>Ga0315284_10008112_pt1 | contig 14971 bp, 10 predicted proteins | sample YL17G09_16_MG_FD_203696 | JGI IMG/M metagenome (GOLD analysis project Ga0315284, IMG submission 203696) | Sediment microbial communities from Yellowstone Lake, YNP, Wyoming, USA - YL17G09_16 | ecosystem: Environmental > Aquatic > Freshwater > Lake > Sediment | place: USA: Wyoming | collected... | reverse complement strand
GCGCGCACCACGTCGCAACACGCAACACGGAACACGCACCACGCAACGCGGAATAGGAGCCTTTTATCTTGCTCGACTTTGACCTACCCACCGCCGAGATCGAAAAGAGGAAGCAACTCATCCGGGACGTGTGGGAGTACAAGAAGGTAGACCACATCCCGGTGATGCTGACGGTGAACTCGAACCCGTACGGCTACACCGTGCACGACGAGCTGTTCTCCAAGGAAAAACAGTTGCAGTTGCGGTTGGCCACCATCAAGAGGACGCTGGAACTCGTTCCGGATGACTATATCCCGTCCATGTGGGCCAACGTGGGCTGCGTGGCCATCGAAAACGCGCTGGGCCTGGAGCTGTATTACGGGGAGTCCACGGACCAGATGCCCTACGTGCGGGGGCGGGTGCTGGAGCGCATCGAAGACATTTACACGCTCAAGCCCGTTGACCCGTACCGGGACGGCCTGTTGCCCGAATTCCTCGACAGGGTCCGCTATTTCGTCGAACAGACCGACCATCAGATCCCCGTCACCTGCCTGGACATGAACGGGCCGATGGCCATCGCGATGGACATCGTCGGCAGCGAACCCCTGCTGGCTGGGATGTATACCCACCCGGATGAGGTCAAGGTTCTCCTGGACTTTGCCATGGACAACATCCTGGCGGTGACCGAGGCCTGCCTCGAGGCGGCGGGGGGACTGGAGCACGTGACCAGTACCGACTTTGTGTGGGAGTGGTTCCCGGAGGGCAAGAAGGGGCACGTCAGCGATGATCTGTGCGCCATGTACAAACCCGAGTTCTTCAAAGAGTTCAGCATCCCGGTCAACAATCGAGTGTTCGACAAGTATGGCCCTGGCACCCTGCACAACTGCGGTCCCAATCCCTGCCTGGGCTACTACCTGGAGCACACGCCCCGCATCAGCGGAGTGGACCTGGATTTCAAGTGTTCCAGGAAGGACCTGCCCAAATTCAGGGAGCCGTTCAGAGGAAGGGGCATCATCTATCTGTTTCTCGAGTACGTTTCCTACGATCAGGTCATCGCCGACTACCGCTATATCGTGGAATCTCTGGCACCCGACGTGATCGCCATCCCCTCGATCTCGATCTCGGAAGCGTTGGTGGACGCGGGCGAATGTGACGTCGAGCGCCTCTACGAGGCCCTGTTCAAGATGTCCACGGATTATGCCCACAGGATGTGGGGGTGAGATTCCTCGCTTCGCTCGGAATGACAGGAAACACCGTCATTCCGAACGAAGTGAGGAATCTCAGAATGACAGAGTTTGCGTGGTTCCACCGCCGCCATGGTGGCGACGGTTCATTCACACTCAATTAAGGAGGCAGGATATGAGAGGTTCAAGAAATCGCATCGGACTTGCCGGTCTGAGGCTGCTGGCCGTTGGTCTGGTCGTGGCCATGGCAGGCTCAATCCTGGCCGGTTGTGCCCAGCCCGCCGCGCCGACGGCCGCGCCGACCGAGGCCGCCGGGCCTGTCAAGTTGGTGGTGTGGTGGTGGGGTGAACAGGAGGCTCCCGGCGCCCAAACGTGGCTGGACGAGACGATCTCCATGTACACCCAGCAGCACCCCAACGTCACCATCGAGGCCGTGCTGCAATCCACCGACACGCTGATCCCGGCCTTCCAGTCGGCCGCGGCGGCCCAGGAAGGCCCGGACATCGAGTACTTTTGGGGCGGCGTGTGGACCCTGGAGAACGCCTGGACCAACGCCATCGTCCCGCTGGACGACCTGATCCCGGACGACGAATGGTCGCATTACATCAACAACTTTGAGCGCGCGTACGACGGCAAGCGCTGGGGCGTGCCGTGGTACCTGTCGGGCAACCCCTTCGTCTTCAACCCCGAACTGTTCACCCAGGCCGGGCTGGACCCCCAGAACCCGCCCAAGACGTGGGCCGACCTGCTCGACGCCTGCGGCAAACTCAGAGCCGTCAACGTCATCCCCATCTCGGGCGGCCTGAAGGACGGCTGGTTCGGCGGCTGGCTCTTCTCGATCCTCGGGCGGCAGGCGCTCGACAGCGAGAAGGACTTTATGAACGCCGCGGTCGGCCAGTCCAGGTTCACCGACCCCAAGTTCGCCGAGTGGTGGTCGCGTTTGAAGGAACTCAAAGACGCCGGCTGCTGGAACGAGGACATCAACTCGTTGGACTACCAGCAGGGCCAGGACCTGTTCGTGCAGGGCAAGGCGGCCATGATCTTTGGCAACGACACCTTCCTGGCCGGCTGGGCGCAGACGATGACGTGGGACAAGATCGGCGTCATGATGGTGCCCAAGTACGGCAGTGGCAAACTGGCCGACACCTACGTCGTGACCGCTCAGGGATGGGGCATCACCTCCTGGTCCAAGCACCCGCAGGAGGCGGCCAACTTCCTGGTGTTTATGCACACGCCGGAGCGTGTCAATGCCTGGTTCAAGTACACCGGCGTGCTGCCGGCCGACGACCGGCTCGACACCAGCCTGATCACGCAACCGCAACTCAAGCAGATCTATGAATGGGACACCACCGTCTCCGGCCCTAACCTGGAGAACTTTATCCCCAGCATGCTGGACGAGCAGGCCAACTTTGCCGGGACGCAGTTGCTCTTCTCCGGCGACAAGTCGCCCGAGGAACTGGCCCAGATGGCCGAAGAGGTCATCGCCAAGTGGCGCGAGCAAAGCCCGGACGCCGTGAAGAATTTCGAGGCCTGGCTCAAGTAAGTAAGCCCGGCCACCCTTGCGAAGGTTGCGCATGCCAACCTTCGCAAGGGTCTCAGAATGACAACATGAGCCACCGCAAGTACGAACCCTGGCTGTATCTGACCCCCACCTTCGTCGTGTTGGGGCTGGTGTTCGGCTATCCGATAGTCCGCCTGCTCATCCTTAGCCTGCTGCGCAGGGCCGGCGGAACCGACTCCTTTGCCGGGTTGGCGAACTACCGGGCGCTGTTCCGGGACGACGTCTTCGTACAGGCGGTCCGCAACAATCTGACCCTGCTGGTCTGCGTCCCGATCATGGTGGTCGTGGCGCTGGTGCTGGCCATCTTTCTGTTCGAGCGCATTCGCGGCTGGCAACTGTATCGGACCACGCTCTTTCTGCCCTATCTTTTGCCGATCACGGTCGTCGGCCTGATCTTTTCCTACATCTTCCAACTGAGTGGGGTCTTGAATGACCTGCTGAAACTGATCGGCCTGGGATGGTTGGCGTTGGACTGGCTGGGCAGCACCCGCCTGGCCCTGCCCACCGTCATGTTCGTCATCGTCTGGAAAGAGGTGGGTTTTGGCGTCGTGCTGTTCCTGGCCCGGCTGATGTCGGTAGAGGAAGAGTTGTTCGACGCCGCCAAGATTGACGGGGCTAACTGGTGGCGGCTGCAGTGGCACATCACCGTGCCGCAACTGGCCACCGTCATCGAGTTCTTTGCCGTCGTGTCTGTCATCACCATGCTCTCGTGGGTCTTTAACTACGTCTACGTGATGACGTCCGGTGGGCCGGGCAAGGCCACCATGGTCACCGAACTGTACGTCTACCTGATGGGCTTCCGGTACAACCAGATGAACCTGGCAGCGGCCGTCTCGGTCTTGTTGCTGCTGGTGACCGGCATCTTTATCTTCCTGGAATTGCGCCTGCGGGAGCGCGCCGGCGTGATGGAGGCGCTGTGATGGACGGGCCGAAGCGGTTGTGGCACTGGGCGGGGGTCGGCATACGCCAGTTGGCGGTGGCTGCCGCCACCCTGCTGTCCCTCTTTCCGGTCTACTTTATGGTGGTCTCGGCCTTCAAAACCAAAGGGGAGTACCTGGCCAGCAAGTGGGGCCTGCCGCATTCCTTCTTCCTGCACAACTTTGTCACCGCCTTCGCCGGAGAGAAATTCTTCATCCGCTTTGCCAACAGCACCATCCTCACCGTGGGTGCCGTGGCCGTGTCGTTGGTCATCGCCTGCCTGGCCGCCTATGCCTTCGCCCGTATGGACTTTCCGGGCAAGCGCACCCTGTTCAACCTGATCCTCTCGCTGATGGTGGTGCCGCCGGTGGTCATGGTCGTGCCGCTGTTCGTCTCGATGGTGCGCTGGGGGCTGGTGAACACGTATCCGGGGACGATCCTGATCTACGTCGGCTTGCTCCTGCCCTTTTCGATCTACCTGATGACCAACTTTTTCCAGACCATCCCCAAGGAGATCGTGGAGGCGGCCCGCATGGACGGCTGCTCGAACCAGGGAGTGTTCTGGAAGATCATGATGCCACTCTCAGCCCCGGCGCTGATCACCCTGGTGGTGGTCAACGCCCTGTGGGTGTGGAACGAACTGCTGATCGCGCTGGTGTTCATGCAGAAAGACGAACTGAAGACGCTCATGGTGGGCATCGCCGCGTTGCGCTCGCGCAATTACGTAGACATCCCGGCGACGATGGCCGGGCTATTGATCGCGACGGTCCCCATCGTGGTACTGTACCTGTTCGGACAAAAGTACTTTATCCGGGGCCTCGTCAGCGGCGCGGTGAAGTAAGATACATCCTCCTGCAGGAGGCGGATGAGTACATCCGGGGTAAAACCTGCGGGAGGATGAGTACTGGGAGGTGGAATATGCCATTCCGATCTTTGAAAGGCCGGTGGCTGAAATTCCTGAGCGATGACCAGATCCACGACGTGCACCAGGCGGTGCTGGAGGTGCTGTGGGAAGTGGGTGTGCGGGTCGAGTGGCGGCCTGCCCTGGAGGTTTACGCCGACGCGGGCTGCCGCGTGAATTTTGACACGCGCATCGTGCAGATTCCGGAGCACGTGCTGAAGCGCGCCCTGCAAGCAGCCCCCAGCACCTTCACGCTCTACGGCAAGCGGCCCGAACACGACGTGCGCGTCACGCTCGACGACGTCTACACCCTGGCCGGCTCGTCGGCGCTCTACGTGCTCGACCTGGATGGCCAGCGCCGTTCAGCTACCCTGCAGGACCTGGCCGATTTCACCCGCCTGATTGACGCCCTCGACCAGGCCCACGTGATGCACGCCATGGTCATCCCGCAGGACATACCCCAGGTCGGCTTCGACCGCATCCTGTTCTCCACCATCATGCCGAACACGACCAGGCACTACTATTCCCAGGGGCAGGGCGGACAAAGCGTAGAAGACCAGGTACAGATGGCGGCCATCATCCAGGGCAGCACCGAGGAGGTGAAGCGCCGGCCGCAGTTCAGTTTCGTGGTCTGCTTTATCTGTCCCCTGGTCCACCCGCCGGAGCGGCTGCAAGAGATGATCGAGTGCGCCCGTTTCGGTATCCCGGTCTGGCTGGAGCCGACCAACATGATGGGGGCGACGGGACCCATGTCCATCGCCGGCGCGCTGGTGGAGCACACGGCCAACTCGCTCACCGGGCTGGTGCTCATGCAACTGCTGAACCCCGGCCACCCCTGCATCTTTTCGATCGCCTCCGGCAGTTTCAACATGCAGGCGGGCACCTACGTCGGCGCTTCGCCGGAGGCGGTCTTGCTCCACTGCGCCACGGCCCAGGTGGCTCACTTTTACGGCCTTCCATTTCAGGGCGGCTCGAGCATTGATAGCTGCGTCCCCGACGCGCAGGCCGGCTACGAGCGCATGTTGCAGGCGGTGCCGATGAGCCTGGCTGGCGTGAACTTTATCCACCTGGCCTTCGGCATGATGCACCAGATGCTCACCGCTTCCTACGAGCAGGCAGTGATTGACAACGAGATCTTTACCGCCGCCTTCCGCCTGGCGGAGGGCATCGAGGTGACACCGGAGACGATGGCGCTGGACCAACTCAGGGAAGTCGGCCCGGGCGGCCACTTTATCGGCCACGACTATACGCTGCGCAACTTTCGCCGGCTGCAATGGCACCCCCGCTTGACCACCCGCGTGGATTGGGGGAAGTGGCAGGAGGCCTTTGGCGGCCTTGATATGCGCCAGCGGGCCAACGCCGCCGCCCGCCAGATCCTGGCCGAGCATCACCCCCGCCCGCTCAGCGATGAACAGGTAGCCGAATTGGAGAAGATGGCTCTGGCTTTCCAGGCGCGAGCAATCGAGGAGGAGGCAGGGAGGTAGTATGGCCACAGTACGGGCAGAAAACAGGGTGGACGTAGCGCCGTTCGCCGCCCGGCAGGCGTGGACCACGCCCCACGATTACGAAGTCTGGTGGGAAGACCCGCGCGACGTCTACCGGGTCGTGGTTCGGGTTGCTCCTGGCGTCGTTCCAGGCCCGCAGGAGGTCGGCGCGGGTGAGGCCCGACGGGTACGTCGGGACACCCGGCTGGAATACTGGCAGCAGTCCTGGCCCAAGGTCCGGGTGCCCAAGGGGGCCGACGTCGGCTCCGGCCGCCAAGGCTGGCTGGCGATTGACGACTGGACCAACGGCCGCTGGCAGCAGGCGGATTGTGAGGTCGAGCGGGAGGGGCACGGGTGGTCCTACACGTTCCGCCCCCTCAACCTCCAGGAATTCGCGGACGAGCAAGGCTTCCCGGCCACGTTCCGGCGCACCCTCGGGCTACGGCTTCACGTTGAGCAGCCCGGAGTGCACGTCGAGGCGCTGCAGGCGTACACCGACTCAGAGTGGCGCGAGGCGCAAGTCGTCGTCGAGTGGAAATCGCCCACCGGCGAGCCGGTGACCTGGGACGGCCACCTGGAGGTTTTTAACGGCGAACCGTTGGCCGTCAAGCCATTGACTCCCGGTGTCGAGGTGCTGGATGTGGCGGCCTGGCGGTCGGCCGTCGAGAAGATGGCGACGGGTGGCATCGTGGCGACCATCCGCTACGCGGCCAACGAGGACGCCAACTCGTATGACCGCTCGATCGTCACCGTCCGTTCGCAGGCGCACAGTTTCTCGTTCGCTATGGACGAGGCATTGGCCGGCGAGCCGATCTACGTGCGCGACCTGGGCGTCGTCGTCAGCCAGGCCGGTGCCGGGGTGCGCCTGGCGGACCTGGAAGCAGCCTGGGAGAAGAATCACCAGAAGACCCTCTACCAGCGCGTGGGCGAGTTGCCCGAGCAGACGTGGGAGCGGGCCTGGGCCGACATGCCGCGCAAGCGGCAGTTCTACTTTGTGCTGGGCTGCGAAGGCAGCCGACAAAAGTTCGGGGTGGACCCCAGCGGCGACGTATTCCTGCGCGAGAACTATATCCGGCGCGTGCCGGGCAAGGACACTCCGCGCCTGGGCTGGGAAGGGGGCGAACTGCGCTACCGCTTTGGTTTCCCGGCCGTGCCACCGGGGGATCGCTCGCTCCTGGACGGCTACCTGCCGGTCATCCGGGCCGCCTGGGTGGATGGCGACCTGTGCTACGAGCAGGAAGCGTACGCCACCTGGCTCGAGGATAACCTTGCGAAGGTTCCGAACCTTCGCAAGGTTGGTAGGGGTGAGGGTGACGACACGGTCGTGGCCATGTCCCGTGTGCGCATTGCCAACCTCGGAGACGAGTCCAGGATGGCCCGCTTGCACTTGACGTCGGTCATAGACCAGGGGACTGCCGAACAGTTGACAGAGCAGGGCGGACGGGTCCTGGCCGGTGACCGGCTGCGCTACCTGCTGGACGTCAACGGCGCGGGCGCGCTTTCCCAGCAGGACGGTGGCCTGGTGTACGAGATCACGCTGCCAGCCAAAGCCGCCCATACGATCTTCTTCAAGATCCCGTTCATCGTTCTGACTGAGCCGGAGGAGATCGCGCGCCTGCGCGCGTTGCCCTACGCAGCAGAAAAGGAGCACGTGGCAGAGTTTTGGCGGCGGCGCATCGCCCAGGGGGCACAGATCGAGACGCCCAACGAGACGCTCAACAACTTTTATCGCACGCACCTGATGCACATGTTGGTGATCAACGACCGGGAGCCGGGCGCCGATCGCAACGTGGCCCGCTGTGGCGGCTTCCATTACGGCTCGTTTCCCGACGAAGGGTGCATGGTGATCAGCGACCTGGACCGGCGCGGCTACACCCAGGAGGCGGAGCGCTGCCTGCAACTGTACGTAGATTACCAGGGCACCGTGCCTCTGCCGGGCAACTATCAGAGCACCGACGGCGTGTTCTACGGGTCGGGCGGCTACGAGGAGGCGGGGTACAACCGCAACCAGGGCTGGGTACTGTGGTGCCTGGCCGAGCACTACCGCTACACGCGCGACCGGGCCTTGCTGGAGCGGGTGGCTCCGGCGCTCGTCAAGGGCTGCGATTGGATCACCCACGAGCGACAGGCGACCATGAGAAACCAGGGCTTGTCGAAAAACCCGGTTTCTTACGGCTTCCTGCCTAGCGGATTGCTGGAGGACGTGACCGACTACTGGACCTGGCTTTCGACCAACGCCTACGCCTACCTGGGCTTCCGCTCGGCGGCCGAGGTGCTGGCCGAAATCGGGCACCCCGCAGCGGCTCGCCTGCAGCGGGAAGCGCAAGCGTATGGCCGGGACTTGAGGGCCGGTTTTTTCGAGGCATGCGTGCGCTCGCCGGTGGTGCGGCTGCGCGACGGCACGTGGGTGCCGCACTTTCCTCCGCGCCAGGAGCGGCGGGGGCGCGACTTTGGCTGGCTGCGCGAGGTACTGGAAGGGGCCGCTCACCTCATCTACTGCGGCATCGTCGCCCCCGACGAGCCGGCGGCGCGTTGGATCATCGAGGACTATGAGGACAACCTCTTCCTCTCGGAGCGGTACGGTTACCCCGCTCCCGATTTCGAGCGGCAGTGGTTCAGTTGGGGCGGCTTTTCCATGCAGCCCAATCTGCTCCTCTTCCCCCCGCTCTACCTGTGGCGCGACGAGCCGGAACACTTCCTGCGGGCTTACTTGAACCCCTTCGCCGCGGCTTTTTATCCCGACACGCTGATGTTGACCGAGCACCCCCTGCCCACCCTGGCCGACTGGCTGGGCGATCACTTCAAATCGTCGGACGAGGCCAACTCTACCTGTTGGTTGCGGCTGATGTTCCTGGCCGAGCGCGGCGACGAGTTGTTCGTCGGGCAGGCCATTCCGCGGGCCTGGTTCGAGGAAGGCAAGCGCATGCGGGTGCAGCGGGCGCTCACGCATTTCGGCGAAACGAGCCTGGAGATCGTCTCGCAGGTGGCGACCGGTCACGTGGTGGTCAACCTCGACCCGCCACGCCGCAACCCGCCCCGGCGCATCCGGCTGCGGGTGCGCCACCCGCAGCGTAAGCCGATCCAGGCGGTGTGGGTGAACGGGCAGCCCCAATGGAGGTTCGACGTCGAGCGAGAAGTGATTGATCTCGGGGGTTTGACTGAACCCGTGCAGGTGCGGGTCGAGTACTGATAATATGAACCTGTCTGACGCCCTGGCTGAGCAGGTGGGCCTCAGCGCCGCCGACATCGAGCAGATGCACCAGGCGGCCCTGCGTGTGTTGAGCGAAGTGGGGCTGTCGGTCGAGAACCCCGCTGCGCTGAAGGTGCTGGCGGACGCCGGTGCCCGCGTCGTGGGGCAGCGCGCCTTTTTCGAGCCGTCTTTCGTGCAAGAGCAACTCGCCGCCATCCGCCAGGTTCGGGAGGCGGAGCGGGGCACGACGCCCCGCCTGCACCAGGCCGGAGCCGACGGTGCGGGTGAGTACCCCCGGCGCCTGACCGTCACCGTGGGGGACATGTGCCAGTACTACCACGGCCCCTTGACGGACGAGATCGAACTGATGACCACGGCGGATCTCATCGAGGCGACCCGCTGTGTGGAGAGTATGCACGACGTGGGGCTGGGCGGCTACGTGCCCGGCGTGCCCAGGGACGTCCCTTACCAACTGCAGGCCCTCGTAGAGTACCGCATCGGCGCCGAGTTCACGCGCCACATCACGCTGGACACGCTCAACCCGCCCGAGGCGTTGGACTATCTGTTCGAGATGGCCGAGGCGTTCGGTGACCCGCTCGAGAGCGGGGGGATGTTCTCCGTCAGCCCGTTGCGCCTCTCCGGCTACGAGTTCGACGTGGCGGTACGTCACGCCGCACGCTGGAAGCGCTTCTGGGTGACGACCTATCCGATGGTGGGAGCCACGGCGCCGATCCGGCTTCGCTCTGCCTGGGTACTCTCGATCGCCGAGGCACTCGGCGGCGCTGTGACGTTGCACCTGGTAGGTGGGGGCAAGCCCGTGCACGTCAGCATCGGCATGTTTCCCTTTGACCTGCGCACGTTCGGCGCCGTCGGCGGGATGCCCGAGTGCGCGTGGATGTACTGGGCGAGCGCCCAGATCACCCGTTACTACGATCCATCCGCTGGCTACTCCATGATGTTGAGCACGCAGGCCAAGCGGCCCGGCCCTCAGGCGGGCCTGGAGAAAGGCCTGGCCGGCACCTTTGGCGTGATGACGGGCTGCAACGATCTGCACTACGCCGGCGTGATGAGCTTTGACGACATCTTCAGCCCGGAACAGATGGTACTGGATTGTGAACTGCGTGACGCGCTGGAGCAGTTGGCCCGCGGCATCCCGCCCCAGACAGCAGCGCAGTGGGTGGAGGATATCCGGGAGGGCATCGGCAGCGGGTACACGGCCGTGGATACCACCCTGGACCACTACCACGATACGTACTGGTTCCCCCGCCTGTTGGACCGGACCACGTGGCATACCTTCCAGGCCGGTCGAGGGAAGCCAGAGCGCGAGTGTGTGCGGGAAGAACTGCGCTCCCGCCTGGACAGGTACGACTATCGCCCTCCGCAGCCGGCCATCCAGGAGGTGCGCCGCATCTTCGCCGAGGCCTGGAAAAGGCTAGGGGGAGATCCGCACGCGCAGGTTCTCCCCCTGCTGTACAATGACTGAAACCTGGTTTCCTTGGTGTACTCTACAAGCCCCCCACTGTGTGGGGGGTCCCGTGACTGCTTGCCCAGGAACTACAAGCCCCCCACCACTGTGGGGCCGCTTGCCCAGGAATGGAGATTCGAGATTAGAGATTAGAAAGGAGTCGCAACGATGCCCGGTCCGGGAATGGAATTGATCGGTGAAGAGGAAAAGAAAGCGTTGTTGGAAGTGATCGAGGATGGGTACCTGTTCCGCTACGGCAGTGCGGACAACCCGGCCTTTAAGGCCAGGGTCTACCAGTTGGAGCAGGAGGTAGCCGCGTTCGCTGGCGTGCGCTACGGAGTCGCCGTCAACTCCGGCACCACCGCCCTGCTGGTGGCGCTGAGCGGCCTGGGCGTCGGTCCCGGCGACGAGGTCATCGTGCCCGGCTACACCTTCATCGCCAGCATGTCGTCCATCATCTACGCCCGCGCCATCCCCATCCTGGCCGAGGTGGACCGCACGCTCAACCTGGACCCCCTCGACGTGCGGCGCAAGATCACGCCGCGCACCAAGGCGATCATGGTCGTGCACATGCTCGGCAACCCGGCCCGCCTGGACGAACTGAAGGCCATCGCCGACGAGCACAACCTGCTCCTCGTCGAGGACTGTGCGCAGGCGTTCGGCGCCAGTTACAAAGGGCGGCGGCTGGGCTCGATCGGGCACGCGGGCACCTACTCCTTCAACGTGTACAAGACGATCACCGCCGGCGATGGCGGCATGGTCGTCACCGACGACGAGGCCGCCTACCGCCGCTTCTTCGGCTTCCACGACCAGGGACACAGCCCCTTGCGCACGGGGGTCGAGGTCGGGCGACGGCCCTTCGTCGGGCTGGACTTTCGCATGACGGAACTGACGGCGGCGGTGCTGCTGGCCCAGCTGCGCAAGGCCGGCGACATCCTGGCCCGCCTGCGGGCCAACAAGCGGCGCTTCAAGGCGGCCATCGCCGACCTGCCGGGCCTCGAGTTCCGTGAGATTCCCGATCCCGACGGCGAGTGCGCGACGCTGCTCACCGTGTTCCTGCCCAGTGAGGAGATCGCCCGCCGGGTCGCCCAGGACCTGGGCACCAAGGTGGTAGCCGATTCCGGCTGGCACGTCTATGCGAACATGGAACAGATCCTGGAAAAGCGCACCATCACGCCCGAAGGCTGCCCCTTCACATGCCCTTACTACAAGGGGGGCGAGGTCAAGTATTGGAGGGGGATGCTGCCGCAGACCGACAGCCTCCTCGGGCGCGCGATCAATCTCAGCATCGGCGTAACGGACCCCGGCCTGGGTTCTGCCTTCGGCGTGGCGATGCGCGATGGCTTGGACTCAGTAGACGCCCGGGCGGCCGAGTTCCGCCGGGCGGCACTCAAGTACCTCTAAACGTGGTGCGTGTTCCGTGTTCCGTTACGCACCACGCACCACGGAACACGCATTACGGATTACGCATTACGCATTACGGATTACGCATTACGGATTACGCATTGCGGAGGCACTATGAACGATCGCATCCATCTGGGCCTGGCGGTCGTGGCCAGTCCCCTGGAGGTGGGGGCGGGCGAAGCGCCCGCGCTCCTGGAGCGCTTGCAAGAAGCGTTCGTCAGGACTAGTTTCGCCGGACGCATGGAGTTCAGCATGGTCTGGGAGCCGGTGACCAGCCCTGCGGCCGCCGTCGAGGCAGGCCGCCGGTTCCACGACTGGCGCGTGGACGCCCTGTGCGTGGTGGCCGCCTCCTGGTTCGAAGATTACCTGGTGCTCGACCTGCTGGAGGAGTGCGACGTGCCGGTGGTCGTGTGGGCCAGGCCGGGAATGGAGACCGGCTCCCTGTGCGGCGTGCAGCAACTGTGCTTCATGCTCAAGCAACTGGCCCATCCCTACTGCTTCCTGTTCGACCAGGTGGATGCCCCAGGTGCACTGGACCGCGCGTGGGAATTTGCTGCCGCCGCCGCACTGCGCCACCGGCTGCGGCGCGCCCGCATCGGCTACCTGGGCCACCGCGTGGAGGGCATGACGGAGACCACCGCGCACGAACTGGCGCTGAAGAAGGCGCTGGGCCCGCGCGTGGTGGGCATTGACAGCCAGGCCTTCCTGGAGCGCGCCGCCCGCGTGCCCACCGCGTCGGTCGCAGGGCAGTGGGAGCAACTCAAGGGCCAGGTGGGCCGCGTGGCTTCGACCGACGCGGCGGGCCTGGAATCGCTGCAAGTCTATGCGGCGATGAAGGAAGTGGTCGAGCAGGCGGGGCTATCGGCCGTGGCCGTGGGCTGCTACCCGCACCTCATGGGCAAGGTGTGCCTGGCCGCCTCGCTCCTGGGCGAGCAAGGGATCCCGGTGGCCTGCGAGGGAGACGTCAACGGCGCGCTGGGGATGCTGATGCTGACCGGGTTGACCGGCCAGCCGGTGCACAACACCGACCTGCTAGATCCCATCCCAGGTGAGAACGCCATCGTCTTCTCCCACTGTGGCTCCGGCGGCTTCTCGCTGGCGGGTGGCCCGGTGACGCTCGGGCCGGTGCGGCTGATGGACAACGGTCTATGCTGCCTGTTCCTGCCCCGCACCGGGCCGGTCACGCTGGTCAACGTGGTCCCCACTATGGACAACTATCGCCTGGGTGTGCTCTATGGTGAGGCGACGAAGACCGACATGGTCTTCCCCGGCAACCCGCTGCGGGTGCGCTTTGCCTCCGGCTATCGCGACGTTCTGGGCTGGATCGTGGAGCAGGGGCTGGGCCACCACTGGATGGCGGCCTACGGCGACCTGCGGCAGCCTCTCACCGACCTGGCCACGATGACCGGCTGCCAGTGCATCGTCCAAGGGTAACTCGGCGAAACGGATTACGGATTACGCATTACGGATTACGCATTACGCATTACGGATTACGGATTACGCATTCCGCATTCCGTTCGAAGGAGGGTGATCCAATGATAACCGTTGGCATTGTCGGTATGGGACGCAGTGGGTGGGAACTGCACGCCACTCACCTGCAAACAATCCCGGGCTACCGCGTCGTGGCGGTGTGCGACCAGAGCGAAACCCGCCTGGCGAAGGCGGCCGAGACGTTCCACGCGCGGCCGTACGGCGACGCTCTGAAACTGATCGCCGACCCCGAGGTGCAGTTGGTGGTGGTGGCTGTGCCCGGCCAATTGCACAAACCGCTGACCATCGCCGCGCTGGAAGCGGGCAAGCACGTGGTGGTGGAAAAGCCGATGGCGGTCACGCTGGCCGACGCGGAGGAGATGTGCGCGGCCGCCGAGCGCACTGGGCGCGTCCTGACCGTGTTTCACAACCGCCGTTGGGATCGCGACTACCTTATGGTGAAGGCCCTGGTGCAGGGTGGGGTGCTGGGCGAGTTGCTGACCCTGGACTCGCGCGTCATGACCTACGGCCCGGCCTGGGCCACCTACGGGGTGCCCGAGTTCGACCCGGCCTGGCGCACCAAGGCCGCCTACGGCGGCGGCTTTATGGCGGACTGGGCCCCGCACCTGCTGGAGCAGACGCTCGACCTTACGGGCGAGTGGCCCGCCAGCGTGACCTGCCAGTTGCGCAGCCACCTGTGGGCGACCGAGGTCGAGGACTACTTTTACCTGCGGCTGACCTTTTCCTCTGGCCTGCTGGTCACCCTGGAGGGCAGCAACAACGCCCGCATCCCCCTGCCGCGCTGGTTCGTGGTGGGGCGCGAGGGCACGCTGGTCGCCGACGGCGCCTGGGGCAGGTGGACCGACATGCGCATCCGCAACACCACCACCGGTATGACGATGGACCTGGTGCCGCAAGACGTCGGCCCCTCGAGCGGCGGCCGCGCCTACGACGTGGGCGAGGAACTGAGCGCCTTTTTCTACGGTGACCTGGCCGAGGCGCTGGCCACCGGCCGTCCACCCGCCATCAACGCCCAGCGCGGCCGCGACGTCATGGCCATCCTCGAAGCCGCCCGCCACTCCAACGCCACCGGCCAGACCGTCACGCTGGAGGCCAGGAGGAGCGGGGGAGCAGGGGAGCAGGGGAGCGGGGGAGCGAGGGAGCAGGGGAGCGGGGGAGCAGGGGAGCAGCGGAGCGAGGGAGCAGGGGAGCGGTGATCAGGGAGCGGTGATCGGGGACCAGGGAGCAGTTCACGCCTTACGCATTACGGATTACGCATTACGAATTACGGCATGGTTCATTCTTGACGAGAAACACCTTTACAATTGAATAGCGGAAGGCGACAATCTCCTGTAAGATTCTGGAAACACCACACTGAATCGAAAGGAGGTCACCTTCCAATGGAATTGTACACG
>Ga0315284_10008105_pt1 | contig 14978 bp, 14 predicted proteins | sample YL17G09_16_MG_FD_203696 | JGI IMG/M metagenome (GOLD analysis project Ga0315284, IMG submission 203696) | Sediment microbial communities from Yellowstone Lake, YNP, Wyoming, USA - YL17G09_16 | ecosystem: Environmental > Aquatic > Freshwater > Lake > Sediment | place: USA: Wyoming | collected... | reverse complement strand
CAGGTAGAGCCCGTCCGCGATGGCGACCTCGTACGCCGGTCTTTCGTCGCGACTGCCCGACGACGAGCCCATCAGGAATCGTCCCGCCGGGATACGCACCAGCTCGAAGGTCACATCACCAACCTTGAGTGTCTCGGTGTTGCTTGCGCATGCTGTGCTCACAAGAATGAATACGACTGCAAGAATCCCAAATCTGCGCGCACTCTTTCCACGTGCCATAGTTGGAGTCTCCCCAAATGAGTGGTTTGGACCCAGGGCTGGGTCAATAATCAATCATCCCTAATCAATTTGACGGTCCGGCCGTAGACTTCCACCTCGGTATAGTGATTCAGATCGTCGCTCGTGTTGCCGTTGCTGTAGAGCCGCACGTAGCGGCCCTGAACGCCCTTGCTGCCGATGAGCTTGCCTTCGTTCGTCTCCGTATAGTGCAGGTCGGTGCCGGCGCCGAGGCCGAGAGAATTGTCGCGGTCATTGTTGAAAACCGTTGTCACGCCGGTGCGGAAGTTCTTGTCGTCCGAGATCTGGACAACCACGTCGAAGTACACGCGTGGCAGTCTGTGGTAGTGCCAGACGATGATCGCGTAGATCTCACACGGCTCGCGCAGGTCGATCGTGACGTACTGTGGCTTCGGGCCGAGCTCGATGAAGCTGCCGTCGTCGGCCTCCTTGTCGCCGTCAGTGACCATGTCGAGGCTGCCGTAGAGCGGGTCGCGGTCGCTGGCGGAGACGGGCTTGCCCAGCGCGACATTCGTGGTTCCGGGCGGGGCCAGGAACGGCGGTCGCGGCCGGCCGCGGGGCTGCTCCAGGTTCGGCGTCCGCGCATCCTGCGGCGTGCCGACGAACTGCGGCTTGGGCAGCTTGATCTGCAGCGGAACCAGCGTCCGGCTGCTCGTGGGCGCGGGGGTGGGAATCACCGCCGGCTCATCGCCTGGCGTGCCGACGGGCTGCTGTCTGCGGTCGATCACCCGGGCGTTGGCGGGCACGCCGAGATCGAACATGCCGGCGGGGCCGGATTGTGGATAATCGATCACCCATTCCTCGCGAGTGAGCGTACTTCCATCGTGGCCTCGATATTCGATGTTGGCCGCTACGACCCGCTTCGTCGCGGGGTCAGCCATCATGGCGATCCTGATTCGCGCTGCCGGGCGGCCGCCCATGTTGAGACCCGTCGCGGCGGCCTCGATCCCATAGGCCCGCACGGTCCTGCCCTCGTGCTCGGCGGTCCACGTGGTCGTCTCCACGTCGTCCTTTGCGGCGAACACCGCGAACGCATCGATGAGATTGTACGCCGACCCGGCCCCGAAAGGCCCCGCAGGCCCCAACTCGGAAACCACTACGGCCTTGACCCGGGGGCTGTAGATGAACTGCTCGCGTCTCGCCCCGTAGTCCCAGCCGAGCACGCTGCCGTCGTTCATTACCGCGTAGGTCTTCTGAGCCGCGAAGTTATACCAGTGCTGCGTGGTACGGACGTCTCCGTTCTGATAGCCCGTGACGAGAGCGTGTATCCACGGCATCTTTTCCGTGGCCAGCCGGACCTGATCGAACGTCATCGGGCCGCTGCGGCCGAGCCACGCCCAAACCCCTATCGTCGCCGCGACAAGCACTGCCGCCGCGACCGCCAGCCTCTTCATATTCGAGATTTGAAATTTGAAATTCGAGATTCCGCCCCGGGCCGTCTCCTCGAAAGTCTGGAGCATCTGTCGTCGCAGCCGCTCGCGATGGGCGGGGTCCGGCTCGGCGTCGATCTTCAAGCCGGCGACAAGTTTTCGAAAATCATGCTCGTTCTCAGCCATTACTCTTCTCCACCCAAGTCGCCCCGCAGCTCTTCCTGCAGGCGGCGTAAGACTCGGTGCAGTATCACTCGAACCGTGGCGGGCCGCGCCTCTACGACCCGTCCGATCTCATCGTAATCCAGATTCTCAAAGAACCGCAGCGTCAGGATGGTCTGGTGCTCCGGCTTGAGCCGCTGAATCGCCGCATAAAGCGTCGGCCAGTCCAGGCTTGACCACTCGGACGAGTCCTGATCATCCTCTCGCCAGTGAGCCGTGATGGTCCCCATCAGCCGCCTTCGCCGCGAGGTCTTGCGGATGTACGCGTTGGCCTGGTTGGCCGCGATCGTGTAAACCCAGGCCCGGAAGTCCTGCTCGGTCCGGCCCTTGAAATCCCGCATCATCCGGGCGACGGTCAGGAAGACCGTCGAGGTTACATCCTCGGCCGTGGCACGGTTGAACAGCCGGTGCACGCAGAACCGGAAGATCCGGTCGTAATACAGCTCGTACAGCCGCCCCAGTGCGGCCGCCTCGGTCTTCGCCAGCTCCACCAGATCGTCGTAACCTGTTTCCTCAACGGGTTTTGCCATAATCGCGACCATTGCATAACTTCGATTGCGCCACCGGCCGCCATGTTACACGCCCGGCCCACGAAAAGCAAAAAGCCGCCCGCTGACTACGCGACGGGATTGTGACAGGCCAAGTATGCAGCCAGTGCGTGCCACCCTCAAGCGCAGCTTGGGGGTGGTTTGCCTCGATCCTCGCCGACCATCGCCAAGCCCTGCGGGCTTGATGAAGCCACTCCTTCTCTATCACCCCTTCCTTATTGTGCACCCATCTGATTGACAGGGTCGGGCGTCATGGGAACAATGTGCCCCGTAAGACAATGCCCAGTGATGAATTCTGTTGGCGAAAGGAAGGTATCATGGCTCGATCCGTACGGATTATAGGACTTATCGCTTTGACCGTTGCGATCACAGCGGTCCTCGTATCCCTCGTCATCCCCGGCTGCAAGGCGAACCAGGATAACTCGCCCATCAGCATCTCGAACTCGCAGGGGCGTCTCGTCCTGAGCGTGGCCTGCAACACGGACGGCTCGGTCGCCTATGTCACTGATGGACGAAATGCGTACCGCTACGAACGCAGCCTCCCCGGCCAGATGGACTCCTGGCAATGCATCCTCTCCCAGGCCGAGCGCCTGGACATGGCGATCCAACACGACCCCCGCGAGCAGGAGCAGTCCCCAAGCCGCTGAGCACGTTCGCGGTGGCGTGCGGCTAATCCTCGTGGGTCATCTCGGTGTTATGCAAGACAATCTCCCGCACGGACTCTGTCATCCTGAGCGGCAGCGAAGAGCCTGTCCTGAGTGTAGTCGAAGGGATGACAGACTCCGCGCGAGAGTTAAGCCAAGTCTGTCCTATCGGATCAATTTCTTGAAGTTCTTGATGGACAGGTCCACGGCGGTCAGAGGCTCATAGCCTTCCTTCTCTTCCTCGATGATGTACCACCTGGTTCCGCCGGTTCGGCAGAGGCGGAGGACTTCGGCCCAGTTGATGTCGCCTTCGCCAATCAGGGCCTTCGGGTTCGTCTTGGAGTGTTCCTTGATGTGAATGGTAGTAGCCCGGCCGGGATAGCGTCTCAGGTAGACGAGCGGGTCGCCGCCGCCATCGAGGGCGTTGCCCGTGTCGAACTGCATGATGACATCCTTGGGGGTGTTGTTCGCGAGGAGGTCCCAGCCGGTCGTGCCGTCGACGGGTGCGAAGTCATGGGCGTGGTTGTGGTAGCCGACCTGCATGCCGTGCGGGCGGACCTTCTCGGCCAGTTCGGTAAATCGCTTGGCGTACGTGAGCCAGGCTTGCTTGGCGTTGGCCTCATCCGGCTTGAGCCACGGGCAAATCAGGTACTTGTTGCCGATGGTCTTGTTGAACTCGATCGTGGCGGCGAGCTTGTCGTCGGCGAGCGTCTCCCAGGCGGTGTGTGTGCCGCAGCAGCGAAGGCCGTTGTTGTCGAGGATCTTGCGCAGGTCCTTCGCCGAGTAGTTGTAGTAGCCGGCGAACTCGACACCCTCATAGCCCATCTTCGCCACTTTCGCCACCGTGCCGGGCAGGTCCTTCTCGCAGTCCTTGCGGACGGAATAGAGCTGCAGGCCGACTGGAATGCCGCCTCTTGGCGTGGCGGTTGCCTTGGTTTGCTCCTTCATACAGCCAGACCCCATAATGCCCGCGGCGGCCAGCGACGCTGCGGTGGTTGCCAGGAAATCCCGACGTGACAAGCTTGAATGATTCAACCGTGCTTTCATTCTCCTTACCTCATCTCATCTCGTGGATGATCCGGTTTTGGCGGCGGATCCTTCGCCTCAACTGCCAGAGCTGAACGGGCGTGATTCTACCGGTCCCGATGTCCCCGGTCAAATGGAATCGGGCAGGCATGGAAAGCGCCGGGTGGCATCGTAAAGCGCAGCGCCCTCCTGAGCTTGTCGAAGGATTGTTTGTAGTGTGCCCGTAAGGGCATCGAAAGGAGTTTCAGTAGTCCTTGAACCTGCGCATCCAGTCGGGCCAGTGCTCGGCGGTGGCGCCGCCGGCGCGGGTCCAAGGGCCTCGGCTGTTGAAATCGGGACTCCAGTCGAGGGTCCAGAGTTCCTTGATGCCGACCTTGCGGACGGACCAGTCCATGAAAAGGGCGTTGATGAATCCGCCGTGACGGGGGATGCAGAAAGGTCTCATGCTGTTGTTGCTGATGGAAGGATTCGTGGCAGCCTCCGCCTCGATCTGCGGCGGGGTATCGAGATGCGTTGGTTGCCCGGCCCAGAGTGCGCAATCCAGCATGATCGGCACGCTGTTGCCGCCCCTTCGATAGATGCTCGACCATCGCTTCTGCTTCGGGGGCGGCGGCGACCCCTGGCCTTCACCGCCATCGTAGGCGGGCGTGAAGCCGTTGAGGCCGTAGCTGCCTGCACGCCACTTGTGGTTCGGACAGTACCACGCCAGGTACGTGCCGCCGGCGCCCGTCGGGCTGATCTTGCGCGTGGCGAGCGGACAGAACTCCTCGAAGGTGAAGTTATCGAGGTAATAGGCAAACTGCTCTGTCCGGCAGTGGTCCCAGGCGTCACGGTCGCGGAGACGGCCCTCATTGCTCTCGGCCAGCGTCGCGAACAACATTCCCCACTGGTGCAGGTTCGCCTGGCAGACGGTCGCTTTCGCCTGCTTGCGCCCGTTCTGCAGGACGGGCATCAGGATCGCCATCAATAGCGCGATGATGGCAATGACGACGAGCAGCTCGATAAGTGTGAAGGCCCCCCAACGGGCCCCGCCCCGCGAATCAAAAGCCTGACACATCCGGTTCTCTGTCATGTCTGTCCCTGCCAAGGCGAGTCCATTATACCACTGGAGTCGAATGGAAACAATCGGGACATATTCTTCTCACAACTTTTCGGGTACATCGTTACTCTATTGCCAAGGAAGCTTTGCAGAGTTTGCACTGCAGGGTTAGAATAGGGCCGACCTGATCCGATTGACTGATAGGGCGCCATGGAAGGCATGGATACGCTTACGTACGAGTTTCAGCGGGGCCAGGATGGGCAGGCCCGGCTTGGCCTCAAGGGCAGACTGGATAAGGATACCGTTGCCTCGATCTGGCGGCAGAGCACGCTGAGCGTGCGCCAAGCCAGATCCGCCTTTCTCGTCGTTCTGGTCGCCGACGTGGAATACTGCGACGCCGCAGGCATCGCCCTGCTCGTGGAGTACAGGCGGATCCAGGAGCAGAACAAGAGGCGGATCGAGATCCAGGGTCTGCGGCCCCAGTTCCAGCAACTGATGCGCGTGTTCGAGACCGCTCCCGTCCCACCCCCGCCCGCCGCGCCGGGATTCCTGGCAGGTTTCGTTCACTCGCTCGGCGAGTTGGTGGTCCGATTGGCCCGCGATTTCCACGCCCAGGTGAATTTCACGGGCGAGGTCGTCGTCAAGCTCGTCCGGACCGTGCAGCATCCGGATTCTCTTGTCTGGAAAGACATGCTGCTGATCGCCGAGAAGGCTGGGGCGAACGCGGTGGGCATCGCCGCGCTGCTGGGTTTCCTGATCGGCCTGATCATTGCTTTCCAATCCGCGGCATCGCTTCAGAAATTCGGCGCAGAGATCTTCGTGGCCGACCTGGTGGTCCTCGGTCTTCTTCGCGAGCTGGGCCCGCTGATCACGGGCTTCATCCTGGCCAGCCGCAGCGGCTCAGCGTTTGCCGCCGAGATCGGGACGATGAAGGTGAACGAGGAGATCGACGCCCTGACAACGATGGCCCTGGACCCCGTGCAATATTTGGTCCTGCCCCGGCTGATCGCGGCTATCCTCGTCATGCCGCTCCTGACGTTGTTCAACGAGCTCTTCGGGCTCATCGGCTGTGGGGTGGTCATGGCTTCCTGGCACGTGCCCGTCGGGACGTACCTCGACAGGATTGGCGAGGCGGCGACCCTGACGGACTTGTTCAGCGGCCTGGTCAAGACGCTCGTGTTCGGCACGCTGATCGCCGGCCTGGGCTGTCTTCGCGGCCTGCAAACGGAAACGGGTCCCAGTGCCGTCGGCGATTCCGCGACGCGGGCCGTCGTCAGCGGCATCATCGCGATCATTCTCGCCGATGGCGTCTTTGCAGTGGTGTACTATTTTTTGGGGATATAGTCGGCGATGGCGGCCAACGGGAAAACCATCATCAAGGTAGAAGACCTGACCGCCGGCTACGGCGACATGGTTCTCCTCCAGGACATCAACTTTGAGGTCCATACCGGTGAGATTTTCGGCATCCTCGGCGGCTCCGGCTGTGGCAAGAGCACGGTGCTCAAGCATATGATCGGCTTGAAGCCGCCTCTGCGGGGCAGCGTCTTTATCGATGGGACGGACATCGTCACGGCGGAAGGGGACGAACGGGTCGCCGTGCTCAAGAAGATCGGCGTCTCCTACCAGAGCGGCGCCCTGTTCGGCTCGATGAACGTACTCGAGAACGTCGCGCTCGTGTTGGAGGAATTCACGGACCTGCCCCGCGAGGCCATCGAGCGGATCGCCGAGATGAAGCTGGCGGCCGTCGGTCTGCAGGACGCCGCGTACAAGATGCCGGCGGAGCTGAGCGGCGGTATGAAGAAGCGGGCGGCCATCGCGAGGGCACTGGCCATCGACCCGAAAGTCCTGTTTCTCGATGAGCCGTCGGCCGGCTTGGACCCGATTACCTCGGCCCAGCTCGATCATCTCATCCTGGACCTGTCGGAGAGCCTGCACATTACGTTTGTGATCGTCACGCACGAGCTGCCGAGCATCTTCGCCGTCACGGATCGCGTGATCATGCTCGACAAGCAGAGCAAGACGGTCATTGCCAGCGGAGCGCCTCATGAGCTTCGCGAGAGCGCCGACCCGGCGGTCTGGCGGTTCTTCAATCGTCAGGCGGCCGAGGGGAGGCAGACCTGAGTTTCCGTAGGAAGAGGAGTCTTACAGAATGGAAGCCTGACTTCCATTCTGCAAAACTCCACTACAAAGTGTTTCCGGGAGTTGATCAGTACCTGTTGGATGGATGCAGATGGGCACAAAACCGCATTACTTCAGGATCGGCATCTTCGTGATCTTCGCCGCCGCTCTGATCGTGATCGCCGTGATCCTGTTCGGGGCCGGGCTGCTCGCCCACGACGAGATGCATTTCGAGTCCTATTTCTCCGAGTCCATCACCGGCCTGACCATCGGCTCCATGGTGGAGTTCCGGGGCGTTCGCATCGGACAGGTCGAGAGCATCGGATTTGTGGGCAACGTCTACACACTGTCACAGGAGAGCGGGGGCATTTCCCGCTATGTATCGTATGTCCGAGTGGTCTGCGCGGTGCCCCGGTCGAAATTGCCGGCCTTTGCCGCCGGACAAGCCGAAACCGTTCTGGGCCAGATGATCGATCGCGGGCTCCGCGCTCGCGTCGCGTCGAACCTCCTCACCGGCCAGGCCTACCTGGAGCTGAACTACCTTGACCCGAACCGGTTTGCCGTCGAACCGCTTCCCTGGGCGCCCAAGTATCTTCGCGTCCCCTCGGCGCTGAGCGAATTCACCACGATGAAGGATTCCATCGACAGCATCCTGACGGAATTGCGGTCGATCAACGTGGCAGGATTGGCCAAATCGCTCGACGACGTGCTCACCTCGCTCAACAAGGTGATCACGGAGGCGAACGTGGCGGAGCTCAGCCGGTACGCACAGGCCGTTCTGATCGAAATCCGTGAGAAGGCGGCGGCCCTGGAGATGGCGAAGATCAACGATGCGGCCGAAGAGTTCTTTGCGTCTTTGAACTCGGCCGTCATCGACGCCAATCTTCCGCAGTTGAGCCGGCAGGTCCGTGACGTGCTGGGCCGCGCGGACCAGCAGATCGCGGCCCTGAACCTGGAGCGGATCAGCAGGGACATCGAGTACCTGTTGGCCTCTCTGGAACAGACGGTGGCTGACGCCAATGTCCCCGCACTGAGCCGGGAGACCCGGGGCCTCATTGTGGACCTGCGGGAGACGAATAAGTACCTCAAGGACCTGTTGACGCCTCCCGAAGGGGCCACGGGCCGGGCGAACGTGCCCGAGATCGTGGCTCGATTGAACCAGACCATATCGCAGTTGAACAAGGTGATTACGACCGAGAGGCCGCAGATCGATGCCACGCTGAACGAGTTTCAGCAGATCGCGGAGAGCCTGAGCGAGCTGGTGACCGCTCTGAGGGAACAGCCGTCGAGCCTGTTGTTCAGCAGGCCGCCGCAAAAATCGGAGATACTGAAATGAGTCATCGAACGGATGCGTTTTTAGGTCTTGCACTGGTTCTGTCGGGCATAGTCGCTGGCGGATGCAATCAGGGTACGGCCGTGCAGGAGTATTACATTCTTGAGGCCGCACGAACGGCCGCGCCCATGGCAGCTCCAAACGATGCGATGCTCGAGGTCCGCCGGCTCAGCGTCGATTCGGCCTTTGCCACCAAGAGCCTGATCTACCGCAAGGGGCAGTCCCAGTACGAACCCGATTTCTACCGCGAATTCCTGATCTCCCCGGCGCCAATGATCACGGAGCAGACGCGCCGGTGGCTGGCCGACGCCGGCTTGTTCAAGCAGGTCCTGCCTGCGGGCAGCCAGATCGTGCCCGCGTACACCCTTGAAGGGACCATCACTGCTCTCTACGGCGATTTCCGCGATGAATCGGCCCCCCAGGCCATTCTGGAGATCCGCTATTTCCTCGTCGAGCACAACACCGCCGATGGGGCGGTCGTCTTCTCGCAGTCCTACCGGGCCGCCAATCCCGTGCTGGTCAGGACGGTCCCGGCCCTCACCGACGCGCTGAGCAAGGACCTTGTCGAGATCCTGACCCACCTGGAAGCCGACCTGCAGACCACCCTGACTGAGCGAGCCGCCAAGACCGGCCGGGCAGACAATCGCACACCCTGACTCAGACGGTTCCGAACCATCAGCTACTCTAAACGACAGTTCCGTAATCCGCCGGCTCTGCCGGTGGTTTTGATTGTGCCCCCTCGGTCATCTCCTGGAGTCATCACATCTGGTTCCTGAGCACACGCTCCCAGCTCTCGTAGGCGGCCTGGTAGGGCTTCTTCAGTTGTTTGTTGGGCTCGACGGTTCTTACCGGTTCGAGGCCGATGAAGGCGTCTTCGGGGCTCTTGTAGATGCCGGCGCCGATGCCTGCGCCGCGAGCGGCGCCTTGCGAGCCGTCGGTGTTGTACAGCTCGACCGTTGCGCCGCTGATCGTGGCGAAGGCCTCGGCGAACAGCGGGCTGAGGAACATGTTGGCGTTGCCGGCCTTGACGGTCTTGAGTCTCGTGCCCATGTCGCGCATGATCTGCAGGCCGTAGTTGAGAGCGAAGACGATGCCCTCCTGGGCGGCCCGCAGGAAGTGGGCCTTCTTATGGATATTGAAGTTCCACCCGTGGATGGAGGCACCGATGTTGCGGTTCTCCAGGGTCCGCTCGGCCCCGTTGCCGTAGGGCAGGATGACCAGCCCGTCGGAGCCGACGGGAACCTGGGCGGCCAGCTCGTTCATCTGCGGATAGTCGAGCCCGCCGCCAAAGTTGTGCTTGAGCCAGCTATTGAGAATGCCAGTGCCGTTGAGGCACAGAAGCACGCCGTAGCGGGGCTTGCTCTGCGAGTGATTTACGTGGACGAAGATGTTCACGCGGGACTTCGGGTCGTAGTTCTTCTTGTCGGTGACGCCATAGACGACACCTGATGTGCCCGCCGTCACGGCGATCTCGCCCGGCTTGAGCACACTCAGCGACAGGGCGTTGTTCGGCTGGTCGCCGCCGCGGTAGCTGATCGGTGTGCCGGCCTTCAGCCCGAGCTCGCCGGCGGCCGCGCTCGTCAACACGCCCTGTACGCAGAACGTCGGGACCGTCTCGGCCACGAGATTCGTCGAGATGCCGTAGTGGTCGAGGATGAAATCGGCGAGCCGGTCGTTCTCGAAGTCCCACATGATCCCTTCGGACAGGCCTGAGGGCGTCGTCCTGATCTCGCCCGTCATCTTCATGGCGACGAAATCGCCCGGCAGCATCATCTTGTGGATCTTGGAGTAGGTCCTCGGCTCGTTGTCCTTGACCCATTTGAGCTTGGAGGCGGTGAAGTTGCCGGGCAGGTTGAGCAGCCGCTTGAGACATTTCTGGACGCCGATTTCTTTGGCCGCCTGCTGGCCGATCTGCACGGCCCGGCTGTCACACCATATGATCGCCGGCCGCAGCACCTCCTTGTTCTTATCGACCACGACCAGCCCGTGCATCTGGTACGAGACACCGATCGCCTTGACATCGCCGGGATCGAACCGGGCCTTGTCCCTGATCTTCTGCGTCGCGAGCCGGACGTGCTCCCACCATGTGGAGGGGTGCTGTTCCGCCCAGCCTGGCTTCTTCGCGATCATCTCCAGCTCCTTGTCCGGCGAAGTCGCCGACGCCAGCGCCTTGCCCGTCCCAGCGTCCAGCAGCGTCGCCTTGATCGATGAGCTTCCGACGTCATATCCCAGCAGTAGTGTCATTCGTGCACCCCTTTACAGACTCAATACGCGTTGCCGCCAGCCACAGAGAACGACCGATCTGTGTCCCCTCCCCCCGATCCCATTCTATCCGGCGGGCGCTGTGCGCCAATACTCGCTTGTGCTTGGTGATCGTGTTTGTTGATTTACTGAAGTTCCATTGCGTGAAGGCCGATAAGTAGGGAATGACGGCTGAAATCTTCACAGATCAAGTCTTGTCTGCCATACAATCCCTGATTGAACGCCATCATACGATCTATCCGCGTCTTCCTCCGCAAGGTTTATTCTTTGAAGCCATTGTTGAACAAGCTTTCCACTTGGCTGGATGGCCTGCCTGCGAGGTTATCCCGACAACACCGAATAGCCCCCAGCATGACTTGTCCGTAGGTGGTGTTCGACTCTCAATAAAGAGTGAAACCGGCAAGGCTACGAAGACAGGGAAAATCGCCATTACGAAGCTGTGTACCACAGAGACGGGCAACTGGGATGGGAACTCGCTGGTTGCACACGCCATTGCTCACATCAACCGTTGCGATAGGATGCTGATGTTGCGAGCGATCTGGAAGGACTCGGCCTTTGAGTATCAGTTGGTTGAGATCCCGCTATCACTCTTGTCGCGAATGAATGGAGTGGAGGTCTGTGAGGTTGGAAGGCGTCATGGCCGGCGTAGCTTTGCCGCCGATGTGATGGGCGAGGGACAGAGACTCTTTCGTGTGCACTTCGACGGGGCGGATGGTAAGTGTCAGATTCACGGACTCCCCGTTGACCTCTGCCTGATGCTGCGCAGGTGGGAACAGGCAATCCTGTGAGGTTGCTTCATTCACATTTCTCTGATTTGCGGAAGATCAACCAGTAGCAATGTTGCCGTCGTGCGTGGTGTGCGTTCTTCCATCGCGGGTCGATTATCGGGCCCTTTCTGACTTTCACAATACAATCACACGGGCAGAATCCGACTCTCTTTGCAGCTTCGACAACGTCAAGATGGGCCCACTGATACCGATGACCGTGCACGTAGTCGGCTATCTTGCACAGCAGTATGCCCTCGCTTCTTAGAACTCGATACGCTTCTGACATAAAGGGCGGGTACATGAATGCGAAGTTGTAGCCCTTCTCCTTTGAGGATTTCAGAGTCAATCCAAAGCGAGTGTTGAAGTCCTTTGAATGGTCCTTGCCTTGGTTCGGAATGTGAGGGGGATCGTAGACCACAACGTCAAAACTGGAATCCTCGAAAGGCATATTCGTATTGTCACCAACGACTGTGGGGTTGTGCGATGGGTCGATGTCCATTCCGATGACTGGCCAATCAAGTCCCCTCCAGAAGCGACCGCCGTTTATGGTCGCATCAAGAATGTCTTTTGGCTTCTTTCGCGGGTAGAAATTCAGCATCTTATCGAGCAACTCAGAGTCTTCCCCGAACCAGACCGAAGGCAGAGGTGAGTACCCGCGAGCTTTTGGCTGCGCGTCTGAGTCCGTCGCCAGGAATGGCATTGTAGTCTGCTTATTCTTCAACGCTTTCGTGTCCATACATCTCATTCTTGCGGTCCCTCTTTTTTTGCCTCATTGCAGAGAGCTGCACGTACGGCGGCAACAGCATCGCGTCGAACCCGGTGTCGGTGTGCATGGCACACTACCTACACCTACGTCCATAGTACCGCCACGCCACGGAGAACGGAAGAACAACTTGGATCGTTCTGGTTCCCGCTACCTGTCGTTTCTGCTAAGCCAGATCGTCAACACTTCGGCAACGCATTCGCTTGCCCACTCTGAGGCTGCCCGCGGGCGTGGATCGTGCCGTGCTGTAAACCCCACGTATAGGCTTCTTCACAGGCGGCACATACCGCCCTGACTTGGTCGCAAGGCTTGTCCACGGATACAGGCACCTCTTTGACCGCTTGGTTCTGGCAGAGCGGATTCTGACAGTAGGTTTCCATACAAGTCCGTCTTTCATTGTTACCGAAGTTGGTGTTCCAACACTGCCGAATTAGTCGGCTCGTTCTGTCACATTAACGAGTCCGACGTCGATGTACTGGCCGCCGCTGGTTTGGCGGCAGTGGACGGCGAGGAGGTTCTTGCCGGGCTTGAGGGCGGCCTTGGCGGTCTCGTTCAGGGGCAGGGGCTCGTAGGTCGTCGTGTAGCCGGTGGCAGTGGCGGCTTGCACGCCGTTGATGTAGATCTCCACGTCCTCGTCGTGATGCACGTTCAGGCCGATGTTGCCCCACTTGCCATCGGGCAGCGTGAACTCGCGCCGCAGCCAGATATTCGGCGTGTCCCAGGCGGTGTTCACGATTGCGCCGGGCGTGCCCTCCGTGCCGAAGCCGCTCTTGCCTTCCTTCCACGCGCCGGCATCGAAGTCGCCCTTGAACCAGCCGTCGGCGGGCCTGCGGGTCGTGTATCGCCACACGATGGGCTCATCCTGTGCCGTCGGCGCCACGGTCACGAGTACGGGCGGCTTGGGCATGGGAGCGTAGTTGGCGGCCTTCGTCTTGTCACGACCGGCGTACTTGTGCCATACGGCCTTATCGTAGAGCATCTGGAGGAACACGCCGCCGATGACCGGGCGGCCGGTGAAACCTCTTTTCCTGGCGTCTTTCGTCCAATACCAGTCGGTCAGGGGCGAGCGGTCCGGCGTCTCATTCATGAACAGGTACACCGGGTTGACGATGGCCTCGAAGTCGTTACGGTCCTGCGTCAGCGTCGCCGTCCAGAGGGTCCAGTCGAGCTTCGTGTAGGTTTCGCGATTGTCGAGCGGCAGGCCGTAGCGGTTCTGAATCTTCTTGTAGTAGTCCATCTCCTTCCGCACGACCTCGGGCGGGAAGAGGTTCAGGCCGAGGATGCGGTCCCAGACGAGGTTGTACTTCTGGCTCCAGGTGCCGGACTTGTCGAACGCTAAGCGGAAGTGGTCGCCGTCGTCGGCCTCCTTGACCCAGCGGGCGGCAAACTCCTTCGCTATCTTGGAGTATTCGGCAGCCTTGGCCTTATCGCCGCGCATGTCACAGAGCTTGGCGAATGCCCCGAGGCCGCAGATCGCCTTGGCGCTGAGGTTCACGTTATGTGCGAGGTGCCCCGCGAAGTCGTCTGTGCAAAGCTGGTTCTCCGGGTCGAAGCCCTTGGCCTTGAGATAGTCGGCCCATTGCTCCAGCCGCGACCAATAGAGGCCCGCGAAATCGGCATTGCCTTCCATCTGTGCGACGGCGGCCATGAGCAGCAGCAGGTTGCCCGACTCCTCGACGGGCATCTGGTTCTCCTCGGTCCGCTCGCCGCCGCCGTAGACCTGACCGTTGGCCTTCGGGTAAGTCCCGAGATCGTGCGGGGCGAAGGGGAACTTCCACCGGTCGCTGGCCGCATAGTTCATGAACGGCACGAGGAACGACTTGGCCACCGACGGGCCAAAGAGCAAGAACTGCGGGGCCATCGGATAGAAGACATCAGAGGTCCCGATACAGCCGTTGGAATGGTTCTCTTTGCAGAACTGCAGCGGCTGACCATTGTCGTCGGCCACGAACTTGCCCGCCGCAAAGCACTGCCGGTACGCCAGCGCGCACAGCTTCGCGTATTTCTCCCCGCCGGCCTTTGTGAGATCGGCCATCAACCGTTTGTCGAACGCGGCGCATCGCTTTTGCAGCGACTCGTAGTCTTCTGCCGCGGCCTTGAGCAGATCGGCGGCTTCCCAGCCACTGCGGCGCCAGTACGGCCGCAGATTCTTCTGCATGTATTGGATCGAATAGAGATCGTCGTAGGCCAGCATGAGCCAACGGGAAACGGGTTGCTTTGAAACCTCACCGACTTCAAAGGCCAGCGCCGCCACCAGCGTGTCCGCAGCGGCTTCCTGGGGCACAGTCATATCAATGTCTCTTGGTACACCCTGTTTGGCGAAGTCGGCGCTCAGAGACGGACGCGGCGCAACCATCGTGAAAGGTTTGGCGGACTCCGGTGCCGCCACATAGAGATAGCCCCAATCGATGCGAATGTCATCGCCCTTCTTGGCGAGGACGGGCTGGTCCTTCGAGCCGATTTTCAGCACGTCAAGATCGCCGATCTGCTGCTCTGAGTGGGTCACCTGCTGGCGGCCTTCGTTGACGGTAAGTTCGCCCGAAGCATCGAAATAAAAAGCCACGTCGTGTTTCTTGTTATCCGCGGAGCGGAATTCATAGGTTAGATAGGTCACGGGCCGGGACAGGATTTCGATGTCTTCGGGCAATG
>Ga0315284_10008103_pt1 | contig 14979 bp, 6 predicted proteins | sample YL17G09_16_MG_FD_203696 | JGI IMG/M metagenome (GOLD analysis project Ga0315284, IMG submission 203696) | Sediment microbial communities from Yellowstone Lake, YNP, Wyoming, USA - YL17G09_16 | ecosystem: Environmental > Aquatic > Freshwater > Lake > Sediment | place: USA: Wyoming | collected... | reverse complement strand
TGCCCGCCTTAGAACCTTTCGAACTCTTGACAAGGAGGTCGCTGAAACGTACTGTTGGCACCATATTCCCCCCGCCAGAGATTACGCTACGGCGATAGCTCCCGCAGGATCGGAGAGGCTGTGGACTCCGCAACCGTGCACACGATCAGCATGGCGCGAATCTCCGCCTAGTGGGACAGGCATTCCCTGGCAAGATGCAGGCAGGGTAGCCCGATGGAGCAGGATATCCACTCTCTCACGGACAGCGAACTGGAGCACTTTGCAGCCGGCGGCAGTCGGGAGGCCTTCGGCGAGCTGTACGAGCGCCATTCGGGCCGCGTGTATGACTTCCTCCTTCGCATGACCCGAGATCCGGAAGAGGCGGCGGACCTCATGCAGGAAACGTTTGTCCGCGCGATGAAGTCTCTATCCGCAGAGAAGGCCGGCGGCGCGCTTTTCTCCACCTGGCTCTTCACGATCGCGCGCAATTTGGCGATTACCCGCCTCGAGCGACGCAAACGCACGGTCCCTCTGCTCCAGGACGAAGAGGAGCGCCAAGCGGAAGGCATAGACGCCTTTCATGTCGTGGACGGGGACAGGTTCATCGACCCGGAGGAGGCGATAGGCGCCAAGGAGACTGCGAGCCTCGTCTGGCAGGCGGCGGCAGCCCTCGACCCAAAGCAGTACTCACTACTGGACCTTCACGTTCGCCAGGGGCTCGACAGCGCCGAAATCGCCTCCGTCCTCGGCGTAAGCAAAGGCAATGCCTACACGATGCTGAGCCGGTTGAAGGACGCGTTTGAGGAGGCCGTCGACAGCCTCATCATGTTCAAGCGTGGGCGCCGCTACTGTGCTGAGCTCGACAGAATAGTCACGGACTACCGCATGCAGGAGCTATCGGTCTCCGTGCGCAAGCTCGTTTCCCGGCATACCGCAGAGTGCGCTACCTGCCAGGAGCAACGTCGCCGCCTCGTTTCGGCCGAAGCCGTGCTACGGTCTCTCGTGCCGCTACCTTTGCCTTTGCTCCTCAAGCAGCGAGTGGCAGAGGCGGCGATGCAGGCCTCGCCAATGGCGGCCGGCGCCGCTGCCAAAGCTGGTGTCGTCAAGTCCCTCTGGTCACAGTCCGCGGGACGAATGCTCGAAGCAACGGCTGGATGGAAGGTCGCTATAGGTGGCGCCTTACTTATGGCTGTTGTCGGCGGGCTAACCGGAGGCTTGCTGCTTGCAGAGGGCGAAGGCAGTCCTGTTCATCAAGTGGCCGATATCGTCATAGAGCCAAGCCCAGCCGGTACACCCACGCCGACGCAGACGGCAACGCCCATTCCCCAACCTTCCGTCGTGCCCACTGAGCCCGCGCCCACACCACCACCACCGCCGGCACCTCCACCGACGCCGGTGCCTCTCCCAACTGCACTCCCGGCATCGTGCCCGGGGGTCCCGCCGTTCCCGCCAATTCAGTTCCCGGCGGGCTACGCGTGCTCGGAGATCAGCGGAGCGCCATCTGGGGAAACGGCGGGGTTCAACACTCAGCTGGAGCAAAGCGAAATGGAGCTCGAGAACTACTATCGCGCTACGCTCAACCTTTCTCCCCTCGTGCGCGATTCACGCCTCGATCAGGCGGCCAAGGCGGCTGCCCAGCAACTGGTCGAGGCGGGCTGGATTGGGGACGACCGCTACCCCAACCACATCACTCCAGACGGCCGCAATGAGATCCAAAGACTCGCTGATGTTGGCCTGGTATACGGGCAGAACTTGTACTGGCCGGCAGAGAACTACTACTGGGGGATGAACGGCGCCAACGCATGCCGAATCTTCTCAGGTCTCACAGAGCTGCACCGCCGCGACATCGCCGCTGACTGTCTTTATGGAGCGCCAATCGGCCCCTACTACGGAATAGGGTGCTACTTCCGTTACGCTCCCCAGCTGCAGTTTGTTTGCATTGTTGACTACGCCGCTTTGGAATGAACGTAGTTCTCGCATGCTTCGAAGTCGGAGGGCGCCGATGTGTGGCAGAGCAGCTGCACGTTCAGCTCGATTCTTCGCTTCCACACCATCTTCCCTTAGTGTGCGTCCCCACAACGCGCGAAGTTAGAGCCGATCCCGCGCAACTCGCTCCAAATCGTCGCCGTCAAAGCGTGACCTTTTTTGCCCCTGTAGGGTCGAGGCGTCATCGGCCCACCCCAGCCGGCGCTCAACCAGTGTATTTCGCTACGGGCCGCAGGCGGGGAACTCGCCGATTAGCCCGGCCACCTTCTGCGCCACCAGCATCGCGTCCACCATCGTCGGCGCGCCGCTGCAATTCACATCCGCCGCGGTCAGGTTCAAGGCGTCGGCTCCGATGAGTCCCGCGACGTATTGGGCGATGTGCATAGCATCGACCATGCTGACCTGGCCGTCGCCGTTAACGTCACCAAGGGCGCACGGCACCTGCACGTTGAGCGCGAACTCGGAGGTGTTCCCGTAGTCCTCGTTTTGCCCGATAGCCGTGGCAGTTATCCGGTCGCAAGCGTCGACGCCGGTGACGGGCACGGCGAAGTTGCCATCGGGGGTCTCGGTGTCGCCGAGGAAGGTCCTGCCCTCACCATAGCCGGAGGGATCGGGGTCGGCGATGAACACTTCGACTATGCAATTGGGGCAAGTAATGCCGGAGACCAGGGACGTGGTGGCCGTGTTGATGACCGGGCAGGGAAAGAAATTATTCGGCCCATCTTCAGACGGGGAGTTGCAGGTGACCCCGTCATGACCGAGATCGATGCCGAGGTAGTAGTTATCGTAGATGGAGTTGTGGGAGATCCTGTTGCCATCGGAGGCGGCGTCGAAGATGGCAATGCCAGCGTCGGTGGCGTTGTTGGCGATGATGTTCCCGTCACCCGGCAGGCTGCCGCCGATGCGGTTGTCGAAAGAGCCGCTGGCAATCCATATCCCGGCCGCCCCATTTCCCACGGGTGTCACGCCGTCGGCCGCCACGCCAATTTTGTTCCCCGTTATCACGTTCCCGCTGGTTCCGTCTCCCCACAGCACGATGCCTGAGCCATCATTCCCGCTGATGACGTTGTCCGTGATTTGGGTGCCGGTCGGTCCCGGCTGCGCGGGCGGACTGCTGAAGTAGAGCCCGGCATAGCGATTCCCCCAGTCGGACATCCCCGTCTGGTCGGTGCCGATGTAGTTGTAGCTAATGTCGTTTCCTGCGCACGCTCCCGCCACCATCACTCCGTTGGCACAGTCGGAGAGGACGTTGTGTTGTGCTCGACGGTATTTGCTGAAGCCTGTTCCATCTCGATGCAGCCGTCCTCAAAGGAGTGGAGGAAGAGGCCCAGGATCGAGTTCCCGTCACTATAGACGGCGATACCGAACTGGATATCGGGGAGTCCGTTCAAGTTGGAGCCGTCAATCGCAACAACAGGTGTTCCCGCGTAGCCCGGCGCCGTCGTGCCATCAATGACCGTAGAGCCATGCTGCAGCTGCGGCAGCGTTCCGTTCGCTCGGGCCAGCGTTATGGTGCCGGCCACCCCGAAGTCGATTGTGTCCGGCCCGAGCTTCGATTCAGCGAGAAGCATGGCATCCCGCAGGCTACAATCGCCGTCGCTGCAACTTCCGTCGGTCTCATCCGTGAGCGTGTCCACGGTGATGGTGGCCGCCCGTGCGGGGAGAGGCCTCGATGAGGGGACGGAGAACGCGAGGGCGAGAAGGAAGATGGCCAGTAGTCTGAACATCCGGGAGAACGTGAGAGTCATCGCGCAACCTCCCTGTTGGCGGGGGTGAAATCAGCGGGGATAGTGTCGACGCCGCAAGTATAACGCTATCGAAGCGGTTGTCAACTGTACTTTTCGTGGAGCATAGCGAGAGGGACAGACTTGCACCTGCTTTGCCTCTTGACAAATAGTGAATATCCTGTAAACTAGCGATGGGTTGCCTGCCAGCGGGCTGCGCAGAAAGCATTGCTTTCGCTCCGATCTCCAGGCAGGGCGGGCTGCCTGTTGACCTCCCCGCTATCGAATGACGACTACAAATCCGCTGGTGACAGGGGGAGATATGTCTCTTTGTCAGCCTCTCTGCCAGAGTAATTCGACACCGTTAGCCGCCCGGTGGTGGCTCCTTTTCTGATCCAGGAGGGCCAGGGCTAGGGGAATCATCCAATAGAATAGCGGAACGCGAGAAAAGGCCGGGCCCCAGCTAGCTGACACCAGTGGGACCCGGTGCAAGTGGAGCCTGGCGAGCACCCCCTGCTATCTTACAGTGCGGCAAGGGCGGTTCGAATTCCAAGCTTGCGCCTGAATCCCTCCCAAGACGTCCCCACGAGGTCAGTGTTGAGGGTTTCCGGAGGGTTCTGCTTCGGGTTCTGGGACGATTGTTCCTGTGTTGAAACGGGAAATCCCTGACAAGGGAGTATGCGATGCTTCGTAGACGGAGGCTGGTTTCGGCGGTGGGTGTCGCCGGTGTCATTGCATTGGCTGCGGCGTTGCTGGTCAGGTTCGTACTGCTTGGGCCTTCCCCCGCCGAGGCCTCTTTCACCACCCTGTCCGTGATCTCCGGCACCGCTGAGGTCCGAGACGAGGGCGCGAAGGATTTTCGGCCGGCCGTCGACGGGGAAGCCCTCGAGGTAGGTGACACCGTCCGAACCGCGTCCGAAGCTCGCGCCGTCATCACCTTCTTTGAAGGCAGTACAGTGGAGATGGAACCGCAGACAGAGGTGACGATGCAGAAGGTGCAGGGCGAGGAGAAAGGTGGATTCTTCACTCAAATCGGCCAGTCGATGGGCATAACCTGGCACCGCGTGGTCGATTTCGTCGACCCTCGCTCTCGCTACGAGGTCGACACTCCCACCGCCACGGTGGCCGTGCGCGGTACGTTGTTCCAGGTGCAAGTGGAGGCTGATGGCAGCACCACTGTGGAGACGGTCGAGGGGCAGGTGGCGGTGATCGCGCTGGGCGTTGAGAAGGTGTTGGACGAGGGCATGCGCATTCGCGTAGTTCCCGGGAAGCCGCCGGAGGATCCCTCTCCCGCGCCTCCAGCCCTGGGCACGCTGACGTTCGAGTTGGGATCAGCCGCCAACCTGCTGGTGGTGACCCCGCTGTCGACTGCCGCCGGTCTCGTTCCTCCCGGATACCCCATCAACCAGGAGCCAGGGACGAACGCTCCCGCGTCTGCTGAAGAACCCGAGACCGTGCTCTTCCGGCGCGTGGTCCGGGGCACTTACCAGGCCTTCTTGTTCGGGACAGCTTCCGGTTCCTATCACCTCAACATAGCAGCGCACAGCAACGAGCAAGTGGTCTGCCAGCGTCTAGTCCAGGGCGACGTCAACGAGGGTGAACGCTGGCTTGTGTCGATCGACGTGGCGGCCGAGGGAGGCCGGATAGTGAATTGCGCCATCGGGGAGCCGCGTCTTACCCAAGCGGACCCGAGGACGGCGATGGTACTAAGGGACAGCCTGCTCGACCGCCTTCCCCTGGCGCCTCCGCCGGCAGTGGTCGCTCCATCGCCTGCTCCCCTCCCCAGGCAGTCGACGGAACCCACTTCGCAGGCGTCGCCAGGCGCAGGCCTATCACCTACACCCGTGCGGGAAGTGCTGGGCGTAGCGCTGCAGCCGAGTCCCACCTCCCCGGCTGCTCGCCTGCCCACGGCGGCGCCGCCCACAGTCGCTCCCACATACGCCTCTCCGCCGGCCGTACCGACGCAGATCACGGTGCCCACGTCCACACCTGAACCTGCTCACGCCAGGACATCTACGCCGGCGGCCACGAGGACAGCGACCACGCCACCTGTGGCCACAGCAACGCCCACCCGCACCAGCACACCTGTGCCCACGCCGACAGCGACGAGCACGCTGACGGCGACCCCGACGCAGGCGCCTACCGCTACGAGTATCTTCACGCCGACACCAACGAGCACGCTGACGGCGACCCCGACGCAGGCGCCTACCGCTACCAGCACCTCTACGCCGACACCAACGAGCACGCTGATGGCGACCCCGACGCAGGCGCCTACCGCTACGAGTATCTTCACGCCGACACCAACGAGCACGCCGACCGCTACTGCGACCCCCGGCCTCGGCGCCACAGTCCGGATTGGCTCAACGTCAGCCCTGCCGGGCGAGAGCACAGCAGTTCGCTTGGAGATCCTCGACCTGCCGAGCCCGGGACTCGGCGCCTTCACGATCGATATCAGCTACGACCCGGCGGTCCTCGACCCTGTGGAATGTGCACTGGACCCCGGTGGGATCTTGGATATGAAGCTATGCGGCTTGAGCTTCGAGCGGGACGATGTCAACCCAGATACGGTTCGCGTCGGCGGCTTCCGGACGTCCGCAGGAGCCACAGGCACAGTCGCTATCGCCGACGTGACGTTCCAGGTGGGCGGTCAGCTCGGTGACTGCAGCGACTTGGCGCTCACCGCCCAGGAGTTGACTTATACGGATGGGGTATCTGTACCCCTGGGCGCCATCGTCGACGGCCGCATTTGCGTCGCGGGAATAAGTTCGCTCATGTCAGCGGCTCCCCTAGAAGGCGAGGAGCTCTCGGCACACCTCTACGCGCCGAATGCGAGAGGGGGAAGCTCTGCCGTAGTGGGTCCTGAGGGAATAGGGGCCGATGGGACTGCCATCTGCTGGGCAACAGCTCACGCGGAGACCGCCCCCAAGCAAGGCCTAGCCGGCATCGCGGCGCCGCCGGTCGGCTCCGGTGGTTCCAACGGGGGCGCGGTCGCGGCCCTAGCCTGGTGGAGCGCTCTGTGCGGCCTGACCGGCATTGTCATAGCGGTCGGCCTTAGGCTGGCCGCGGTCCGAGGAAAGCACCGGGGGTAGTACAGACCGCGAGGGTGACGCTGCAAGCGGCCCCTAGAACTCAGCGGCGGTTAGTCTTGCGGCTCGGTGATGTGGAACAGCGACACTGTCCCTGCCTTCCCCTTTAGCCGGAAGTCCCCCAGCGGCCGGCTAGTCAAATGCCCTTCAATCAGCTCGTGAGTCTGGGGCCCCACCCAGACCTCACCGGCGGGGGCGGTCCCACAGATGCGCGCCGCCAGGTTCACGCAGTCCCCAATGGCCGTGTATTCGAGGCGTCCCAAGGACCCCACGTTGCCCACCAGCGCTTCGCCGGTATTGACGCCGAAGCCGAAACCGCATGCTGCCAGCAGCGGGTCCGTCTCCTCAAGGTGCTCTAGCTCCCTGGCTGCGGCCAATGCCGCGCGGCACGCCTGCAACGCGTGATCAGGGTAATCATGGGGCGCATTCCACAGCGCCATTACGGCATCGCCGCCAAACTTGTTGACGAGACCACCGTGCGCTACCACCCCTCCTATGATGATGCCAAAGCAGCGGTTCATGAATTCCGTCACCTGAGAAGCCGACCGCTGCTCGCAGAGAGAAGTGAAGCCGCGCAGATCGGCGAACAGGACCGTTACCAGGCGGTTCTCACCGCCTAGGCGCAGGTCTCCTCGGTCGGCGCGCTCGATGAGCTCGGCTGCGAGCTGAGGGGAGAGGTAACGTCCGAACAACTCCCGCACCTCTCGTCGAGAGATGGACTCGGATGTGATCCGGTAAGCTAGGCTTACCACGAACAGCAGAGCGATGAGGAGAAGCGGATTGAGGATCGGCAGCACCCAACCCCTGTCGAACAGATTCCAGCCGCTGAGCGCATATGCGGACCCCAGCCCCAGCGTGGCAGCCAGGCCCCAGCGGAGGTTAAGCCTGGGAAGGGCGAGGGCCAGGATCGCTCCCAGCAGTAGCATGCCGAGCAGGCCGGCGTTGGCGCCCGCTTCCCGCAGGAAACGGCCTCGCAGCATCGTGTCCAGGGCGTTGGCGTGGGCATAGACGCCCGGAAGCGGAGCGGAGGCGATCGGCAACCGGTGGCGGTCACCTGTTCCCGCGGCCGTCTCCCCAATTATGACGATCTTGCCGCGCACTACGTTCGGGTCGAAGGTGCCGTCGATCACCTCGCGGTAGGATAGAAACTGGAAGCTTTCTGGCCCGCCTACGAAGTTGATGCGCACGTTATTGCCATCAACCAGGGGAACGCTGCGCCCGGCCAGACTCACTCTTCCTCTGGCCACGGCCAGGTTCTCTGGTGGCGTGCGGGAAAAGTGAAGAGACAGGGCCGCGACGGACAGGGCGGGGTATTCGCCGTCAGCGGCATCGCGAACGGCGAGCGGCAAACGCCGTACAACGCCGTCCCGATCCTCTGGAAAGAGGACATGCGCGAGATAAGGCGACGCCTCTCGCAGCGCCACGGGCGGTTGCATGGCCACACCGAAGGTCGGTGCGCCGGTTTCCCTGTCGACCGGGCCGATGCCTGCCACGGCCACCACCACGTTCCAGCCGGAAATGCTCGCAGCCAGCGCCTCGTCTCCTTCCGCTTCCTCCAGAAAGAGCATGTCCAGCATCACAACGCTTGCTCCGGCTTGGCGCAGGTGATCGAGAGCGGCGGCGTGCAAGGAGCGCGGCCAATCGTACAGGCGACCGTAAGCCTGCAGAGTCTCGTCGTCGATCCCGACGATAACAATGTTCCGCGAGCCGTTCTGCTCCCGGAAAAGGCGGTCGGAGAGCGCCCACTCCCATGCCTGGAGGGGGCCTACCGCCCAGACGAACAGGGAGAAGGCAGCGGCGACAGCCAGGATCAACAGCGTGGCCAGGCGCCGTCGCTTCTCACGCCGGCTGCCGCCACGGAGAGCGACGAGACTGCGCTTCACTGATAGCATTCGTTACGCGGAGGGTACCCTTGTCTATTCGCGGGCTCGCGGCCTCGTCCCCCTATCGCCCGCGCCCGCTGTCAACGCTACGACTGATTCGGCCGCAGCAAGGTCTGTCGGTAACCAGGTGGCTCTAGCCGCAGGGCCAGCAGGTGAACGCCCGGCCGAACGCAACGTGCTGGGCCACCAGCATCGCGTCCACCATACTGACGCCGCCACTACAGTTCACGTCGCCCATCGTCTGGTCGATGTCGGCCGGCGGTCGCAGGCCCACCACCACCTGCGCGATCATCATCGCGTCTGTCATTTGGACGGCGCCGCTGCGGTTCGCGTCCCCGAAGACCCCCACCCCCAGGCCGCCGCTCTGCGTGGCCGCCGGAATCGGACTGGGCACTGTGCTCTCGAGCTCGGGTATGGTCAGCATGAGGGGGCTCCAGCAGCATGAGGGCCCAACGACCTGGAAAGTGACGTTGGCCAGCAACAGGTCGCCGTCGGCCCCGTCCGCCGCGCGGAAGCCGCCCACCCGAACGACGTCCGGCCTGTAGCTCGTGCTACAGAACTCGCCATCGAAATGACTGTCCGGGTCTACCGTGCAGCCCGTCGGCGTCACCGCGGTCGGGTCGTATGCGATGTCGATGGTGAAGGCGCCGATGCCGGGCGGGGGCACGTCGAACGCCCTGACTCCGACGGTGACTTGGCCTCCCGGCGGCAGCGTCGCCACATCGGTGCGCACGATGGCTACACCGGGCAGGAGGGCGGGGTTAGAGAACCGCGACGTGTTGCCGCTGCCGTCGGTGGCGGTGGCGGTCACCGCCGGGCCCGAGACGGCGCCGGCAAAGGTGAAGTTGCCACTCGCGTTGGCGACCGTCGAGCCGTGCCAGATGCGTCCCTCGTTCTCCGCATCGGAGTAGACGTCGACGATGCAGTTGGCGCAGGCGGTGCCTGTCACCGGGCCGAGCGAGGTGATGACCGGCGCCAGCAGCTCGGTGTTGCCGCCGTCCCACAGGCCGATGCCTTCGCCCCAGTTGGAGTGGATGGAATTCCCGCGGATAGTGTTGGCGATGGTGCCTGCGCCGAAGACACTGACGCCGCTGGCATGGTTGAGGGCGATGACGTTGCCCTCGCCCGGGGCGGTGCCCCCGATGAGGTTGTCGTGCGCGCCCTCATGGACCAGGATGCCGTTCTGGGAGTTACCCCACTGTTCCGTTTCCGTTCGGTCAGTCCCGATGAAGTTGCCCTGGACGACCACGTCGTGCGCGCCGTGCTTGAGGTCCACACCGATGATGCCGTTGCCGCTGATCTCGTTGCCCTCGCCGGGAGCGGGGCCGCCGATAAGCGTACCGACGCCTGCACCCCCCTCCGCGAAGTGGATCCCATTGTAGGCGTTGCCACCGATGTGGTTGCCCTGGATGACGTCGTTCTCAGAACCACCATCGATCCTGATTCCCTCACCGCGGTTGCCGCTGACGACGTTCCCGTGGCTGGGCGCGCCGATCAGTGTCGTGCTTGAGCTGCCCCGCAGGCCGATGCCCGCACCCTCGTTCGGTATGTAGGCATCGGGGGCCGGGTTGGTGCCGATGTAGTTGTCGTGAATCCCGTTCAGTCTGGCCGCGTAGTCCACAGGAATGGGTATTGCGTAGTTGATTATGATGGGCTGGCCCGTGCAGCCGTTGTCCGCACCCGCCGTGACCTCCACCATTGCGCCGCTGGAGAAGTGGTGCAGCCAGATCGCCCCCACGCCGGCGCAGGCGTCATCGCTCGTCACGGTGATCACCAGCTCATCGCCGGGGTTGCCCCGGAAGAAGACGTTGCCGACGGAACCGTCTTCGGCGTCGCCGGAGAAGATGGGCCAGTCGTTCCAGGTGACGACCATGTGGTCATCCAAGTCGATGCGGGCAAAGAAGTCGTCTTCAGCGCCGGCCAAGGAGTACTGCACTTGGCCCACGGAGACGCCGTCGCCGTTGTTGCCGGAGATGACGTTGCCCCGCACCTCGTTCTCGCTGGCGCCGTCGTAGATGTCCACGCCGGCTGGCCAGCCGTTGGGAATGGCTGTGCTGCCGTCGGCGGAAAGGCCGATGTAGTTCCCCTCGACGACGTTGTTGTTGGCGCCCCACCACATCTGGACGCCGGCCTTGGAGTTGCCGCTGATGACGTTCCCGTCCGTCGCCCCTCCCTTGCCAGACCCGCCGATGGTGTTGTCATGGGCGCCGAGGAAGATCTCGATGCCCTGGCCGCCGTTGCCGATCGCTGCATCGCCGGCGGCGTTGGTGCCGATGTAGTTGCCCTTGACGGAAACGCCGCTGGTGCCCAACCAGAGCTCGATGCCCTTCGGCCAATTAGCGCTGATGACGTTCCTGGCGCCGGGCGTTGTCCCGCCGATAAGCGTTCCGCTCACGGCAGCGGTCCAGGGACTACCGATGGCGATGCCGCCGTCGTTCATTCCGCCGCTGTTCGGCAGGGCGGCTGTGCCGGCCGCGTTGACGCCGATGAGGTTCCCCTGAATGACGTCGTTCTGCGAGCCGCCTAAGATGAAGACGCCGGACCCGTTGTTGCCGCTGATCACGTTGCCCTCGCCGGGAGCGTCGCCGCCGATCTCGTTCTCCGCCGAGTTGCCGATGATCCGAACCCCGGACCGACTGTTGCCCCACGCCATGGAGCCCGTCGAGTCGGTGCCTATCTTGTTTCCGCGCACCACGTTACCCGTGGCTATGCGCTCCTCAGTGGGGAAGTCAATAGTGTAGGTGGTGCTCCAGACTTCCTCGCCCTGGCCCGGGCACCACTCGTCGACGCCGGTGGTGAGCTGAACGCTCTCGCCGGTGGGCATATGGTGCAGCCAGAGCGGGCCTACACTGCCGCAATCGTCGCCGTTGGTGAGGACCTGCAGCTCCAACGTGTCGCTGGGGTTGGCGATCAGGGACTGAAAGCCGATCTCGCCGCTGTCGGTCCCAAACCAGCCGATCTCCTCAGTATGTACGACCAACCTCAGTGTATCGTCGAGTTGGAAGGAGTCACTCCAGTTCTCCGAGCCGGAGATGGTATACCAGAGCCCGCCGATGGAGACGCCGGGTCCCCCCTGGTTGCCGCTGATCTGGTTGTCTTCGATGGTGTTGTAGTCCGCGCCGTCGGCGATGCTGACGCCGCCGGCGTCGTTGAAGACGATCGTGTTACCCCGGACGAGGTTCCCGTTGGAGCCCTCCCACATGATGAACACGCCGTACTGGCTGTTGGCGGCAATGAGGTTTGCGGAGCCGGGCTCGCTGTCACCTACAACGTTGCCGCCGCTAATGATGGTGATGCCGTTCCCACTGTTGGGAAGTGAGTTTGTCCCCGAGGCGTCGGTGCCGATGTAGTTGCCGCTTACGGTCGAGCCGCCGGCGCCGGCGGATAGGAGGACGCCGCCGCTCCAGTTGCCGCTGATCACGTTCCGCTCCCCCGGCGTGGTGCCGCCGACGATAGCACCGCTGCCGGTAGCAACGGTTCCGCCCAGCCCCCCATTGCCGATGTCGTAGTCGCCGCCGGCGTCGGTACCGATGAGGTTCCCCTGGATGACGGTCCCCTCCGAGGGGTCGGCGTCAACGGCCCTATCCCAGTTGCCGCTGATCAGGTTGCCCTCGCCGTCGGGGCCACCGATGACGGTGCTGCGAGCGTCGCCCATGAGGCGGATGCCTGTGCCGTTGGGCACCGCCTCGTCGCCCGCCGCGTTCGTGCCGATGCGGTTGTCCTGGATGACGTTGTCGGCTGCCGACCAGTCGACGAAGGGGATCTCGATATATTCCGACCAGGTGTAGAAGACCTCGCCGTTCCCGGGGCAGCCACCCGAGTAGCCCGGGACCTCCACGTTCTCGCCCGTTGCCACATGCTTCAGCCAGATGGTGCCCGAGCCGCAGGTCGCTCCTACCTGCGTCAGCTCGATCGTCAACCAGTCGCTCTTGTTAGCGTCGAAGGACCAGGCAGGTACCTGCCCGCCGGCAGAGTCCTCAGCCCAGACGGGCGGAGCGGGACCGCCGATGTACACATTGATGTGCCCGTCGAGGTCGATGGGCGCGATGGTGTCGGTAGGGTCGCCGGAGAGACTGTAGAGGAGCGTGCCCACGGCGATGCCGTAGCCGTTGCCGCTTATGACGTTGTCGAGGATGCTGTTGCCGGAGGCGCCGTCGTCGATCCACACGCCCCTCCAGTTGGGGATGGCAAAGCTTCCCGAAGCATCCAGGCCGATGTAGTTGCCCTCGACAACGTTGTCCCACGGCGCCCCTCCGCCCAGCCTGATCGCCGGGCTGTTGCCGCTGATCACGTTTCGGGCCCCGGCGCTGCTACCGCCTATAGTGTTCCCGTTGGCCCCGAACCCGAACACGACTCCGTCCCAATTGTTCGGGGCCGCCTCACTGCCGTTCTGCGCGACGCCGATGTAGTTGCCGAGCACCAGGTTGCCGGTGACATTATCGCCGAAGCCGGCGATGCCGCTCGCCGCGCCGTCGCGAACAACGTTGCGCTGCGACGCCGTCGTCCCGCCGATGACGTTCGAGGCCCCGTTGATCTGGACGCCGTTCCCGGCGCAATTCGCGATGACGAGACCCCTGGCGGCATTGCTATCGGAGGTCAAGTGCAGGCACGGCGTCCCTCCGGGCAAGCCGGAGCCGTCGATGGTGACCGTCTGGTTGGCCCCCGCGATGGTGATGTTGCCGGAGAATAAGTCCGGCAGCTCCGTCGTCAGGCTGATGATGCCGGCCACCGAGAAAGTGATGGTGTTGGCGTCCGGGTTGATATTGGACTCCTGGATCGCCGCTCGCAGCGTGCACTGGCCGCCAGAGGTGGCGCAGACGCCGTTGCCGACGTTGGCGTCCGGCTGATCGCCGAGGCTGTTTACGACGAAGGCCGGGTCCGCCGCCGACGTCGTCGGCGGACCCGGCCCCGGACCAGCCCCGAACGTCGCGACCAGGAGCATCGCTGTGAGCAGGGCAGCCACCACCAGTGATTTCCGCTCGGTCTTCCGTGTCATTGGCTCCTCCTTTTGCCCGGCCGCGAACCTTGCCAGTCGCTGTGCCTGCTTCGGGCATTCAGATTCGGGACTGCGGCGAGAGCCCCTCGAAAACTCGACGGTTGAGTCGCGCGAGATCCTCGTCGACGGATTTCCGGGCGTAGAGGAGACCTTGGCGTCGGGGCTGCCCTTGCGCTAGAATGAAGCAGCGAGGGGTGCTCGTCGGGCTCCTCTTGCGCCGGGTCCCACTGGTGTCAGCTAGCTGGGGCCCGGCTTGTTCTCGCCTTCCACTGCTCTTTGGTTCGTCTCGCCTTCCCTGTATCGCAAAAGAGACGATATCAGACGGCACATGGTGTCATGCTAGGCAGGTCGAGGAGCGCCTTTCGCTGGCTCCTCTCAGCGACACATGTCGGGTTATCACCACTCCGGTGGTGGGGGCCAGCAGGACTCCCCCCTGCTGAAGGGGGCCGGCGAAGTCAACGCCTGCGCGCTGCCCGCTTCGCAGTCTACACGCTATCCCCTACTTGTCAAGGGGCAAAGCATGTGCGGGCCTTACCGCTCTCGTTCATTCTCCGGATCCGTCTATCAGGGCCCTTCACGCTCCCAATGAATCATGCGCGGGTACTTCTCCTCCTACGGCGGCGGCAGAAGGCTGCACGGGAAGTCGGTGATCAGCCCCACCACCTTCTGGGCGATCAACATCGCGTCCACCATAGAGACGCCACCGCTGCAGTTGACGTCGGCCATCTCTTGGTCGATGCTGTTGCAGTCAATCAGCCCCACAACGCACTGGGCCGCGAGCATGGCATCGACCATCGACGTCTTGCCGTCGCCGTTGGCATCCCCAAGATATGGCTCGACAGTGAAGGCCACGGAAGTGGCATCGCCGTCGTCATCGTACTGGCCGGCCCTGGCCTGGCTGCCGGGGACGAGGTCGAAGGTTGGCTCCTCACCTGGCTCGTCGCCGGGAACGGAGAAGTCGGCGTTCCACTCACCCCACTCGTCCGCATCCTCGTGCCGGTTGACACAGCCGCTCTGCCCACAGGCGTTCACCCACACCTCCGTGAAGGGCTCCGCCGTCCCCGAGACGGTGTCCAGATCGGCGTCCACCCCCGTCACCGCCAGGTTCCTGACGGTGTGGGTCTTTGTCGTGACGCCGTCGCTCAGGCTGACCACGTGCCCCGGCTGGATAGCGAAGGCCTCCTGGAGGTCGAAGAAAACGAAGGTCTGCTCAGGGTCCCAGGGAGCGGGGCCTACAGTCTGGGAGTCGGAGTAGTCCACAGGGTCGGGGGTACCGGGGTCATCGATGGTGAGAGCCACCTCCACCCCATCCGTCCACTGGTAGC
>Ga0315284_10008102_pt1 | contig 14982 bp, 9 predicted proteins | sample YL17G09_16_MG_FD_203696 | JGI IMG/M metagenome (GOLD analysis project Ga0315284, IMG submission 203696) | Sediment microbial communities from Yellowstone Lake, YNP, Wyoming, USA - YL17G09_16 | ecosystem: Environmental > Aquatic > Freshwater > Lake > Sediment | place: USA: Wyoming | collected... | reverse complement strand
TGAGCGCGCCGCTCACCAGGATATCACTCAACGCGGTTCTAAAAGACGGCTCCGCGGGGAGCAGGCTGGAGTTCAGCCTCGTGACCTCGCACGGCCCGGTGTCTCCGGCCAGCCTCGACAGGATTCGCGCTGCGGCGGCAGTCCCCATTTCGTGCATCGGCTGCACTATTCGGGTCACCTTGTAGGCCGCGCTACCTATCGCCCAAGGCGGTCTCTCGCAATAGCCGACTATCTCCATTTCACCCGGAACCGAGATGCCGAGCTCGCTGCACACGTCAAGCAACGCGAGTATGTATGCAGCGGACAGGCAGAAAACGGCGGTCGGAGGTTCGGGCAGGCGCAGCATAGCGCACATTGCATCATAGACCGTCTGACGCAGGTAATCCCAGTTGGGCGGCGACACAAACAAGCGCGCAAGCGGTCTGGGATCCTCTTGGCTGATGGAAGCCATTGCATCGAGGTAGCCTTCGTAGCGCTCTCGGACGACAGGCATATTCAGGCGGAGTTCGTTCAGATGAGCAACCCTGCGATGTCCCTGGTCGAAAAGGAAGCGAATGGCACTGACAGTGTCGCCGCGATTGTCGGATACCACCTTGTCCGCGCACAAATCGTCGGGAGCATTCTCTATACAAACGAGAGGTTTGCCGGAATCGGCGATCCGCTGAATCAGCGCCGTGTTCTCCGGGTCGCAAGTGGCGTTGAGAATGATCGCGCATGCATCCTGCGCCATTTGCTCGAGGTGCCGAGCCTCATCTTGCGGTTTCTCCCCCGTGAGGCACATGAGCAACCTATGGTCGCCGTTGAGCGCTTGCTGAATCGCCTCAAGATACTGCCCTTCGGCCGCGGAATTGCCGTACTTGAACACCAGGGCTATATGCCCGGAGGTCTTCATCGGTTGTCCGCCCGAAACTACTGACCCCTGTCCGCGTGTACGGACTATCAGCCCTCGGCTCTGCAGATCGTGCATCGCTTTGTGGGCAGTCATTCGGGCGACTTTCCATTTCTCGACGAGATCTCTTTCGGAGGGTACACGGTCGCCCGGTTTCAGATCTCCGCGATCGATGGAGTCCTGTACTACGGCTGCTATCTTTTCCCACTTAGTCTTGCGCATAATAGTAGAATCCTTTGTGTATCTGACTTGTATGCACTATACCATAGTTTGTGGCCCATGTCAAGCGCGATTTGCGCTCCTGAATAGAAAAACGTTGGGGCGAAAGAGCGCGCTTGGTTGGAGGCTTGTTGTACCACTTAGTAAAAAAACTGAAAATACCTATTGACATGCGGGAAAAATGGCGATATAGTGCATATATGGCAAAATAGCAAGTGTGGTCGGAAGGCACCAAGCGTCTGTGAGGACGCAAGTCTCCAGTGACCATCGCCTGCGGATGTCGGCCGGACGGCGCGAGGCGAGGTCAGTGGGCTTTGGGGCTTACACGGGGTTTCCGGTGCCTTCCAGACCAGCCGCATAATACCTTGCGTTTGTCAGGGACAAAGAGAAAGGGGTAATGGAAATGAGAAAGTTGTTACTTTTGGCTGTGGCCTTGCTGGTATTGAGTGCTACAGGAGCCGGAGCTGTCACTCCGGCTTGGGTATGGGCGTATAGAGGGACTGGCGATGCTACAGGAGTGCCGGTAATGACTGGCGCCGAGGCTTGCCAGACCGGCCAGGAAAACGTGGCTTACTACACCGAACAGCGTGCCGACCTGGGAAATGGAGACGCCAAGAACTGGTGGATGTTGGAAAACGACAACACTTACGGAGTAGTGACCAGGATTCACGGAAACGCCGCGACTAAGTTCAACTGGACTTGTCGAGGTAACGACCAGCCGGTTGCGGGCAATGGCTCCGCTCTTCCATGTACGAGTCAGGTCATGAACAACGGTGCGACGCAGTTGGTACCCGGTGTTATCGATCAGTGGCCGGCCGGCAGTACTGCGGATGATGGAGCCGTTCACGCATTCCGCTTCAAACTGGAGAAACTCAACATGAGCACCGGCAGCAACAGAGTTTGCTGGAGCGCGCAGGGGTACACTTATACAGGGCTTCCTTATGACCTAACCACCAAATTCGGCTACAAAACACAGTTGGGCCTGGTGTGGGACTCCGCCACCCAAGCCGTCTATCTAACGGACCGGTCGAATAAGATCTGCACAGTGGCCACTCAGCTTACCCAAGGCGCCGCCCTTAGCGACAATGGTTGGGTAGATGTCTGGTGCAACGCGGTGCGGTGCCCGGGCACACTCAACAATGCCCACTACGTCTACTACAGCAAGAATGGCGGCGCGACTTGGACCGAGTCTTCTCCCAGCCCCATAGTTGCGTGCCGAAGTGATGTTCCCAATTCGCGAATCGATATATATGCGGGCAACGGCTCCGGCAAGATGATCGAGTATCTGTTAGACTACGACTGTGTCGGCAACAAGGCCACTCCGCCCGGCACGATCGCTATCCCCGCCAAGCCGGCCGCTGTGGTTGATGCATCCATAGGCGTTGTCAAGTCCAGTCCTCTGGGCACGCCGGCGACGTTCAACGGCGTTATCACAAGCACGTTCAGCGGGAAGGTGCCATGGGATTTGATGGGCACAAACGTTACTATCTATTACCTGGAGCAGCCGGAACCCTCGGGCCGCGAGAACGGCGTCAAGGTGTGGATATCCAACGGACAGTCTCCAACCGATATCAACGGTAATCCTTATGCACCGGCGATCGGCGACTATGTCCGAGTGGTGGGAACGCTCGGCAAGTGGAACTGCGAGAAGATGATCCTTGCCTGCTCCATGACGCAGCAGGCGAAGGAAAACATCGCCAACCCAGGCGCGCTCGGGATGGTCAACAAAGCCGTGGGAGCTTCGTTCAGCTCGACCATGGCGACATTTATTCCACCGCAGGTTCCGGCGGGGAGCCCAGGCTCACCGGGCGCCAACAATCACGGCCTTTATGCCAAGGTCTGGGGCACGGTAACATACGTGGGAAGCAACTTCTTCTACGTTGACGACGGCTCGGGGCTGGTAGACGGAGTCGGTGACGAAACCACGGCAGTCAGTACCGTCAAAGGCATTCGAGTGGTAGACGTCAACTCGTTTGGACTACCCGCCCTTAACGCCTACGTCAGCATTAGCGGGTCCGTGGGCAACACAAGGGTTCAGTTCATAGACTATACTGTGCCGGTTGTCGTGGACAAGGTGATCCCGGTCATCTGGATGAACGGCTGGCAGCTGGAGCTGGCTGCGCCTTAGCGGAATAGGCGAATAGGTGCCAGTAGTTTGACTAACGCGGTGGTTCCGCCAGGGGGCGGAACCACCTACTCCACCAGGGTTGCAGGGGACGATGTGTGAGGGAATGATATACGCAACAGCAGGCAATGGACACAGGGGGGTGGTTGATCTTGAAGATGCGGACTAAGAAACTGGGATTTACGCTTATCGAATTGCTTGTGGTAATAGCGATCATCGCTATCCTGGCGGCGATACTGTTTCCGGTATTCGCTGCGGCGAAGAAACGCGCAACCATGGTCGCGTGTATGAGCAACCTGAAGCAGCTCTCGCAGGGTTTTTCTCAATATTCAGACGATAACAACGGCAGGATGCCCAAGTTGGGGCCGGTGTGGGGTAGGGGCACACCCATATACACTCAGGACTGGTGCGGGTGCCAATACCATGTAGAGTGTGCGAACGGCCCTGTATTGCTGGAGAAGGGGAGCCTATGGCCGTACGTTAAGAACCGAGGTGTCTATCTCTGTCCGATTGACGCGAGGATCAAGGCGCCTCAAATGGAGTTACTCTACCAGAGGAACTATCCTCTATCCTACAGCGCCAATGCTGAACTGGAATACGTGGCACGCGATTCGATCAGCAACCGACGCTTTTCCCGGGTGATGCTCCTGATACACGAGGGACGCAACACTATAAACGACGGGTACTTTGTCTGGTATAATTCCACTGATAAGGACATGCCAGCGACGGTACACTACGATGGCTCAACGATTGCGTTCTTGGACGGACACGCGCAGTGGCTAAGCTACGTTGAGTTGTGCAAAAGACGGGAGTCCCGTGAGTGGAGCATATACTATACGGGAAACTGATTCTGAGAATGCAGGAAAGCAGGTGATTGTGAAGTGCGAACTAAAAAACTTGGATTTACGCTTATCGAATTGCTTGTGGTAATAGCGATCATCGCCATCCTGGCGGCCATACTGTTTCCGGTATTCGCCCAGGCGAAGCAGCGCGCCAACATGGCTACGTGCCTGAATAACCTCAAGCAGCTTGGGCTGGCTACTATCCAGTACACATCTGATAATAACGGACGAATGCCTGCAACGGGGACATGGGATGGTCCGGAGCACAGGCTGCCGAACTGGTGCGGCCACACCTCTGGTTGGTATGTCCGTGGTGTCTGGCTCACAAGTAGTGGCCGTTGGTGCTATCCTCAGCTCGGGCAGATCTGGCCGTATCTCAGGAACGCAAAGGTGTTCAAGTGCCCGGCTGACCAGAATGTGCCAACACTGGTGACCGAGGTATCCGCTCCGCCGCCGCTTACGAAAAAGGACTACCCGCTGTCCTACGCCCTGAACTATGGCCTAAGCAGCGAGAATATCGACGCCCTGAACATTCGGCGAGGCATGTGTGCGATGCTGATAAACGAGGAACGCTCGCGCATCAACGACGGCATCTTCCTGCCGAACAGCACTCAGGACATTCCGGGGAAGCAGCACTACGAGGGGACAACTGTCTGCTACGCCGATGGTCACTGCCGGTACGCAAAGCAGGAGACGCTGGCCAAAGAGAGCACGGATGGATATTGGAACACTGGTAAGAAGTAAAGGCACAACATGTTGTTTGTTCTGCCCCGTGACGTGTCATTGTGAGGAGGCACGACGAGGGATTTGCTCTTAGCCGGCATTTGATCGGAAATGCAGAGCTTTGGCGACGCTCAGCCGCTGCTTGTCCTTGCATTCGCGATGGGTCTGATAGGACTTACGGGTATCGCATTGCGCAAGAGAAGAAAGTAGCGCCCGAACCCTCCAAGCGATTCTTTCTCCAGTGACGGGCACCGAACCGGATGCCTGGTGCGTGGCCCGTATCTACATCTGGCACTTCTTTCGCAGCCTATGCCTCCGATTGAGCCGTGGGTGCCGTGCTGCACTGGTTTCGGGAAAGGAAATGGCTGTGAAAACGACTCTACTCGTAATGCTGGCGCTGCTGACTTGCAGTGCTCCCGCGGCGCTCGCGCAGAGCTGGTTCTGGGTCTTTGATGGTTCAATGGCACCCGACTGCGCACCGTCGCAGGACGGCAACAACGCATTTTGGCTGCGGCCAACAGACTTACCGGACTACCCGAACCTGTACTGGGAGATCTACGACGTACCTTCGGCACAGCAAGTCAGCGGCCAGTCGAAGGCTCTTAGGATATACGACAACGTCTCCGTCCCCGACACAACTACAGCGCAGGGAATGATTCGCTGGATGGGCGCGGGAAGCCGTCCGGAACACTACAAAGGCACTTGCAACGGTTTCGCGAATCCCAATTTCGTTCCGGGGAATGATTCCATGACGCTAACAATGCGCTTCAGAATCGACAACTTCGATGGCGTGAGTGAGAATCCCAGGAGGTTTTTCAACCTCGAGTTTGAGACCACACGGCCTAAACCGACTCCGACCGATGCAACCCATACAACATACATGTTCAAGTTCGAGCCGACCTATATTCGAAGAAACACCAGCACCGGCGCACTCACTCTGGAGGACCGCAACCTCACTGGTCACTCGGCGGATCAGTTCGGAACAGTTAGGACCAGCGGGGGCGTGTCGCATTGGGTCAAGATGTGGGCCAGAATGCGCATACCGGCGACTCCCATACCTGGTTACACCAGCGACACAGATTACGAGATGTGGATAGACCACGAGGACGGGGGAGGTTGGAAGCAGTATACTTGGTGGCACAGAGACAAGGGCGGCTGGACGGATGTTGAACTGGGTTCGCTTGGAAACCCGTCCAAGAGCACCGTCTTGTTCGACTATATCTGTTACACCTACGGCGACTATGCGCTCAACAGCATCCCAATACCGGGTGAGCGGGACTCCAACACTCCGTTGGTCCCAGTTCCGGGCTTCGACAAGAACAAGATCGCGCACGTGAAATTGCAGCCGGATGGGTATCCGGTGGATATGACGGGCAAGGTCGTCACAGGAGTCTATACGGATCCTACCACTACTTGGCCTTTCTATTATATCGAGGACGCCGACAAGAGCGCGGGCGTCAAAGTCTACAACTTCACCGGCAAGAACGCCGTCAACACCGGCGGCACAGAGGTCACACTTGCGGTGGGCGATGTAGTCTCTATAAAGGGCGGTATAAACTCCGCTAACTGCGAGAAACAGATCGCATCCCACTACATTCTGAGGACGGCAACCGGAGCCTCGCCTGCCAAAGCGGTTGGTCTCACCAACAAGGCAATACAGCTTTCCTTCAACTCCGATCTGGCGGAGAACGCATCGCCGCAGTTACTTGACAGCCCCGAAGCAGGCGTCATCACCAACATCACAACGTGCCCCCTGCCGTGGGATGTCACGTGGTATTGCACTTGTTCGAAGATCACCGTCAGCGACAAGAATTGGAGCCCCGGGCAGTGGATGGGATACACGCTCTGTATTCCGGCCACTGACCTCTACTTCACCATCGTTGACAACACCGCCGACACGATCACACTCACCCGGCCATCATTCCTGGTGCATCTGGATATTGCTTCCAGCGCGTATAACGTCCAGGTAGGGGACAGCATTCTGCTGCCTGGCACAGGGGAACGAGGACTGAGCGCTGCCGGCCTCCGCGTCAAGACTTGGGGCCGCGTGAGTGATGTCAATTCTACCACGCGCACGTTCTATATCGAAGACGGTTCGGGGATGAAAGAAAACAAGACTCTGCAGGATATCATGATCCCCTACAATCCGGCTACCGACAGCAGCAGCTACTCGCTCTATTTCCCGCCTAACGGGCTTCGGGTGTATCTGCCAAGCGGGACGATGCCTGTAAACGGCGATTATGTGCTAGTCCACGGCTGTCTCGGCAATTACCAGCACAGGTTTACGGCTTGGGCAACGCTTCTTGGCACAACCGGACGCGACGACACCAAGGAAAGCAAAGTCATGCCGGTCGTCTGGGCACAGACGTGGACGTGGGTAGCTCACTGAGGACGGTAACAACCGGGATTCCTAAATCTCATATGGGCAATCCCGGATTGGAGGAAAGCAAAGTGACATTCACGTATCGCAGCATTATTGAGGTGGGCAGGCGGGCGCGAAGCATCACTGTGGCTTCTGTCCTCTTGCTCCTCATCCTCACTATTCACGCATTTGCTGCAATGGTGACGGGCATGGAGCCGTATGTCCAGGCTGTCACGACAAACAGCATCTACGTGCTGGTGGAGTGTGATTCGACTTCTGCCGCGACCGTGCAATTTGGTCTCACCAACGGCTATGGCAGCACGGCCACCACGGAATCATCGATGGTGACAACCGCCTCGCCTTTGACCTATGTTCACAGAATCAAGCTGGCCGGACTGAGTCCGAACACGCAGTACCACTATCGCGCCAGCCACGCTGGCGGCGCCTGGTCAGCCGACTCGACATTCTACACCGCCGTGCTGCCAGGCACGCCGTTCCGATTTGCCGCGTACGCCGACACCAGGACACAGACCACAGTACACAATAATGTCGCCAGCCGAGTCAAGACCGCCAATCCTCGCTTCCAACTGGTCGCGGGCGACTTGTGTAACGATAGCTTATACGAAACATTCAAGAGCGAATGGTTCCTGTCCAACGAGCTGGCGCTTCAGGCTCTCTCGCCGGCATATAATGCGCCTGGCAACCATGAGGAATACAGCACTAATTCGAAAGCATTCTTCCAGTCACCTTCATCCTCGTCTGGAGTTCAGGACTATTACTCATTCGACTACGGCGATGTCCACATAGTATCCATTAACAATCAGGCGACCTATACCGTGAACAGCACTCAGTACAACTGGGTTGCCAATGATCTGGCGACTACGACTAAGCCCTGGAAGATCGTGTTCTTCCACCGCTCAGCTTATGTTGCCGGCGGGCACGGCGAAGACGCCACAATGATCCAGTGGTCCAACAACATCTTCGTGCCCAAGAATGTTGACCTCGTGATCACCGGGCACTCCCACTTCTACCAGCACAACCTGGTCAGCGGAATCAACCACTATGTTCTCGGGACGGCCGGAGCGCCGTTTGCAACCTTAGATCTCAAGGTCTATGTCATCAGGTCGGCCCTAGAATATCACTACGGGATTCTGGACGTGACTCCAACCTCCATTCACATGGACGTCATTACCGACGGCGGCGCGCTGCTCGATAAGCTCGACCTAGTCAAGAGCGTCTCCGCGGCCAAGGCCAAAATCGATGGCACGCTTGTGGACGGCACGGGTCTCTGGACGGTTACGCACGTGCCTTCCGAGGCGAAAGTCTTCTACGTGCAAGACGCGTTGGGGGTTGCCGGAATCAGAGTGGAGACGAGTGGCACTAAACCCGCGGTGGGAGCCACAGTGCTTATCCGGGGCACACTCGGCACGACGGCGGCTGGGGAGCGCGTCATTCAGAGCGCTACGGTCACAAGTAAGGGCACGGTCACATCCAAGCCCAGAGGTATGAATAACAGAGCGGCTGATTCATACAACTATATCCTTAGTAAGAACATCGGCGTGCCAACCCAGGGGATGCTAGTCAAGCTGTGGGGGCAGGTTACCAAGTCTGTGACCGATCCGGTGCTCGGGCCAGTGTTCTGGCTTGATGACGGGGCCAAAGCTGCCAGCGGAGAGCCAGACGGAACGAAGGGGCTAAAGGTGATCGAATCTGGTCTCAGCCCAGCCGTGAACAGCTACCTCAAGATTGCCGGCGTTGTCTCAACGTTCAAAGTAAGTGGGCAGCCTTTTCGCATGATTCGCTACCGGGAATCTTTGCCTTAGCCGGCATCAGTCTTCAAAGTTCTTCATTTGGCTCAACTTGTCCCATTACATCAGCACTGGCACTAATATTGCGGAGCTAACAGTGGGGGATACGCAGGTTGCAGACGAATAGGGAACGATTCTCACTTATAGGTGTCCCACCATTCCAAGGCATAGGATCCGCTCCGCATGCCTGTCAGGGTCACTGTGGCTTGCTTTATCGTCCTGGGTCTCTTGCCAAGGCCATTTCGCCACCACGTGTTGTCCCGGTTCTGAATCCACAGGTAGGCCCGGCTGTCATTGCCCAAGCCCAACACCCTGAGGTTGGCCACGTTGTTCTTGAGGTAATTCCGAAAATCAATCGATGCGCTCATTGGCAACGTTCCGTGATTCTCCAGGACAATCCGACGACTGCCCTTGGGCAGGTCAATCGCTATGGGAACGCAAATCTTCCTGGATTGTTTGCACAGTGTGGTCCAATCGTCCGTAGGGCAGCCACTGTACTTGATCTCTTTGACCAGTTTGCCATCAATGCGGACTTGCAGACAGACAAATGCTGTGGCCGGTCCTGCGATACAGCGCGTTTCACGCTCAGTGGCAACCATTATGCTAATTGTATCGCGTTTTCGGGAGTTGGTGGGCGCGGGAGACGGGTTTTGCCTTTTGGACGATCTCGTTGCCCTATCTTGCAGACAGTGCGCCCTGCCAACCGTTATGCAGTTTCCTTGCCAGTTCTGCGACCAGAGCTTTGCTCTCCGGCAGGTTCGCGATGTTGACGTTCTCCTTGGGATCGGTCTTGTGGTCGTAGACCTCTCGCGCGGCGGGTTCCTTTCCCGGCTCGGCCCATTCAGTGTAGCGATACCGGTCGGTGCGTATCGAGTGGCCCATGACTTTGTCCCTGGGATATTGACTGAACGCCGCAGTTTTTACCTGGCGCTTCGAGTCCGACAGCACTGGCTTCAGGCTCGTTCCTTCCAGGCCATTCGGCATCGGCAGTCCGCACAGGTCACACAGCGTCGGATAGATGTCCACGAACTCCGCGAACGCCTCGGTCCTGGTTCCGACCTGCTTCTGGCCTGGAGCGCTGATGATCAGCGGGACACGGGTGGCGATCTCAAAGTTGGTGTGCTTGGTCCACTCGCCGTGCTCACCGAGTTGCCATCCGTGGTCCCCCCAGAGTACTATGACGGTATTGTCCCTGAGACCCAGGCGATCCAGTTCGCCGATCACCCGGCCGATCTGCGCGTCGGTGTAGCTTGTGGCGGCGTAGTAGCCTCTGCGCAGTTCACGCGCCTGCTTGTCGGAGAGATCGCCCTTCTTCGGCATGCCCTTGTAGTTTCTCAGCTCAGGCCACCGGTGCATCGCGATCTCAGGACAGTCCCTGGGCGGGTAAGGATTGTCGGCCAGTTTGACCTTGTCAAGCGGATACATATCGTAGTAATTCTTCGGAGCGACAAACGGCAGGTGGGGCTTGCGGAACCCGACAGCCAGGAAGAAAGGCTTGTCCTTGATCTCGCGAAGGAGTTCAATGGCGCGATCGGCCGTTGCTCCGTCCGCGAATGTGTTGTCCGGCACGTCGGCAGATTCCCACGGCGGGCCCTTGATGTCCTTTGCTCTCGAGACCCTCAGCGGCATTCCGGTCTTCTTGTCCCTCTCGAGCACCTTTGCTGTTACGTCCTCGCCTTGGGCGGTAAGGTCCTGCGCCTCTTTCCTGAGCATCTCGAGAGTCTCCGCGCTGGCGTAGGTGTTTGATTTCGGGTCCCAGTGAGGCACACTCCACGACTGCGGATCATCAAGACCCAGGTGGAATATCTTGCTCAAGCCCTGAGTATGGTAGCCGTGCTGTTTGAAGTGCTCGGGCAGCGTAACCACACTGGGGATCGTCTTGCGGAAATGTGTCTGCAGGTCGTATACGCGCGTGGTATCGGGTCTCAGACCGGTCAGCAGCGACGTGCGGGAAGGGCTGCAAACCGCCTGTTGGCAGTAAGCGCGATTGAACTGCGTCCCGCTCGCGGCCAGGGCGTCGATATTCGGTGTCTTCATCTGCGTCGCGCCGTAGCAGCCCAGTTCGGGCCTCAGATCGTCGACCGCGAGAAACAGGACATTGAGTTTGCGCTTGTCCGCGTTCGCCCACATCGACGGTCCTCCATATGCGAAAGCACACGCTGCCGTCGCAAGTCCAGCTTTCATAAACTGTCGTCGAGTTATCATCCGATCCTCCTCCTCATTTTCTCAGCATCCAGCCATTGGGCGGCTGGTTCATTTTGCTTCGTCCGGCCCAGTCTGTCTGAGCTTCTTGCCGGCAGCGTCCTTTTCCAGCTTATGGTCCGCCGTTGGATAGAGTAGCCGAGTGCGACTGGAGGTCACATCCTCCTGCGCCATTCTCGATACTACGTCCGGGTACTTCTGTGACGGGTAGATCTTCGCCGCTTGCAGCAGAAGCGGCAGCATCTCGCCGCGTTCGAATGTAGTGATCTGCCTGTGCGGCCACTTGAGCGTGGGATCGGCGTATGGCGCAATGAAGTCTAATGCGGCACGGAGCAGTGGACGATCCGCCGCAGGATAGGTCCACAGATCTACCCCCGCGGACTCACCAAGCCTCGCCAGCGCGAACAGGCCCACAAGGTTGAAGATGCAGTAACTGAACGCCCGGGTCCGATCCAGTTCCATGGGCTGGCTGCCATCCGGTTCGATCTGCGCATCCATGCGCTTGAGCTTTGCCGATTCGAGCACCTTTCTGGCCAGACTCTTCCTGCCGACGAACAGCGCAAACGCGACGACCTGCACGTCATACCAGGTCCCGTGGTTGTTCAGTGCGGCGTTCTCATCTTTTCCGTTCCTGCTCTCAAGCAGCCACTTCAGGTATGCGCTGAACCACGTCGTGAGGGCCGCGTGGTCGTCCCTGGTGAATGCGGGTGAGTTCTCCAGGATTATGGCCGCGTCGACTATCCGGGCAAGCCCGGCTGTATCGATGATGCCGATTCCACGACCTGTCGTTATGCCGGCGATGGCCTGGGCGTATTCCAGATTTGGGTTCATTCTGGTGTCAGGGTCCACAAACCACGTGCGCAGCAGCAGGGCGGCGCGCCTGGCGTATTTCTCATCTTCGCTGAAGTAGTAAGCCAGAGCCAGCGTCTCAACGGCGGTTACCAGGCTTGTAAGGCTTCGCTCATCATAGTCATCGCTTAGAGCGTCGGGGTTGCGTTCGCCGTCGCGCCGGATGTAGGGCAGACCATCTTCTTTGTGCTCATCAGGCCACCAGTATGATCCGATGCTCATATAGTCGTGCTTGTCACCGCTGGGCGGCGTTTTCTTTTTCGCCATCACGGTGAATGGTCCCACAAGCATCGATTTCTCTGCGTTCCTGAGCAGCGCGGAGAATGCGCTGAGCACGGACTCGTCCCCCGAGTAGATTCTTGCTTTCGTCTCGGCGAGGCACTGCTTGCTCATCAGGAATGGTTCGGTTCTTCCGGCCGAGACTGGCCACCCGGATACGCGGCGGCCCGTTTTCCGCTGATCATCGGGCTCACCTTTTGCAGCGGCCCGCGCCACGGCGCCGTTCACTGCAAGTCCCGCAACCACGGCTGACTTCAGGAATTCTCTTCGGTCCATGCTTCTCCTCCCGAGTCGCTACGCCAGGCGCACCTGATGACGCTCACGTCAAAGGGCGCGATGCCGAGGGCAATCTCAACGCCACTGGCCGTCCTTTCAGTATGCAGACCACGCTCCGCAGTTCTCTGCCCCGTCGACATTGGCGTGCAAACGGGTGTATATCCGATCCGTGGTTCGTTGTACTATTGCTTCCCGCCAAATCGGAGCCAGACTATCGGGCTGCGACGACGCAAAGTCGTACGGCACCGCCGGAAGCCACCCATCAAAGCCGAAATAGCGCACTGCATCGATGTATGCTCTCCACAAAGGCGGATCCTGGTAGAGATATATATCCCAAAACGGCTTGCCCGTGAGTCTGCACGGAATCATATTGGATATATCGGGCGCCACCGGGACACGATCTGCCTGGCCACCGGTCATAGCGATCAGCATACGCTCTCTCGAGGTCATGGTCATATTAGCCCCTCTAGCTGTTCGTCAGGATGCTCAACCGTTCCACGTTTCGCGTCATAGCCGGCAGACCCTTCGACGGAGTCCGGGATCGTGCCGTCGTCTTATGCTATAATCATAACCGTTCAGGCTGGAAATCCCAAATACTTCGAGTGATTCGTGGTGAGCGCTATGCTTGATATTGATCTGTGTGGGGACTGGGGAATGGCATATAGTCTCGATGAATCCGTGGCGAGGATCACCAGCTCTCAGGACGTGACTGATGCGGGGCTCGATATTCTGCGCTCGCGGGTGCCGGGCAACCTGGAACTCGACCTCCAGGCCAACGGGATCATCGAAGAACCGTTCTTCGGGATGAATGTGGTCGAGCTGACGAAGTATGAGTGGGCGCACTGCTACTACTTCCGGAACTTCGAAGCGGGCACCAGCCCCGGCTATGATGCGGAGCTTGTCTTCGAAGGACTGGATTGCTACGCAGATGTCTACCTCAACGGGGAGCTGGTCGGTTCCACGGACAACATGCTTGTGGAGCACGTCTTCAGCATCGGTCACCTGCTCAAGGGCAGGAATGAACTCCTGGTTCATATCAAGCCGACTTGCAGGGAGATCAAGAAACACGATTGCCCCGTTGGCGTGTTCGCCATGCCCACCGATTTCGATGGGCTTTTCGCTCGCAAGGCACCCCACATGTTCGGCTGGGACATAATGCCGCGGGCGGTGTCCGCAGGCATATGGAGACCGGTGATGCTGCGCTACCGGCCTGAGGAGCGCATAGAGACGGTGTTCGTGGAGACAGTGTCGATGGCCGTTGAGCCGTCATCGGCAACCCTCTGTCTAAACTACAGACTTAAGACTGCCGGTTGTCCGGCTGACGACTACGAGATCCGCGTGCAGGGCAAGTGCGGCGCTTCCACGTTCGCAAAGACGGCGCCGGTGATATCGGATGCCGGCTTTCTCAGAATAGAGGTAGACCAGGCCAGGTTTTGGTGGCCACTGGGGCGCGGCGAAGCGGATCTTTATGATGCGAGCGTTTTTCTGCTCAAGAACGGCGAACTGATCGATACCCGGAAGCTGACATTTGGGATCAGGAAGGTGCAGTTGGACCGCACCAGCATTACTGATGCCGACGGGAACGGCGAGTTCTGCCTGCGAGTGAATGGAGAGAAGGTCTTCTGCAAGGGTTCGAACTGGGTGCCCGCCGACGCCTATCATTCGAGGGATGTCGAGCGTATTCCGCGGATGCTGGACCTCGCGGAAGAGGTCGGCTGCAACATACTCCGCTGCTGGGGCGGAAACGTATACGAAAACGACCTCTTCTATGATATCTGCGACCGCAAAGGCATTATGGTTTGGCAGGACTTCGCGATGGCCTGTGCGGTTTACCCACAGGATGCTGAGTTCTGCGGGCGCATCGAGATAGAAGCGAGAAAAGTGATTGGGCGGCTTAGGCAGCATCCTTGTATCGTGTTGTGGAGCGGCGACAACGAGTGTGATCAGGCCTACGGATGGGCAGGCAGAGGACTCGACCCAAACACGAATGTCCTGACGCGGAATGTGCTTCCTATGGTCGTCAATCAGGAGGATGGAACCAGGCCTTACCTGCCAAGTTCGCCGTATATCGATCACGAGGCTCTCAAGGCCGGCGAGCAGTATCTGTCTGAAAACCATCTCTGGGGTCCCAGGGACTATCACAAGAGCGCGTTCTACCTGAACTCGCTTTGCCACTTCGCAAGCGAGATCGGTTACCACGGCTGCCCGTCCCCGGAATCAATAGAGCGTTTCATCTCGCCCGACAAGTTGTGGCCTTACCGGAACAACGAGGAATGGAACCTCCACTCTACGGCGCCTGTCCCCGGTGTGGAGCTTTCGGGACCTCCGGGATACAGAGTGGAACTCATGGCCAACCAGATACGCGCGTTGTTCGGTGATGTGCCGGACAACCTGCTCGACTTCGCGTA
>Ga0315284_10008101_pt1 | contig 14985 bp, 13 predicted proteins | sample YL17G09_16_MG_FD_203696 | JGI IMG/M metagenome (GOLD analysis project Ga0315284, IMG submission 203696) | Sediment microbial communities from Yellowstone Lake, YNP, Wyoming, USA - YL17G09_16 | ecosystem: Environmental > Aquatic > Freshwater > Lake > Sediment | place: USA: Wyoming | collected... | reverse complement strand
CGGGCCGAGGTTGCGATGGTGTCGCGCATGCCTGCCAGGGCGTCCATGGCCTCCAACGTCAGTGGCGGAAGGTCCAGCACGACGGTCAAGCGACTCGCTTTGCCGTCGGCGCTGACATACTCGGCCGCGACCTTGCCTCCCGCGGCGGCGGCCAGGAGGGCGTTGACGGCGGGAGATGTCCCCTCGCCGAAGGGGGCGACCAGGGCGCGGACATTACGCACTTCCCCCAGCCGCCCCAGCCCCGTCAGGACGGACTGTTGAATCCGTCGCCACTGGGCCTGGTCGATCGACCGGTCGGCCTGGAGCAGAACCGATATCGGGGCGACCTCTCCGCTGGGCCAATGGCGATTGGCGATCTCGATGCCCGCGGAGGCGTTGCCCACGCCTTCGGGGCTGGCGGGCTTGACGGCGGCCAAGGCGTCATAGACCCATTGCACCCGCGCGCCCCGTAAGGCCGGAATGGCCAGGATCAGGACCGCCGCCGACAGGACGATGCGCGAATGTCGCGTAACGACCATCGCCACCATCGGCCAAAGCCCCCGCCGCGCGCGTGGACGGTCTTGCGGCGCGTCGGTGACAGCGGGCAGAGGTGTCGCTCCCCTGGGCCAGAACAATTTCGTGCCGGCAACGGCCGCCAGCGCGGGGGTCAGTGTGACCGACGCGATTGTCGCCACGCCGATGGCCAGCGCCACGGCCGGACCGGTGGTGCGAAAGACCCCATACGTGGCCAGGGACAGCGTCATCAGTCCGGCGATGTTGGTGCCCGCCGAGGCGACGATCGTCCGCAGGCTGCGATCCAGGCCGTTGGCGAGGGCCTGGTCCGGCGGCGATTGGCGATGGAGACCTTCGCGACAGCGGCCGATCAACAACACGGAATAGTCCACCCCCGCTCCATACAGCAATACGAAGGCGAAGATGCTCTCCGCCGTTCCGGTGTGCATTCCCAGCCGGCCGGCCAAGACCAGCAGTTTGGCCACCACTACGGCCGCCACGCTGATCGAGACCAGCGGGATCGCCGCCGCCACGGGCGATCGGTAGACCACCAGCAGGATAACAATGACGGCCAGCAACGTCACGCGAAGCGCCGAGCGGTGACTGGACCTCGCGGCGGCTGCGTAATCGTGCCCGAAGCCCGCCGAACCACTGACGGCGATCCGCAGCCCCTCCGGCAGAGGCATCCCCGCTAGGATGCCCCGGAGGTGGCGAACAACGCGGTCCGACCGCAGCGTGATGAAGTTGGCAGGGATGTTGACGATGACCAGCACCGCCTGACCTTCCGGGCTGATTAGGGGGTTCCGCGCCAGCGGTTCGCCCGTTAGAGGATTGGTGGGCAGGGCAATCGAGGCGGGGCTGCGCACCGTCACCCCGACGAGGTCTTCGGCGGAGGCCTCCTGGCTGGGCCTGGCGATCCGCTCGACCAGGAGGTTGACCGTTTCCATGTCGGCGGCGCTCAGCGCCCCGTTGGGACGTTCCAGGACGACCACCGCTTCGCTAAGGCCGCTGTGGGCGGGAAAATACCTCATCAACAGTTCGGCGGCACGGCGGGAGGGGGCCTCGGCCGGCAGGAACGACTCCTGGCGAACCGTTCGCGGATCGGGCGGATGAACCGTCAGGACCAGCGCCACCGCCGCCGCCAGCCAAGCGGTCAGGATCGCCCATCGGTATCGATGAATAATGGCCCCGAAACTCATGGTTTCCACCGCGGCGATGTCGCTCCTGACAGAAAGTCGCACCGATCTAGCGGCTTGCGGCATTGCGCCTTGCGACGGTGGCGACTCGTTTTTCAGCCGGCGGCAGGGCAGGGAAACTCCCGCCAGGCGAACGTCACTTGACCTTCAGTTCCACTCCGCTCTTCTGCCAGGTTCCCACGAGCTGGCGGAATTCCCGAAGCAGGTCGGTCATCTGGCGCGTGGCGTCTACGAGGTTGTTGTACAGCGCCGGATCGTTGACAAGTTGTCCGGCGGTTCCCTGGCCGGATTCAATCTTGGCCATCGTCGCCTGCATGGTCTGCATCAGCCGCGAAATGGCCTCGGCGTCCTCGATGAGCTTGGCCGAGAGTGCCTCGATCTGCGTCCGGGTGGCCGAGGCGGCGCCGCCGACTTCCGCGACGCTGGCGCGGGCCTGTTCGGCGAAACTCTTGAACGCCTCCATCGCCTCGGTCGTCTTGGCGGCGGCGTTGGCCAGACCCGCCAGGGAGGCCTTGATGTTGGCCTGGTTCTCCGGGCTGCCCAGCACGGCGTTGAGGGCGTCCAGCGTGCGGTTGAATTTCATCACGGTCCCCCTCAGTCCTGGCATCTGGTCCGCCCGGTCCGAGGCGGGCTGGCTGCCCGCCGGTCCACCCCCAGGCGGCGCCTCGGGAGACGGAGCAAGCAGATCATTGAGGTTATCGGCGAGCCTGGACAGCCCCTTCAGCGCCGTCGTCAGTTCGGGGGGGAACATCCCACTGCCCTGGTGTTCTCCGGCCAGCACGACGCTGCCGTCGGTGGGAAGGTACTCGATAACCTTTCCGCTGCGCGCATCGATGGGCTTGGGGCCTGTAGCGGTCAGTTCCAGGTATCCCTTGCCAACCAGCCCGCGGGTGAATACCACGGGCTTGATGTTGCCAGGCAGGCGGACGTCGCGGTTGATTAACGCGGTGAAGGTGATGCCCTGGGACGGGTCAGCCGGGTCGGCGAAATCCACGTCCGTGATCATCCCGGCTCGGAGTCCCGCCAGGTATACCGGGTCGCCGGTGGAGATGTCGTAGGTGACGGGAAACCGCATCCGGATGACGTATCCCCGCTTCAGGACGCTGGGCAGGCCGGTGAAGATCAGGATCATCACGCCCAGCAGCACCAGCGCCACAAGCGCCGTGAGTCCCACGGCGATGTTCCTCGTTCGTTCATTCATGGGATTTTCTCCGTGCGTTCCTCGTCACTCTGCCAGAGGGAGCTTTCCAGTTGACCGGTCTGAAGCTGGGCCAGTTCCTCGTCGCTGGCGCGGCCCTGGACGAATCGGGAAACGACCTTGTCGTCGATCTGCCCCAGGCCCTCTGCCGTCGTATCGGCCACGAAGTGGCCTTTGTCCAGCATCAGGATGCGGTCGGCGATCTTCCTGGCCGAGGACATGTCGTGGGTCACCACGACGGCGGTGGTGCCCAGGGCGGACTGGAGCTTGAGAATCAGCTCATTGATCAGGTCGGCGCGGATGGGGTCCAGACCGGTGGTCGGCTCGTCGTAGAGGATCACCTTGGGGTCCAGCGCGATGGCGCGGGCCAGGGCCACGCGCTTTTTCTGCCCACCGGAAAGTTCCTCGGGGTACTTGTGCTGCGTGCCGTCCAGCCCCACCAGCCGCAGGATCGTGCGACACCGTTCGTGCTGGTCCGCCTCGCTGCCCAGCCCGCTTTCGATCAACGGGAAACGGAGGTTTTCTTCCACCGTCATGGAGTCGAACAGCGCGCCGCCCTGAAAGAGAAATCCCATCTGGCGGCGGACCGGGACCAGGTGGCGGTCGCTCATCGCCGAGACTTCCCAGCCTCCGAAGAAAACCTTTCCGCGGTCGGGCTTGATCAGCCCGGTGATGTGCTTCAGCAGCACGCTCTTTCCACAGCCGGAGGGACCGATGATCACCGTGGTCTTGCCCGGCTGGATGGCCAGGTCCACTCCGTCCAGCACGACCTGCCGGCCGAAGGCCTTGTGCACCCCCTCCATGCGGATGATCGGCGGGACGTTGCTCGAAGTGTTCATGGGCGGGCGTCCTGCTGTGACGGTTTGCCTCCGGTGGTCAGGCTGTTGGAACTCTCCAGGCGATACATCACCGCGATTTCGTCACAGGCCTCGGCCTTGGGGCAGGAGATGCACTCCCGCCAGACCTTCTCCGGGAGCATCTGGCGGTCGATCAACTCGAATCCGTTCCGCAGGAAAAAATCCTTCTCGTAGGTCAGGGCGAAGAGGCGGCGTACGCCCAGCCGCCCCGCGTCCTGGACGCCCGCGGCAACCAGCTTGGAACCGATCCCTTCCCCCTGGCGGCCCGGCGCCACGGCCAGCGACTTCACTTCCGCCAGGTCGGACCAATATATCGTCACGGCCACGCAGCCGACGATCATCCCGTCGGCGTCCTGGGCCACCCAAAAGTCCCGCAGCGCGTCGTAGACGCTCTCCAGGCTCCGATGGAGCATCCGTCCGCGCTGGGCGTGGTAGTTGACCAGCTCGCAGATGGCGGCGGCATCCTGCACTTGTGCGGGGCGAAGAGTCATGTGGGGGATATTCTATACTACCGCCGCGGCCAATCTGGAAACGCAATTCCCACCACCGGAGGCATTTCGGCCGCCACCGCCCGGGCGAACTTGCACTGGTCAGCGCCCCCGCCGGGGGGTATCATCTTTTTTATGGAACATCGTGAAGGGCCGACCATGACGACGTTGTTCCCCCATGCTCACGTGCTTAACGTCCTCAGCGACGACCATCCCGGCATCGTTGCCTCCGTCGGCGGTTTGTTCGGTTCCGCCACCGTCATTGAGGTGCGAGGCAGGGGCGCCAGCGACGCCTTTGTCCATTTCGGCGGACGCATTCCGGCGCCCATCCAGTCGTTGGGCAACTGAGGCCCACCGGGTGGGCAGCCGGCCGATCGGTCGCCTGCGAAGTCAAGGGGCGGGCGAGCCGTTGAGGCGGGAGAAACCATGCCTCGGCGCGATAGAAGCCAGATCGAACAGGCATTTCTGTGGGGCCAACCGGCCCCGCCGTGCATCCTGGTCATCTTCGGCGCCACGGGGGACTTGGCGGCCCGCAAGATTGCCCCGGCGATATATAACCTGGCGAAGTCCGGCCTACTGGGCGAACCCACCGTCGTGCTCGGCGTGGCCCGACGACCGCTGGACGATGTCCAGTTTCGAGCCGAGATGCTCCTCGCCATTACGAACCATTCCCGCAGCCAACCCATCGACCCAGAGCTTTGGCGGCGATTTTCCCCCCGGTGGCACTACCAGGCCCTCCAGGCCGACAACGAGGGCGACTATCTCGTTCTGGCCCGCCGGCTGGGGGACCTGGACGCCCGTTACAACACCGGCGGAAGGCGGTTGCTGTATCTGGCTGTGGGGCCTGAGACCGTCAGACAGGTGGTCTGCAACCTCCGACAGGCCGGTCTCCACAAGCCCCATCGCCCCGGTGGTTTCGTCAGGGTCGTGGTGGAGAAGCCCTTCGGATGGGACTTGTCATCCGCCCAACAACTCAACCGATGTCTGCGGCGGGCGTTCCGGGAGGACCAGGTATTTCGGATCGACCATTACCTGGGCAAGGAGAGCGTCCAGAACCTCCTGGTGCTTCGGTTTGCCAACACGGTATTCGAGCCGCTGCTGAACCACCGGTACGTGGACCATGTCCAGATCACCGCCGCCGAGACCGTGGGCATGGAGGTCCGCCGCGGGGCCTATTACGAGCAGGCGGGGGCGCTTCGCGACATGGTCCAAAGCCACCTGCTGCAACTGATGGCCCTGCTGGCCATGGAGGCCCCTGCCCGCCTGGATGCCCGGAGCATCCATGATCGCAAGGCCGAACTTCTTAAGGCTATTGCCCCACTAACCCCGCGACAGGTCGCGCGGCGGACCGTTCGCGGACAATATGCCCCGTCGGGGGAGTTTCCGGGCTACAGGCAGGAACCGGGCGCGCATCCCGATTCAGAAGTGGAAACCTATGTCGCTCTTTCACTGTTTGTGGCTAACCGGCGATGGGCGGGTGTGCCCTTTCATCTGCGCACGGGCAAGGCCCTGGCGGCCAAGTCCAGCCAGATCGTCGTCGTTTTCAATCGCGAGGCGGCCGGGATGTTCCGGGAATCCTGCGACGTCCGCGGGCCCAATCGCCTGGTGATCCGCATCTACCCCGACGAGGGGATTCGCCTGACCATCGACGGAAAGGTTCCCGGCCCATCGAGCATCCTCAGGCCGGTGAACCTGGATTCCCGCTATGGCACGGCCTTTGAGGCCGCCTCGCCGGAGGCCTACGAACACCTGCTTCTGGACGCCATGACCGGAGAGGCCACCTTGTTCCTACGAAATGATGAAGTGGAGGCCTCCTGGAACCTCATCGACAGCATACGGACTTCATGGAATGCCACCGAATTGCCGAAGTTGATACTGTATCCCGCCGGATCGACCGGGCCGGAGGAAGCCGATCGGCTGTTGGGCGATCCGTACAAGCGCTGGCATCCGCTGTAACTGCCGCGGAGCAATTGCCATGAGCATTTCGGACCTTGCCTACAGGAAAGTCCTTGTCGACCGCACCGCCGAGGAGGCCACCGCCACGGCGGCCACGCTGTTCAAGACCATCGTCTGCGAGACCGTCGGTCGCAATGGGGTCTGTCGCGTGGCCTTGGCGGGGGGGACGACCCCTCACTCGCTTTATCAGAAGCTGGCGGCGGAGGGAACCAGCGAGGAAATCCCCTGGCGAAGCGTCGAGGTCTTCTTCGGCGACGAGCGGGACGTGCCCCAGGACAACGTCGAGAGCAACTACTACATGGTGCAGCGGACCCTGCTGGATCACGTCCCCGTCGAGCCGACGAAGGTTCACCCCATGCGCGGCGATGCCGAGGACCTTCCCGCCGCCGCGGCGGAATACGAGCAGACCCTTCGCAAGCTCCTGCCTGCCGGCAAGGAGGGGCTTCCCAGCTTCGATTTGATATTGCTGGGCATGGGAGGCGAGGGGCATACCGCCAGTCTTTTCCCCGGAAGCGACGCGCTGAACGAGACCCGCAAGCTGGTGACCGCCCATTTCGTGCCCGTACTGGGTCGCCACCGACTGACGTTCACCTTCCCACTGATCAACGCCGCAAGGAACATCCTGCTGCTGGTTACCGGCGACGACAAGGCCGCGGCGGTCCTGGGCATGCTGGCGGACAGCCCGGAGACCCGGCAGTCTTTCCCTGCCGGGCGGATCGCGCCCACCAACGGCATGCTCTACGTCATCCTCGATGCCCCCGCGGCACGCCTGACGGGACTGGCGTATTCCTGAGCGTGGCCTGCCGGTGGGCTTTGACGCGTCTGAGTTGGCTCAGCCGACGTAGAAGGCTTCCCGTGCCCACTTCCAGGAAGTCTGGAATATGCCCGGAACAATCTCTTCGTCGATGGGGATATTGGCGGCGTGGATGGAGAAGTCCTGCCACTGTGCCAGTTCGTAGGACTTGACGGTGTTCAGGAGGTTGGTGAACGGTCCCGGCTGGTTGGTCATGCCTCGCTTGATGTCGTTGTTGAGGGGAAGCCTGGAAATCGCCTCTTCCAGGGGCATGTCCGTCAGGGAGTCGATGTGGGAGAACATCCCCATCAGGAACAGTTCGGACCGGCGGCTTTCCATGCCCACCGCGGCGCCCATGATCTCACAGACGCGGGCGCGGGCCACGGAGTTGACCACCAGTTCCTCGGGCTTGTCCGTGGCCAGGTGCTTCAGCGACACCAGCGACAGCCACTTGCGAAACTCCATCGGCCCCAACAAAACCAGGGCATGTTGGATGGAGTCGATTTTACACCGCAGGCCGAACCACGCCGAGTTGAGAAACCGCAGGAGCTTGTAGGACAGGGCGATGTCCTGCTGGATCAGCGAGGCGGCTTTCTCATAGGGAAGCTCCGGACTGTTGGCCTCTTTCATCAACTGCATGTGGGCCACGATGTTGCTGGGAATGTCGGTGCCTCGATGCACCACGGGCTTGCTGAAGAAATATCCCTGGAAGTATGCGCAACCCAGGGCGATGGCCTGCTCGAAGGCCTCGGGGGTCTCCACCTTTTCGGCTAGGAGAAGCTTGCCCCGCGCCAGGAGGTTGCGGCAGAGGATCTCCTGGTCCTGCTCCGTCGTGTCCATCCAGTCGATCTTGACGATGTCGGCCAAGTCCAACAGGGGATTGCCCTGGTCGGACGACAGGGTGTAATCGTCCATCGCCAGCACATAGCCCTGGTTCTTGAGCTGCCGGCAGGCATCCATGATTTCCTCATCCGGCGCGACGTCTTCCAGGATTTCGACAACCAGCGCCTCGCTGGGCAGGAGGGCGGCGACCCCTCGGGTCAGTAGGTTGCGGGTGAAATTGATGAAGTACTTCTTGCCGCCGGCGAGGTTCTCAAAGCCCAGCACGAAGTAGCTATTTGAGATGACATCGAGGGTGGACTTGTCGGCGTCCAGCGAACGATAGTAGTTCTCAAGTCCTGATCGGAACAGAAGTTCGTAGCCGACGACGTGCCTGCCGCCGTCGAAGATCGGCTGCCTGGCGACGAAAACCTGCCTGGCCGTGGCGTTGGCGGTCTCCGGCAGTACACGGGTGGCACTCCATTGGCCGGCAGTGTCTGACATATCAAAAAAACGCTCCACTTACCCCATTGAGGCGTGACAGACTGTGCAAATGCTTTCCACCCAGGACCACACAACCCCTGGGAGGGACGGTCCTTGTCACATGGATAACTATCGGAGAAATCAGGGGGGTCCTGTCGGATAATTCCGGCATGGCGGATATTTCCATACACAGGCATATCCGGGTTCCAAGCAGGGGCATGGACGGACACCGTGGACAAAAAACAAACGAACTTACGATTCTAGAGCAGTTTAACTATGGATGTTTACACCTGGCTGGCGGGGCTCTGTCCCGCCAGCCTAACCTGTGCTTGATAGCGCGGCGGGACGGAGCCCCGCCGCGCTATCAAACAAACTTAAAATGCTTTAGTCGCTATCTGGATGTTGCGTTGCCTTGACGGGATGGAAACGGGGGACTAGACTTGAGTGTCGGCCGCGGGTTGAAGCGTGCTGCCACACCCGCGTGGAGACTGATCGGTGGCAGAAGGCTTTCTAAGCGATTTTAAACGGTTCTTCATCCGGGGGTTGGCGGCGGCCCTGCCCACTCTGCTGACGATTATATTGCTGCTTTTTGCCTTCTCCTTGCTGGACAAGTGGTTCGGAACGCATCTTCGCGGTGGAGCGCGATGGGTCGTAGAGCAGGTCTGGCGGCATTACCGTACCCCTCCGAAATGGGTGAGCAACCAGGAACTGTGGGACGAGCGGTTTTGGTGGGTGGGGTTCATGCTGTTCCTGGTGGGCGTGTATTTCTTTGGTCGTTTCGTGGCCTCCTTTCTTGGCAGGAGCATCTGGAAAAGGATTGAACAGGCCATTCTTCGACTGCCGGTGGTCCGCCAGATCTATCCATATGCCAAACAGGTGACGGAGTTTATCCTCTCGGAGAAGAAGAGGCTGGATTTCTCCCGCGTGGTGGCCGTGGAGTACCCTCGCAAGGGCATCTGGTCGATGGGCCTTGTGACAGGCCCGGCGATGAGGATGATCCGCGACGCCGCACTGGACGAGGAGGCGCTGACGGTCTTCATCCCTTCCAGTCCCACGCCGGTGACCGGATATGTCGTCGCCGTCAGCCGCGACGAGGTGATCGATTTGCCCATCAGCATCGACGAGGCCATCCGGTTCGTGGTCAGTTGCGGGGTGATCATCCCGCCGGGCCAGATGCCGGAGCTAACCCGCGCCGCCCAGGCCCTCCCGTTGGCGGACCTGGCGGCCCACGACAAGGAGGTAAGCACATGAACATCCTGGTGAAGGCTCCCCACATGTCGGTGACCGATGCCATCCGGGACCGTATCGAGGGCAAGGTGTCGAAGTTGCAGCGGTTCTACGACAACGTTCAGACCATCGAGGTGGTGCTGGACAAGGAGGCGGAGAAATTCAAGGTGGAGATCATCGTCACCGCCCGACGAAGGAACACCTTCGTGGCCAGCCACCACGACGACGACATGTACGCCTGCATGGATCATTGCCTGGACAAGATCAGCCAGCAGTTGCGGCGGCACAAAGACAAGGTCCGGGACCACCAAGGTCCCCCGCATGACCAGGTCGCCCTCTAGCCTGTTGCCGGTTTCCGGGGGCAAGCGCCCTCTGGCATGCGGATCGGCGGGGCGATACACTCATAACCGCCTTCGCGACACCGAAGCTTGCCTTGGCGGGCGCGAAGCGTTCCACGACCCTTGCAGGAGCGAAACATGAAATTGTCGGACATCATGGTGACGGATGCGATCGTGCCGGAACTCAAGGCCCGCAGTCGGGACGAGGCGATCGGCGAACTGGTGGAAGCCATGGCCTCGGCCGGGGCAATAGCCAAGAAGAACGTTCCGGACGTGATCAAGGCCGTCCTGGCCCGCGAGGCCCAGGCCACCACGGGGATCGGAAAGGGCGTGGCCCTTCCGCACGCCAAGCTCAAGGGCGTTAAGAAGCCCATCGGAACCATTGGCAGGTCGGGCGAGGGCATCGATTTCTCGGCGTTGGACGCCAAGCCCGTCTATTCCGTCATCCTGCTGCTGTCCAGTCCCGACAGCCCCGATGAGCATCTCCAGGCCATGGAGACCATCTTCCGGCACGTGCAGCGGGACATCTTTCGGAAGTTTCTCCGCCAGAGCGAGACCAAGGAATCCATCGTCGAACTGATCCAGGAAGCCGACGAGTTGGGCTAGCCCCCGCCGCAGGCGGGTGATCGGAACACCGCATTGGCCACGCTTGAGCAAGAAGTCACCATCGTCAACAAGTACGGGCTGCACGCCCGTCCGGCGATGAAGTTCGTGGAACTGGCCAATCGCTTCGCCAGCAAGATCGAGGTGTCCAACGGTGTGCTGACCGTGGACGCCAAGAGCATCATGTCCGTGATGCGATTGGCCGGGACGCAGGGAACCGTGCTGAAGCTCCTGGCCGACGGAAAGGACGCCGCCGAGGCCTTGGCGGACTTGAGGAAACTGGTGGAGGACGGTTTCGGAGATTTGGAAGAATGATCTCCGCCGCCGTTAAGGGTCTTGGGCGGAACAGGAAGGTCGAGACGGCCCGATGATGAAGACCAAGAAGGGCATAGGGGTTTCTCCCGGCGTGGCCATCGCACCGGTGGTGGTGCTGGATACCGAGGAGTTCGATATCCAGGAACGCCACGTGCCCGTGGACCACGCCCAGGCGGAACTGGGCCGCCTCCGCAAGGCCGTCGCCACCAGCCGCAAGGAAATCCAGGACCTCCGCAAGCGCGCCGCCGATCGCCTGGGCAAGGAAACCGCCAGCATCTTCGACTTCCATCTGGGGCTGCTGGACGACAAGGTGCTTCAGAAGAAATTCTCCGACCTGGTGCTGGACGGGCACGTCACAGCCGAATACGCCGTAGCCAACATCCTCCGCGGATACGCCAAGGAATTCCTGTCCATGCCCGAATACCTGGCCGAGCGGGTCAAGGACATTCGCGACGTGGAGCGGAGATTGCTCCGTAACCTCATCGGGCAGCGCCGCCAACTGCTGTCGCACCTGACGCGCGAAGTCAACCTCCTGGCGCACGACCTGACCCCTTCCCAGACCGTCAGCCTGGACCGCCAGCACGTCAAGGGACTGGCTATCGACGCCGGCGGGCAGACCAGCCACACCGCCATTGTTGCCCGCGCGCTGGGGATTCCGGCGGTGGTGGGCCTTAACGACATCACCTCCGAGGCCTCCGGTGGCGACGTCGTCATCATCGACGGAAACCGCGGTGTGGTCATCATCGACCCCGATCCCAGCCTTATGGAGGAGTATGAGCAATACTCCCGCCAGCAGGTGGAATTCATCCACAGCCTGGACGCCTTGCGGGACCTGCCGGCCATCACCAAGGACGGCCATGAGATCGCCTTGCTGGGCAACATCGAGTTCCCCGACGAAGTGACGACCGTCTTTGACAAGGGTGGCCAGGGCATCGGTTTGTACCGAACCGAGTTCCTCTACCTGGGCAGCGACGCCGAACCGACGGAAGAAGACCATTACCGGGCCTACCGCCACGTGGTGGAACTGTGCGCCGGTCGCCCCGTCGTCATCCGCACCCTGGACCTGGGCGCCGACAAGTATACCCAGACCCGGGCGAGGATCCCCGAGCGCAACCCGTTCCTGGGCTGCCGCAGCATCCGCTTCTGTCTCCAGAACCTTCCGATGTTCCGCACGCAGATTCGCGCCATTCTTCGCGCCAGCGTGGATGCCCAGGCGTCCATGATGTTTCCACTCATCATCAATCTGCTGGAACTGCGACAGGCCAAGTCCGTCGTGCGCGACGCGATCGAGGATTTGGAGGAAGAGGACATCCCCCACCGCGCCGACATGCCCATCGGAATGATGGTCGAAACGCCCTCGGCCGCCCTGCAATGCGAGGCGTTCGCCAAGGAAGTAGACTTCTTTTCCATCGGAACCAACGACCTGGTGCAGTATACTCTGGCGGTGGACCGGGGTAACGAGAAGGTCGCCTCGCTGTTCACCGCCGCCCACCCGGCGGTGTTGATGTTGATCAAGGAGATCCTCCGCACCGGGCAGCGATACGATGTTCCGGTGAGCCTGTGCGGTGAGATGGCCGGCGACCCGCAGTTCACGCTGCTGCTGCTGGGATTGGGGCTGAGGACCTTCTCCGTAGCCCCGCCGGCGATACCGGAAATCAAGAAAGTGATCCGCTCGGTGACCATGGAACAGGCCCTCCAGGTCGCCCGGCGAGTGATGAGCTTTGACTCGGACAAGGAAGTCATCAACTACCTTCGCGTCGAGACGCGCCGTATCCTCCCGGAAGCCTACGCCACCTGACGTCGGCTAAGCCGGCCGGTGGCCAATGCGCGGACGGGGCGTTCTGTTCCCGGCGATTCGACCGAGGCGGTAAGGGCCTGAAAGGAACTGACCGTACCGGTGCATCAGCGATGGGCCATCTGGCTGTCCGTGGAGGGTGATTTGCGTTTCCTGTCCCACCACGACACGGTCCGCGCGCTGGAATATGCCGCCACGCGTGCGGGCCTTCCGTTGCGATATTCCCAGGGCTTCAATCCCCATCCCCACCTGGCGGTGCTCCCTCCCTGTCCCGTCGGTGTAACCAGTCGCGATGGTATCGTGGTGATAAGCCTGGAACGGCCCGACACCGATGGCGGCGAGGCGGAGCAATCCGTCGACGCCGAGGCGTTGGTGGGCGCTTTACAGGCGCAGGCACCGCGAGGGATGCGATTCCTCCGCGCCGCGCCCTTGGCGGGAAAGGCCATGCCCTTGCCCCGGAAGGTCCGCTATGAGTTGCCCCTGGAGAAAGGGCAACAGGACGCCGTCGCCCGCCGGCTGGAAGAGCTGGCCGGAAAGGACCGATGGGTGGTCGCGCGTCGGGCGACGCCCAAGCAGGCCAGGCCCGGCCAGGCGATGGAGTCGCGAGACATCGACATCAGGCCGATGGTGACCGAGTTGCGGCTGGAGGAAGGCAGGCTCTCCTGGTCGGCTGTTCCATGCGGAGACGCTTGGGCCAGACCGGGGGAAATGCTGAAGCTGTTGGGCCTGGAGGAACGTATGGACCTTGCCGCCGTCGAGCGCACGGCGGTGGAATATAATTTTGCTCCACGCCTCGCCTAGGCCTCCTGACACGGGCCGGCGACTGGCGTAGGGCACAAGACTACGGTGAAGGAAACATGGAAGAGAAAGACATGTTGATCAACGCCGCCGAGGGACAGGAGTGTCGCATCGCTATTGTCCACAACGGCGTGCTGGAAGAGCTGTACGTCGAGCGCGCCAGCAGCGCTTCGCGCGTGGGCAATATCTACAAGGCCCGCGTGACCAACGTGGAAGCCGCCATCCAGGCGGCGTTCGTGGACTTTGGCGCCGGGAAGAACGGCTTCCTGCACGTCTCGGACCTGCACCCCCAGTACTTCCCCAAGGGCAAAAGCGTCGCCGAACCCGTGGGGCGCAAACAACGCCACTGCGATCGGCCGCCCATCCAGGAGTGCCTGCACCGAGGCCAGGAGGTCATCGTCCAGTTGACCAAGGACGGCATCGGCACCAAAGGCCCGACGATGACCACCTATCTGTCCATCCCGGGCAAGTATCTGGTGATGATGCCCGGAATGAGCCACATGGGCGTCTCCCGCAAGATCGAGGACGAGGAAGCCCGCCAGAAGGCCCGCGAGATCCTCGCGGACCTCAGCCTGCCCCAGGACATGGGCTTCATCGTCCGCACGGCCGGCATGAACCGACCCAAGCGAGACCTCCAGCGGGACCTGCACTACCTTTCGCGGCTGTGGAAGTCCGTCAAGCAGCGCATCAATACCTCCAAGCCTCCGGCGGAAATCTATCAGGAGTCCGACCTGGTCACGCGCACCATTCGCGACGTCTACAACACCGATATCTCCCGGATCATCTGCGACAGCAAGCCCGTGGCCTTGAAGGTCAAGGAGTTCCTGGACGTGGCCATGCCCCGGGTCAAGCACGTCATCGAGCTGTACGTGGGCAAGGGCGGGCTGTTCCACGATTTCGGCCTGGAACGCGAGATCGAGAAGATCAACGCCCAGCGGGTGGAATTGCCCCTGGGCGGATCGCTTGTCATTGACCAGACCGAGGCCCTGGTGGCCATCGACGTCAACAGCGGCAGGTTCCGCGAGCACAGCGATGCCGAGACCACGGCCCTGAAGATCAACCAGGAGGCGGCCAGGGAAATCGCCCGCCAACTCCGCCTGCGCGACATGGGCGGGGTGATCATCATCGACTTCATCGACATGCGACAGGAGAAGAACCGCCGCGCCGTGGAAAAAAGCTTCCGCGAGGCCATGAAGGTCGATCGGGCCAAGACCAAGGTGCTGCGGATCAGCAGCTTCGGCATCGTGGAGATGACCCGCCAGCGCGTCCGGCCGTCGCTGCGGGCCAGCGTCTACCGCACCTGCCCCCACTGCCAGGGAAGCGGGATCATCAAGTCCGAGGAGTCCCTGGCGCTGCTGGTGCTGCGAAGCCTCCAGCGGGCGGGTTCCAACCCGGAAATCGCCAACATTACCGTCACCGTCGCCCCGGCCGTGGCTCATCACTTGACCAACTACCAACGGCAACAGATTGTGGATTTGGAGACCCAGACCGGAAAGAGCATCATCATCCAGGCCGATCCCGGTCTGATGGGTGACCAGGTTCGTATCAGTTGCATCAATACACGAGGCAGCGAAGTGGCCTGGGAACAGGACATGTCCACGGCTGCTTCCAAGGAACTGCCCGTGGT
>Ga0315284_10008100_pt1 | contig 14987 bp, 14 predicted proteins | sample YL17G09_16_MG_FD_203696 | JGI IMG/M metagenome (GOLD analysis project Ga0315284, IMG submission 203696) | Sediment microbial communities from Yellowstone Lake, YNP, Wyoming, USA - YL17G09_16 | ecosystem: Environmental > Aquatic > Freshwater > Lake > Sediment | place: USA: Wyoming | collected... | reverse complement strand
TCATTAACCATTTCTGCGTGAGCTGGGGATTCTTCATGTTTCTCACCTGGCTCCCCACCTATCTGATGAAAGCACATGGCTTTTCTCTCAAAGAGATGGGCATATATTCGATGTTTCCCTACTTGGCCATGGTCATAGGAAGCAATGGTTCAGGCTGGATGGCTGATTATTGTATAAAGCGAACAGGAGATATAACCCGTATTCGAAAGGTATTTCACTCAGTCAGCCTGCTGAGCGCAACCCTCTTCCTGATCCTTTTAGCCCGGGCTGATGCGAAATGGGAAGTAGTTGCCCTGATTACCCTGGCGCTGGGCATGCTGTCCATGACCGGGAGTACCACCGGACCAAATGCCATGGATATCGGGCCCCGCTATGCAGGAATCATTATGGGTATGCAGACAACGGCTGGAAATATTGCAGGAGTTATTGTTCCTGTTGTAGTAGGCATAATCGTTTCTCTTTACAACCGGTGGGACCTGGTTTTTTATATAGCAGCAGGGGTATTGATAATCGGCGCTGTGGTGTGGAACCTGTTTGCTACGGGGAGACAGGTGCTGGATTAGTGGTAAATGGGCATTGCGCCCTTTCTACTTTCACTTAATTGATATGCCTGACCCCATGACCCCTTCTGGTCTCTGCCTTTGTGATGGCAGGGAAGGGAGTTCTTCTTAATAAAACCAGAACGTACAGTTCCTCATGAGCGTTAACAATGATGGCATCCCGTCGCTGTCTGTACAATAGGCGATGTAGCTTTTAGCAATGTGAGCAATCCCGCCGTGCATATGAGCCCAATGAACCCAAAGAGCAACGAAGAAGGTTATACAGATTACCCAGTTCAATAGCCTGTATCGTGGGCCTGATTTTGTTTTTTTGTTTTCCATGATCCCCTCCTTTGTTTGCTTATCCTTTTTCCATGATTGCATTATGAAGGAGAGGAGTGAAGAGATTATGAAGAATTGGTAAATTAAATGTAAATATTTATTAAGTGGTGTCTCAAAAAATAATGGGCGCTGCGCCCTATTTTCTTCGATTTGTTGTGGCTGGAGAGAAATAGAATTGTGTCCGGGGAGGAGCAAAGGAAGGTGATAATTGATGTTTAATTATTTAAACCGGACCACATTTCCGTTTCCTCTTCTTGGGATCGAGAAGATAGAGAAGATTGTCACACTCAAATTTATTCAAAGATAAAGATTTGACCCCCTGCGTCCCTCTGCTGTTATCTCAATCACAGCTGTAAATCTTGTAATCATCTTTTGGTTGACACACAATAGGAACTTTCCTATACTTTACTCCATCGAAAAGCGAGTTCTTATAAACAGGAGGTGATGAATTAGTATTGTAAACTAGAGAGTTTTTTATTTAATCTTTTAAAAGGAAAGGTGGATTTATATGCCTGAAGTAATAGAATTGACGTCAGAAGAGATTCAAAATCTGCTCGAAACTCAATTTTGTGGAGTCCTGGCAATGGTTGATGATAAGGGACCATACCAAGTAACAGTAATATTTTCCGCTGATGAAGATAACATTTATCTTACCCTCTGGGGTGATAGAACAAATAGTCGGAAAATAAGGTGCATCAGCGAAAATCCCAATGTAAGCTTCACAGCGTATTCCTTTGAAATGGGGGGAGGATCTCCATCAATTGTTTTTGAGGGTAAAATTCAACGGATAACCGACCGGGAAGGTGTTACAAAGGCAGTGCGCGCTAATGAGATCAAAATGGGACAAGAGGGAATATTCCAGCACATGATTGATCAGACGATGGAAGATCCTGATAAATCAATGTTCTTTAAAATATCAAGAGAAATATTCGGTACTCGAAAAGTGTTACCCCAGAAACAATAGAAAAAACGGTAAACAAACAGAAACTTTCGATGCGCTGGAGTGGCTGGCTGCCATGTGCAGTCATGTCCCAAATCGTAGAAACTAGTACTAAATTGTATAAGTTTACGAAACGAAATTAGCGGTCACAGTCAACTAACAACCTATATATTTCAAATAGTTATGTTGCAGAATACATAACGCCATTTTATACAATTTAGTACTAGAGGGGTTACTTAAACCCCACACACCCCACATCTTGTGTCTGCCATTTTCTCACTACTCGTCAACACTACTACCATGCTCTTCAAATATTGAACGACCGAAATATTTACTACTAGCGAATGTATCTTACAATAAATGCCTGCTGAGAACTACCTTCTATAGTTGCAATTGGCTTAAAGTATTTTATCCATTGTACCTATCCAAAGATATATAGTGTGAATTCACTATCAAGAGAGCACTGAAAAGACAACCAAAATTCTCAAATCTTGACAATATTCCCACTTGGTGTAGGGTTGCAATAGTGTGCTGCTCAATAGAAACCAAGTAAAGGGGGGATCATACATGAAAACACTGAGCGATGAGGAAGTAAGAGATTTTATCGAGGAATGGACATGGGGAACCATCATAGCTGTTGATGGTGATAAACCCTATGCCATAGAAGTTTCCTATGGTTCAGATGGGAAACACATCTATTGTGGTTCTCGACCAGATGGAATCATGTCAAAGTGTATTAAGACAAACCCAAATGTAATTTTTAAAATCTGCGATGCTGATAAATATTATCCTTCATGGAGGGCAGTGAGCGTTTTTGGTAGGGCTGAAAGATTGACCAAAAAAGAAGACATATTATACGGAATGAGAACGATTGCTAAGAGAGTAATATATACTGCAAAAAAAACTAAACGTAGTGAGAAGGAGTTTGAACAAATTGGTGAAATGTTGGCAGCTAATCCTGAAACTTCAAGCGCATATAGGATTCGCATAGAGAAATTTTCAGGCAGAGCGGGTGGATAGAAGTATAAGGTGAGAAAAAACAACAGGCAGCATGAAGGAAGACAACCATGAAAAAAACAAGCCATGCATTGACAAGGATATTCATATCATATTAGGCAATTGACAATCTCAACCCAAAAGGAGTCGAAAGAAGAGAAACTTGTCGCGGATAGTATCCGTGATTTTTTCTGCGTAGAGGTTTCAGTAAGCCCTTAGGGAAGTGTAACGAAAAGGGTATACAAGGCAAACTCCTACTGTGCCTTAGAAAATATCTCCAGCATTTCATTCTTCCGTTTAATTATCTGCAGGTTATAAGGACACTTGTCTTCACACTGGCCGCACTCTTCGCAGGCCTGCCACCATATCATGAGATTTTTCCCCATTCTTTGCTGCTTGTCAGTCAGGTCATCGTACTTTCGGCCTTTCACCTGGGGGTAAAAAACATTAATCATAATCGGAATCAGAATGTCATTTGGACAGGGGAGACAGTAGCTGCAGCGCCGGCAGAAATCTTTGCCTAACGGGGCAACCTCCTCTTCGAAAGCCTTAAGCTCCTCCGATGTCAGCGGTTCCGTGCTCTCTGCATACTTCAGGTTTTCCTTTAACTCGTCAAGGTTGGCAATACCGTTGAGGATAATATCAACAGGAAATCCGTTAAAAAATTTAAAGCACTTTTCAATATTGGTAAACACCCCGCCTGCCAGCGGCTTCATCACCATGGTCCCCACGTCCTCAGCCCTGGCAAGGGATAGCAATTCCTTCTCCGGTTCTCTCTCGATCACGTTAAAGGGAAACATCACTGTGTCAAACTCTCCTGTCTTGATCAGTTCGACCATGACACTGACATGATGACTGGTTAATCCTATAAAATCAATCATCCCCTGGTTCTTGGCTTTTTTGAAAGCCTCCAGGGCTCCCCCTTTACCCATCACCGTGGAGACCTCCTGTGGATAAAGCTCATGCACCTGGTAGATATCGATCTTGTCCGTCTGCAATTCTTTCAGGCTTGCCTCGAGGTCCGTCATGACCGCATCATATTCCCGGCTGTGACTTTTGCTGGCGATAATGCATTCCGTTCTCCTGGTTTTCATTACTTTACCAATGTTTGTTTCTGAATCCATATAAACCCTTGAGGTGTCAACAAAGTTTATGCCGTAATCCAACGCGGCGTTAAACACCTGGTTTATGGTCTCTTCATCTTTCCCGCCCATTATCGTGGAAAGAGGGATACCCCCAAGGGCCCACCTAGTGACTTCAAGGTTCGTTCTTCCCAATCTGACTTTCCTCATAGCGTGCTCCTCTATTTTATAGTTAAGGCTAACTGGCTCACAGATATATGCATGTAATGGAGTTTACGTTTTATTCTTCCATATTCCAATGTGTCTTCCAGTAATTCCAGGCAAAGGGCCATTCTTCCTTCAGCGTCATCACCAAGAATTTCATTATTTCAAATGCCTGATTATGTTCATTTTCCGAATTGGGAAACGTTTCCTGGTTTTTTATGGCTTCTACCATACGATTTCCAAGAGCTCCCGCGGATTCCACGAGTCTTGCCTTTTCATCGGCATCGTCCAATTGTGCCCTCACAGCACTTATGCTCCCCAGCGTCCAAAGACCATAATTTTTAAGAACGGTTAACAAATAGGATTAGGGGAAGGAGAGAAAAGACAGGGGGAGAGCAATTACCTAATTCATTACCTATATAATGAGATATTACCCATTTCCTATTTCTTCTTCTGCCATTGGGCATTCTGTCCCCGTCCCAAGCATTCAACCATCCCTGCAGACCGTAGATCTTTCAGCACCAGCCGGATCATATCTAAACTCACACCAGGGCATTCTCTTTGGACGTCGGAAATCCGAAAAGGTCCAGAAAATCTCTTAATTGCCGACTCAATCAATTCAGTCTTCGTGCCGCGGGGACTTTTCATCTGTCCAACCCGTTCCTCGAATTCCCGGTACGCAGATTTAAGTATATAAAGCAGGTAATTCACATAAGGCCAGGGGTCGTGCTTGCCTTTGTGCCACCGTTCGGAACTCTGTTCTAACGTCTCGTAGTACCGTTCCTTATTCTGTTCGATGAGCCGTTCGATGCTTATGTAACGTCCAACTTCATATCCTAAGTGATAGCACTGGAGGAGAAGCAGTAAACGGGATATCCGCCCATTTCCATCCCGGAAGGGATGGATGCAAAGGAAATCGAGATTTAAGGCAGCAAGTGCGATGAGGGGATGAACCCAGCGTTCAAGCAGACAGCGATCCCACATTTCAACCAATTCTTTCATGAATGCTGGGGTCTTTACCGCCTTGACGGTCTTGAATCGTACCCTCTCTCTGCCATCAGGGTACTTCTCGATGATGTCCCCATCCTTCTCTTTATATTTTCCTGCATCCCACACTTCACCACGGCACAGGCGATGCAGTGTCAGGATGGTCTTTTCCGACACAGGAAGTTTTTTGCCCTGTTCGTGAATGAGCCTGAGTGCATCCCGGTAACCCCGAACCTCCTCCTCATGCCTGTCGCGCAAGGCGGCTTTGCCGAAAAGAATGGGCTGAAGACGTGCCTGATCTACCGTTACCCCTTCGATCCGATTCGACGAAACGGCGCTTTCGATCATAGCATTTTCACGGAGGACCCGGAGTCTTTGTGGTGCCTGCTTGGTAAAAAGCTCTTGCTTGCCCCTTGCTTCACCCAGATCAGCGAGATACCAGGAGGTGGATGCAGGAATATTTTCCGGCTTCGATTTAAATTGAAGAAGCGTCATCATGACATTATATCGCTCTTACCCCATGAAATGACTTTACCACTTATAAAGCCTCAAAATCCTCTCCCTATCTTCATTCTCCTTATCGTTCTTGAAATATATTTCAATGAAATCAATTCGATCTGTAAGGGATTTGAGGATCAAGTCTTGTTTCTTGCATTTTGCAAATGGTTTCTGCTCATCATTAAGCGATGACCTCTCACCATAAGAACTCTCATTGTAATTGGAAACTTCGATTGCACCTTAAACCTATTAAATTTGCTGTTTGAAGTCAACGGGAATTTGAGGGGGTGGGGCTAGTCAAATGTGGATTGCGGAGTTAAAAACAGAAGTCAGGAGTCAGAATACAGAATTCAGGAGTCATGAGATAGAGGGTGTAAGGTCAAAGGTGAAAAGGCAAGATGAGAAGAAGATTCTATTGACGTCTCGTATTTTTTGTAGATCTCAGAAGTTTCATTAACTCTGGAGCAATAAATCCAATCCTTATTTCAGGATTAGGTAAAATCCTGCAATAACCAGATATCGTATTGAAGAATCCTGCAGTAAAAAATTAACTACTAAATTCATCTCGTAAAATCAATGATATTTCTGTCATAAAATCTGTATAATATCTTATATGCCAACCTGCCGGGTCATAGACCTTCCAAAGCGTGACGGGGTATTTAACACCCTCATTGATGAGTATTTTCTCGACCAGAAAAATCTGGACTTTGTAATCCTTTTCACTCATTGGCGTCCCACGGTTTCTGTGGGCAATTCACAGAGAGTTGTAGCAGACATTAATCTGAATGTTCTAAGAAAATATAGTCTTGACCTGGTACGCAGGAGGTCAGGAGGAGAAGGCGTTTTAGTGGATGAGAACTATATTGTTTTCTCGGTAATCGGCAGGAGGGAATATTTCCCGCAGGACCTGACGCTCCTGAGGAAGAAGTTCTCTGAGGCTATCGTATCTGTGCTTCGTGAGATGGGGGTCCCGGCAGAATACCATGTGCCTGACTATGTCATTATCCGCAACCCTGCAGTTCAGACCCTCGGCAATGCCGCCCAGATCGTGAAGCAACATGCCGTGGCGATCCACGGGAGCGTGCGATACAGCCTGTCTGAGGAGAATCTTGTTAGGATGGTTGAGACGCTGATGATAAATGGTGTTTCTTTGGAGCCTTACAGAGAAGATGTGAAAAAGGTACTCGGTTGCGTGAGTGCATTCACTGATATAAGCAAAGAGGAGGTGGAAGCGGCAATCCTCCAGAAACTCATTGAACTCTATGGTTTCCGCCGCTCTCGCCCTGACTGTTTATCTGAATTAGAAGAAAAGGAAATCAGGGACCTGAAGCCAAACCCTATTGAGGACAAACCGGGCTACCAATCGCGGGGGGTCTGTCATCTTAATCTGGATGGGGAGTGTTTGCTGCCTATAAAGACGTAGGGTTCAAGGGTCGTAGGGGATAGGGTAAGAATAGGGTCGAAGAATCTTAGGATTATAGCATTAAAAATATTTTGCCCCTTGCTACTTGCCCCTTAACCCTTGCCACTGTATTTATTCAAATTGCCACTGTTCTATCCACTTCTCATCTTCCAGCAGTGATTTGATCTTATTCATCAATCGCTGTGCCCCGGCGCCGTCATTCACGCGGTGGTCAAAGGTGAGCGAGAGGGGAAGAAGCTTCCTCACAATCACATTTCCATTTTTAACAACTGGTGCCTCGTAGATTTTCCCTGTGAGGAGGATGGCAGTCTCAGGGTAGTTGAGAACGGGAGTGGCGAATTTACCGCCGATTGCACCGATATTCGTTATGGTAAAAGTAGAGCCCCGCAGGTCTGCGAGGTCAAGAGTTCTCTTGGTTACACTCGCTACCAGGCCTTCTATCTCCTTCGCCATTTCAAGGATGCCTTTTTGGTCTATACCTTTTACCACCGGCACCAGTAACCCGTCGGGGGTATCAACGGCAACGCCGAAGTTGTAATACTTCTTGATGATGAATTCCTGTGCGCTGTCGTCAAATTCTGCATTGAACCGCGGGTATTCTTTGAAGGCATCCAGGCACGCCTTCATGAGGTAAGGCAGGAAGGTTAAACGTGCGCCCTGCTTCAGTGCCGTGCCCTTTTCTCTTTCCCTGAATTCCCAGAGATACGTCACATCTGCTTCGTCCATCAGGGTAACAGGGACAGCTTTCTTCGCTTCAACCATGTGATCGGCAGTTGCTTTCCTGATGCCTTTCAGCGGTTGCCTCTCGACATAACCATAGAAGTCGTACTTGCGAACCTTCTTTACTTCAGGTGTTGCTGGAGGTGCAGAAGGTACACCTGCTTGAGAGATTCTTGCTGCGGAGATGATGTCATCATCTGTGACCCTGCCCTCAGGGCCGGTTCCTCGCACTGTCTCGATGTCAACCCCGAGTTTTTTTGCCAGGTTTCTCACCGCAGGGGTGGCAAGTGCCCGTGCAGGCGCTGAAACACCTTTGACGGATTCAGGCAGTTTCCAGACCCCTTGTGCCTGTTCGAGTTTGCCAATAACCCCCAGCTTGGCTTCGCCGCTTGCTTTGGCAGGGGCAGGAGGGGCCTTCTCTCCCTTTTTGCCAAGGGCCACAATGGTCTCTCCCACCTGTACCGTCTCTCCCACTCTTCGATAGATCTTCAGGATGGTGCCGGAGACAGGGGTAGGGACCTCCACAATGGCCTTGGCAGTCTCAACCTTGACGATGGAATCGTGTTCTTTTACGGCCTGACCCTCTTTAACAAGCCATTCTACAATTTCTGCCTCAATCAGTCCTTCGCCCAGATCTGGTAATTTAAACTCGTATGCCATATCAGTAACTCATCACCCTTTCAATTGCCTTAGCAATCTTTTCCGCATTCGGCAGAAAATATTTTTCGAGATGGTGGAGGGGTAGTATGGTGTTAAAGCTGGTGACTCTTACTACCGGCGCCTGGAGGTGGAGGAAACAGTGTTCCATGATCTGCGAAGCCACTTCAGCGCCGACCCCGCACGTTCTCTGTGCCTCGTGTACCACGATGGCCCTGCCTGTTTTTTTCACCGACGCAGAGACAGCTTCTATGTCGAGGGGCTTCAGAGTTCTCAGGTCAATTACCTCACAGGTATATTTTCCCTGCACCGCTTCTGCAGCCTTCAGGCATTCGTGCACCATGGCTCCGTAGGCAATAAGCGTTACTTCCGTACCTTCTTTTACAACTGAAGCCTTGCCGAGCGGGATGGAATACTCTTTCAGGGCGACTTCCTGTTTTATCGACCGGTACAGCTTGAGCGGCTCAAAGAAAATTACCGGGTCAGGGTCTCTGATGGCAGAGATGAGCAGACCCTTGGCATCGTAAGGAGTTGAGGGGACAACTACCTTGAGACCGGGGGTATGCACCACGTATGCCTCAACAGAATCAGAGTGGTGTTCAAGTGCCCGTATTCCTCCTCCATAGGGGACTCTGATGACGAGGGGGCAGGAAAACCTCCCGCAGGTCCTCCACCGCACTCTGGAGACATGGTTGATGATCTGGTCAAGGGCAGAGGCAAGGAAGCCACTGAACTGTATCTCTGCCACCGGTCGCAGACCGTTCATGGCAAGGCCGAGGGCAACGCCGATGATCGCAGACTCTGCGAGAGGCGTATCTATCGCCCTCAGCGCACCAAATGATTTTTGAAGCCCTTCTGTCACCCGGAAGACGCCACCGTTTTTGCCGACATCTTCACCGAGCACGAGGATGGTTCTGTCCCGTTTCATCTCCTGCTTCAATGCGAGGTTCAGGGACTGAACCATGTCAAGTACAGCCATCTTTTTTCTCTGTTACAACCCCGATTCTTTCATCTGTTCTAAGAGATCAGAGGTTGGTTTTTCAAAGAGAGAGGTGAACATCTCTTTGGGGTCAGCCGGTTTTGCGGACTCCATCTTTTTCACAGCGTCACTTACCCTTTTGCGCATCTGGGTGACTACTCTTTTTTCATAACGCGCAGTCCAGAGCCTCTTTTCTTTCATGTACACCCGCAGGCGGTCTATCGGGTCTTTTTTCTGCCACGCTTCTACTTCCCGGGCACTCCGGTAATGTGTCCAGTCGTCTGCGGTGGTATGATGGCTCCTCCGGTAGGTGATACACTCGACAAAGGCAGGTTCGTTTCCCTTTTTCACAGAGGCGATGGCACTGCAAACTGCGGAGTAAACAGCAAAGATGTCATTGCCATCCACCTGGAGAGTGTTCGTAATGCCTGCAGCAATGGATTTCTGTGCGATTGTTTTAGCCGCGGTCTGGAGTGAGCGCGGGACTGAGATTGCGTACTGGTCATTTCTGCATACAAAAACAACCGGCACTTTGAACGCACCTGCAAAGTTCATTGCCTCATAAAAATCGCCTTTGCTCGTGGCACCGTCTCCGAACATCACTACCGTGGCGTACTTTTCACCTTTCATTTTTGCTGCCCAGGCAAAGCCGACTGCATGGGGAAGTTGAGTTGCAATGGGGATGGTAACAAAGCCAGCCCGCGCTGTCCTGGGCCATTCCATTCCCCTCACATCTGAAGCCCAGTAAAGCAGAATCCTTTCGGCCGGAGCCCCCTTTATCATGGCAGCAGCGTTCTCGCGGTAAGACCAGAAAAGCCAATCATTTCTGTTCATCGCATAGGCGGTACCTACGATGGCAGCCTCTTCCCCGACCATGGGCGGGTATGTGCCCATACGGCCCTCCCTCTGCAGGCGCAGGGTGATGTCATCGAAGATTCTGGTAAAGACCATCCATTCGAAGAGTTCCCTGATCTGTCCGGGAGAGAGCCTGGGCATCAGCGCCTGATCTGCTTTTCCTTTCTCATCCAGGATTTGCAGGTAGGGTATCTGGAATTGTGCGGTAATCTTTCGCATAGGCTAACGGATGTTATGGAGCAGAAATTCTGAGATAGAGATTGCTTCGGCTACGCCTCGCAATGACATGTAAATAAATAAAAACAGGTTAAACCTTCTTTTTCTTCCCCCGTGCCCAGGCCTTTAAGGCACCATAGGAAACCTCTCCGCAGAGCCATTCTCCGGTTGCCTCGTTGAAGAAGAAGGGGACTCCGCCGCACAAACCCTTGTCATATTGTGCGTACAGCCGGGCATTCTTTTCGTTGTGCCACACCTCTAACTGTTCAACCTTCACTCTCAGTTCCTCTTTCAGTTTCTCAATGAGGGGGCTCATTGCCTTGCAGTGGGGACACTCCCTGCCCCAGAATTCGAGAAGCCTTTTCTGCTTGGTAACTGTTTTTGCCTTGTCTGCTTTGGGCCTGGTCTTTTTAGTTGATTTGGTTTTTTGAATAACCTTTTTATCTATCTTTATAACCAAAAGTAACTCCTAAACTCTCAACTCCTTAACTCCAAACTGTATTTTTATATATCATACTTCGCTGCTAAAGGCATCCTCCTCCCTACGCCGAATGCCTTCGATGTAACCTTTAAACTGGGAGCTGCCTGGTTTCGCTTATATTCATTGCTGTCAACGGTTCTGGATATCCACCGTACGGTCTCAGGATCATACCCCAGCTTGATAATCTCTTCAACCGAAGCGAGCTCCTCAATATAGTAGGAGAGAACCTGATCAAGGACGGGATACGGGGGGAGCGTGTCCTGGTCGCATTGATGGAGCCGCAATTCCGCTGATGGCGGCTTTTCAATGATTTCGCGGGGGATGACCTCTCCTTTCCGGTTGATGGAGCGGGCAAGCTCGTAAACCATGGTTTTGGGCACATCAGCAAGGACTGCCAGTCCCCCGCTCATGTCTCCATAAAGGGTGCAGTAGCCCATGGCAAGCTCACTCTTGTTTCCCGTTGAGAGCAGGAGGTGACCGAACTTGTTGGAGAAGGCCATGAGGATGTTGCCGCGGATTCTCGCCTGGATATTTTCCTCGGCAGTATCGGCTTCCCTTCCTGCGAACTGGTCTTTGAGCGTTTTAAGGTAGACGGAGTAGATCTCGGAGATGGGGATGACCTTGAACTCAATACCAATCTGTGCAGCCAGTCTCCTGGAGTCCTCGATACTCCCTACTGAAGAATAAGGTGATGGCATGGAGATACTCAGGACATGTTCACTCCCGATGGCTTCTCTGGCCAAACAGCACGTCACCGCCGAATCAATGCCGCCGGAGAGGCCGACTACCACGTTTGCAAAACCGCATTTTCTTATGTAATCTTTAATGCCCAGGACGAGTGCTTCATACACCGACTCAATGTTGTCCTGAGGACGATAGAGTTCCGGCCTGCCCGGGGAGCCGGTGTCGATGATGTGAATATGTTCCTTGAAGGAGTCACAGACAAAAACAGGTTCTCCTTCACGGTCGAGAAACATGCTTCTTCCGTCATAGATGAGGTCATCGTTGCCGCCCACCTGGTTGACAAAAATAAACGGTGCCCGGTGTTTCTGGCAGTGATTGCGGATGAGACGGAACCGCAATGTTTCCTTTCCCACATAAAACGGAGAAGCTGAAATATTGATGAAAAGGGTTGCACCTTTCTTTGCCAGAACTTCTATGGGGTCGAAGGTGTACACCATGCCCCGCGGTAATGTTTCCGGGTCGTTCCAGAAGTCTTCGCAGATCGAGATGCCGAGCTTTTCATCTTTGAAAGATACGACGTGTATTTCTGGAGCTGGCTCAAAATGCCTGGTCTCATCAAAAACATCATAGGTAGGAAGGAGGGACTTGTTCTGACTGAGGATAATTTCTCCCCCGTAAATCAGCAGGGCAGAGTTGTAGAGGCTTTTACCGATGCGCCTGCCGGTTGGGACAGGGGCGCCAACGATGATGCCAGTCTCCGGGTAGTGGACTGAGGCCTGCGTCAGCTCCTGAATGGCTTGCCGGGTTTTCTCGATGAACCATGTCCTCTCCAGGAGGTCTTTGGGCGGATATCCCACGAGGAAGAGTTCTGGAAAGATTATCAGGTCAGGAGGGGAGGTGCTGGGCCGGGAGAGGACACCAAGGATCTTCGACAGGTTCCCGCGAATATCCCCGACCGTCGGATTTGATTGTGCAATGGTGATGTTCATCCTGCACTATTTCCGGATGAATAGTTTTCTATCTGGGTGGACAGTGCCAATCGACTCAACTGACTTGAAATTATCATCAATAAAATTAAATAGAATACCATTCTTACTGTCAAGTAGATTTTAGTGAGATTCCAATAAATATAAAGGGATGCCGGGGGGGAAAAGAGCTATGATGAAATAAACGAGCAAAGAAGATTAAACAGATTTTATTAATACAAACGCATTAAATGCTATTACATTGTCATTGCGAGCGACCAACGGGAGCGTGCCTGCACGCCGAAGTGCTGCGTTTCAGCAAGCAGGCGTGGCAATCTCAACACATAAATAAGAGATTGCTTCGTCGCTTCACTCCTCGCAATGACATTTTACTTATTGCGTTTGTATTAGGTACAAATTACCTGAAATGAAACATATCTATTTAGGAACATAGAATTAAATTTTTACTCCATGCTCCACGCTCATTGCTCCCTGCTCTTAGCTCTTTGCTCACTGCTCCGCGCTATTTTTTATTTACAACGAGCGTTAGTTTCTGTATAGTAGCCGTACCACAAAACACTGACCAGCGTCCCCATCGTCTAGCCTGGTCCAGGACACCGGCCTTTCACGCCGGCAACACGGGTTCGAATCCCGTTGGGGACGCCATTTCTTTTCAAAGATTTATGCACTTTAGCAAAATTCCTAAATCCTTCCAGTGCCCAAATAGTGTCCATTTGGAATCGAAATCTCGTAATGCCATTGATTAAAGTTTCACTGCCTTTCTTCTTACTCAAATCCCGTTGTCAGAATAGGGATTGCATTATCTTGCTTGTATGTATATATTTCTCTATAGATGCATCATTACAGACTTCTTTTAATTAAACAATTAATGTAACTGAATCAATCCCAGGAGAACTTTGACAATCACATCATTTGAGGAATTTCATATCTCGTTGGAAAAGTACCGCGGGAAACCGGTGATTTTTCGTGGAGTGACTGACGCTAAAACACACAAGCTTATTCCCAGATTGGGGCGGTTCAATAGAAGTGGCTTCAGCGGCGTGGACGTGGAATCTCGCATCTTTGATGAGTTTAAGAAACAATCACGTCCTTATTTAGATTTTATTCCTAACAATGATTGGGAATGGCTTGCCCTTGCACAACATCATGGTTTTCCTACCCGCTTGTTAGATTGGAGCAAAAATCCTTTGGTAGCACTTTATTTCGCTGTTGAACAAGAACACGGGCAGGATAGCGCTGTCTACGTTTATGGACGTAGTAAGATCATAGATACTGACGTCCATCAAAATCCGTTCGCAATAGATCAAGTTTTCCAGTTTGTTCCTCCCCATCTGAATCGGCGTATAATTGCTCAAGCTGCTACATTTACAGTCCATCCTGACCCAACTAAAGAATTACTCGACAGCAAAATCGATGTATTGACGGTCGCTCAGGGGGCAAGGGTAAAACTTAAACTTACGCTTCTTGGTTATGAGATTCACAGAGCAGCCTTATTCCCTGACTTAGATAATTTAGCGCAACATATTAGGTTGCTTTCCGGATACTAAAACTGCGACGTAGATTTTAGACGGTATTAATCACAGTCACTTTCTTAAATCGGGAATCACTCGCGCAGCAGTTGCAAAGTTTTCATTAATAGCCAATTCCCTTTCAAGGACATTGAAGCCTCTTTCAGATGTTCAGGTGACAGGTGGCTATACCTCATAGTCATTCTCAGGTCTTTGTGACCTAAAAGAGTTTGAACCGTTCTTAAATTAACCCCTCCCATCGTGAGATAGCTTGCAAAGGTATGTCTCAGGTCATGGAACCGTAAATCTTCGATCTTAGCCCTCTTACAGGCCCTCTCAAATGCTACTGTAACCATGTTTCCGTTAATATTAGGAAAGACTAATTCAGAATGTAGGTGGTGGGGAAGGGATTTGAGCACATGGTAAACAGTGTCATTCATGTAGATGGTTCTCCGTTCATTGTTCTTTGTCTTTTCAATGAGGATTCGCTTTTCTTTAAGATCAAGGAAATATAGGGACAACCCCCATATTTTTTCGAGAAAGGCAAAATCAAGACGAAAACAGAGAGAAACGAGATTATCCACCAGGCACACATGCGTCATGGGTATACCTTGAAACAGATTGCAGATCATCTGCACTTGCACTATACTACGATCAGCAAGACGGTCAAGGAATTGGAGAAGAGAAACTTATATCCAAAGAGCTGACCCCTTTTGCCTCACCAAGAAATTATGAGAATAATCCAACCAAAACTGAAAAGCACAGAGCACAGTGATGATTTGCGTGAATGGGTTCCATCATCATTTGATTCCTTCCTTATTGAATTAGATCATATTATCAGTTCTTGTGAGGGCGAAGATACTGCGCCGTTATTCAGGGGACAAACGAAT
>Ga0315284_10008097_pt1 | contig 14988 bp, 14 predicted proteins | sample YL17G09_16_MG_FD_203696 | JGI IMG/M metagenome (GOLD analysis project Ga0315284, IMG submission 203696) | Sediment microbial communities from Yellowstone Lake, YNP, Wyoming, USA - YL17G09_16 | ecosystem: Environmental > Aquatic > Freshwater > Lake > Sediment | place: USA: Wyoming | collected... | reverse complement strand
TCTCGCGCATCCACTCGATGATCCCATGGTTCATCTGGACCACCTTGAGTTTGCTCCCCTCAATCACGGCGCGAAGAGCAACCATGGTGTACTTCATGGCGTTCTCGGGCGTATGCGACGAGGGAGCCCGCGACTCAAAGAGCCGGCGGAGGGCAACGACCGGATCGCCCTCTTTGCAGTTGATCCCCGTCGAGAGCTGCGCTGAGAAGGCGTCGATGGACACAGGCATCAGCGGTCTGACCCAGAGGACAGGCCCCCAGACGGTCATCGGATAGCCCCGACCTGGGACGTACTTGAGCAGTTCGGTGATGCGCGCCTCGTACCTCTCTAAGGTGATGATGAGCGCCTCTTGTGAGGGCTTCTCTTCGCGGGCCGGATGCAAGTCAAGTTTGTGCAGCACGCGCACCAGGGAGGAGAGCTTGGCGGTGTGCTTGAGGCCATACATCGCCCCGAGCACGTCCGAAAAGGTGCGCGTCTTGCCGGTGTCTAAGACCGGGAAGACCTCTTCGCCCACCCCTCTATGGACCATCATCCAAACGGAGACGCCGGCTTGGACCACAGCCATAACCCGGTGCTGGCCGTCGCAGAGTTGACCGTCCTTGCCAAACGCGATGCCCTGCGGCGAGTTGCGCCAGCGACCAGCTTTGATCTCGCGCGCGAGCATGCCGACGTGGTGCTTCGAGGGGTGCCGGTTGGTCCGCATGTTCTTGAGGTACTCCGCCGCCTGGGCGGGGGTGACCTCCTCCCACTGGACGGAAAAGGGAGCCCGAACCATCGACGTGAGTAACTCGGGCGGTGCGATATGGGTTGCTGCCATCTGTTTGCCTCCTCCTGGAAAGCCTCGCCTCTATGGGCGGGTCTGTGTGTGATTGCCCTCTTTTAGACGCTCTTCTTGACTTGCTTGTAGACGTAGGACGCCAGCCCTAAGCGCATTATGGGGTTCATCGGTCCTTCGCCGACGACCTCTGGGTTGAAGGAGATCAGGCGGTTGGTGCCGCGCGAGGAGACGAACATCTCAAGGCTCTCCCCGTGCTCTTTCGCCAGGACGAACAGCGCCTGGGTGAAGACTTTGACCGAAGCCTCCCGTGCAAACTTGTCTCGCTTCTCTAACACCTTGTCCTCGAAGCGACGCATGGCGGCCCTCGCCTCGGCCTCATCAAGGTTGGCCTCCTCTAACTGCTCCATAAACCTCTGGCGGTTTTCTGCGGCTTCTGCCTCAAACGGTGCGTAGTCAATCTCTGCCATTGCGGCCTCCTGGTCCTTGGTTGCCTTGCTACTTAGGTATTGATGAAAGAGCGACGCTCCGAATAAAAAAGATGGCCGCTGCGACGCGACCTGTTGAGCACCACTCCGAGGCGGCGCCTCGCTTGATGGTGATTTCGTAGCCGTCCGCAAAGACGAGCACCACGACATAGATTGTCTCGTGGTTACTGCCTTGCGGGTACTGGCCGCACAGCGAGAAGTCGTCGTCCTCGTTGTCAACAAACGCAAAGTCGCCGCCTAGTCTTGCGGCGGTGAAGCCTGCGAGTAGCGCTTGCAGATGCCAGAGGCGCTGGCGCTGGTCGGCGAGGCGCTCTTGCTCCACCGCAAACGCCTCCGTGCGATGAACGCTCTCTTGTAGATAAGGTGTCTTACTCACTGCCGTTCTCCGTGATGAAGGGCCTTGACGGTGCTCTCAATGAAGAAGGCTGCCGTCTCTGCATGGGTGGTGCTGCATCGCTCTCGGTCTATCCCAACAAGAACCTCGTAGCCGCACTCCAAGATAGATACGAAAACGCCAATGACACGACCCGGTACGGGTGAGTAATAGGCGCGCACCGAGAGAATGTCAGCGAGTGGACTCTGGAACTCAAAGCGGTCCCAGAGTCCTTTGCTCTCTAGCAGTTCCAGCAACGCCCAGAGCCGCCCAAAGCAGAGGTCAAGCCGCTCCACGGAGTAGTTCCTGTGCGCGTAGGCATAGGCGGATTGGATACGCTCGCCAAAGAGGAGGAAGGTCACGGCTTCGCCTCTTCGGTAGGCAGAGAGTAGGGAAGCGCATACCACCACGTACAGGCGTCGTCGGGCGTCGAGGTGCGTCCCCAGTAGGTGTCGCCTTCAGGCGTCGGCACCGCAGGGGTCAGCCAGCCGATGGAGTCGTGGCGCTCCTCGTCGCTCTTGAAGCGAATGTTGGGTCCGGTCGGCCTCTTGTCGGGTTCCCCACTCCAGCCTAGCCACCACTGGGACTCTCCGTTGGCCGTCCAGTGGGTCTCGTCGTCTTGATACCAGTGCTTGATAACGCCTGTGTAGAGGCTCTTGCCGTCCTCGGTGCCGCGATAGCCCGTCTTCTTCTGGTCGGCCATCGCACAGACCAAGCAAAAGAGAGAGGTGTAGTCGGCGCAGGTCTGGTACTGGCGCCAGAGTTTGACCCCGTGGGCGGCACAGACGGAGCACTCATAACCCTTGGGCGGGACGGTGCTGGCGTAGTCAGCAGGGCCAAAATCCACGATTTCCTCACTTTTGCGCGAAACGCCTTAAAACTCGTAATACTGAAGATTGCTGTACCCGAGGTGGTAGACCTCGGAGAGACCGATGTTGCGGGCGATCATCTCTAACTTGGCGATCTCCCCAATCTCAGAGACGCGGCGCTGGTTCTCGCCCTCGACTGCCTCCCAGTCCTTGGCACGTAGGGTCTTTTTGGTCTCCAGGATAGCGGCGTTCGAGGCATACTGCGGCGCCGCACGGGTGTTGGAGAGGAAGCCCTCGCTTGACCCACGCATCAACTGCATGATGTCGAGCGCCTCTAGGCCGTTGCTAGCAAGCATCTCCTTGATTGTGTCTTCGCGCAGTTTGACCCGCTTGTGCAGGTTCTCAATCTTTGCAAGACACTTGGTCTTGATGTCCTCGCCTGTCTTCGGAAAGTAGACCTCGTCGTCGTTGTGTCGGAATCCTCCGCCCATGGTAGCCTCCTGTTGGTGTTACTCGGTTTCGATTTCGATTGTAGTGATCAGTCGCGCTTTCGCAGAAACAATGAGCCCGACAAACGGCTTGCGGTAATAAGGCAGATCTATCTGCATCCCAGAGAGCGCTGCTTCCCACTCTGCACGGTCGGTGTACACGTAATAGCGGTGAACGCTCTCAGATACATGACCGCCACCGCCGTAGCCTTCATTCCTGAAGCAATGATCAAACACGAGAATCGCAAAATGCGCCGTGTCGGGCACGTCTTCTGGGCGACTCGCTTGTTTCAAGCCTTTCAGATAATCAGCCAATGACGCCTCGCATAGAAGGAGGGGGCAGACCCAGTGCCGATGACACTGGATGTCTTTCGTAGAGGACTGCGCCACCGTTGCAGCAGTGACGCGCCTTGGACGCCCTTGGTTAGAGGGAACCCCCGCAATGGAACCAGGCGGGAGTCGAACCCGCTCGTGCCATGCACCCGGAGCTTTCGCCCCTGCCGCGACCGGCGGCTACCTTGCCCCGTACCGAGAAGCAAGGTCTATCACCACCCTATGCCGATGGCAACATAAATTGACAACGGCATAGATAAAAAGAAAAGGGGCGATTGCGTAAAATAACGTAAGATTGCGTAAGAATTGCGTAAATCAGTAAGCGCTGCTGCGGTGCGAGACGCCCGTGACGAAGACGGTGCGATCGGCATCGTCGATCCGGTAGAAGATGCGATAGTACCCCACGCGGGCGCGATGGGTTTCTCGGTCGCTCTTGAGACGGATGGCGCCGTGCGGACGGGCGTCGTTGGCCAGTCGCGCGAGCAGGTCTGAGATGCGACGACGCACGTCTAAGGGGGTCTGCCAGTAGTCTTTCTCGGCTTGGCGCGTCAACTCAACGCTGTAGCCCTCCTGGTCGCCGACAGCGGCAGGAACGACCTCTTCTTCGGCCTCCTCGTCCTCGTCGACTACAAGCGGGGTCGGGGCCTCTAGCAGCGACAGGTAGAGACCCGCTTGACAGTAGGCGGCGGGATGGGTCTGGCGTGTTCTTGTCGGCGTCGGAGCAGCCAACCAGTCGACCCAGGTGCGCAAGAAGAGCATCCCGTCTTCTTTGCTAAACCAGCCTTCGCGCGAGAAGGCAATGTGATTATCGACGGCTCCTGTGCGCAATTCAGCGAGCGGGAGGTGCCAGCGCGCCTTGATTGAGGCCAGCACGTCTTGGGCCGACTCTTCCGTGGAGAAGAGTGGGTGCATCGCGATGTAGAACCTGGCCGCCTCATTGGGCGACAGCCCTGTGATGATAACGAGGCGCCGCAGCCGCCCTCGATGTTCTTCTACATCGGCAGGGGCGTCCCGTTTAGAGAGTCCTAGCCGTTGCAGATGAATCATATCTTGCGGCATCTGGGGCTGCTGTCTGCCTCGGTGACTCTCTAACTCCCTATGGTTATGATGTTCTTCGTAGCCGCTGATCCTTGGCTTACTCGTCATGGCGCCTCCCCTGGTTGCGGTTGTGTGTCCTAGCTTATACATGACTCGGGTCGATGTCTGTCCTTTAGCCTTATTTTTCTTACCAATGGCACCCTCTTTCTCGCGAAGCGTGTCTACCAGCCGATGCCAGCACCACTGCCACGCCTGCGCTGCTACCTGCTCGGCCTTGGCATAGCGGTTGGGGTCTTCGCTGATCTCCCACAGCCGGGCGATCTCTCCGTAGCTGAATGCCCCTGCCGTCGCGTAAGCGGCACTGAACAGATTGCCGTTTGCCGCGTGCGCGATGGAATCTACCACATTGATGGCCGCCGCCAGCGCGGCATAGGCGGGCTTGTCGAAACCAAGCGGCTTGATCTCGGCGGCTAGGGTCGCCTGGAGACGGGCGATCTTGTAATAGGCCTCCGTCAGCGCGACGACATCGGCGGCGCCGTTACAGTAGGCCAGCACCGCATCAAGCGTCTCTCGCGGCAAGGTCTCATGAGGTCGAAGACCCTCGAAGAGAGGCAGCACTCGCTCGGCGTACTCTGCTGCCAGCCGCATGCGCTCGACGGGCGTCAGTCGCTTTTGCAGGTCGTTGATCCAGTCCCAGGCGTGCTCTTGCTCTAGTGCCTGCCAGCGCGCAGGGGCCTCTAAGAGGAAGAGCTGGCCGGCAGAGGTCTGCGGAGCTTCTAGCGGATAAGAGGGCGCGAGTCTCCACCAAAGGTCGATAGGACAATTAGGGTGAGAGAGCGCGGCCAGTTCGTCCTTCTTCCGCAGCCAGTCGATGTCTTCTGGCTTGGCAACTGAGTCGGCCTTGATGCTCTTCTGTGTGCGCCTGATGGCGCCCACTGCCCCTTTTAGAACCCTGAGCATGTGATGCCACTGCCAGACACTCTCCTCTTGTAGGGCATAGGCAATGGCAGTGTATGCTGGGTTCTGCGCAACAAGCGCTGGGGCATAGTGAGAGTTGAGTATCGTACTGACAACCCATGACCCCAGGTCGTGACGCTCGGCCACCTCTAAGGCAATGGCCAGCATTGAAAACAAGGTCGTCTGGAGCATGGCTTCGGAGGCGGACGCCAGCGCAGGAAGCGGCAAGGTCCGCATGGCGCGCTCGAAAGGCCCATCGTGACCGCCCGTTCGGTTGCGGACAAACTGCTCCGTCGAGTAGTGAGCGCGGGCCAGGTCTTCGTCGGTGGCTTGCCCTTGGATGTAATCCTCTGCCATTCGGGTCGCGTAACTCCACTGGGTCTCGTTCTGCATGTGCGGTTCGACGAGATAGAAAATGCGACGCGACGCCAAGACAGCCAAGGTGCGGCGCTCGACGGGCGCGAGTCTTGTCTCGTAGTTTATGAGCCAGAAGCGAGCATTCATCGCCTCTAGTCGACCCCAGCGATCGGGCTCTGATAGCGCGTTCAAATCCCAGGTGACGCTCTCCCTGGCCTCTAAGGGATAGTCGACAGCGAGTCTCCACCAGAGTTCAGGCGGACAGTTTGGGTGCGCGAGGGCATCAAGCGGGCGCTTGATCGCCATGGCCGTAATCTTCGCAGGCGCGACCGACGGGTTCGCCTTGATGCTTTTATAGGTAACGGCGCCAACGCGGTAGCTCGCCGTGCGCCTCACTTTGAGGCTCTGAGCAAGAGGAGAGTTATAGGCTTGCGCAAGATAAGCGCGAGCGTGATCCACAGGAGAGGAGCAGACCCAGAAGACGACGGCGACTCCGCAGGTCCGTTATTCGGGTCGACTGCGCCGACCTTGTCAGGGAGGTCTTTCAAGTCAATGTTCAGCGACGGACCCTGCTTGAGGTTTTGGTAGGCGGCCAGCAGTTCGCCGGGGTCATGGCGCTGGCGCTGCGCTATGGCGCGGTCGAGGGCCTCCTGATAGTGACCCAGCGGATTCCGACTGAGCGTCGCAAGTATCTTGAGCTGGCGCGCGGCGTCCTTAACAAGGTTCTTGAGGTTGAGCGCGCGACCGGGGAACTCTCTGGCGTAGGCGGCAATCTTGAGACCGTGGCCAGGGTCTTTCGTTTGTTTGAGCGCCTTGATCTCGCGGACAATGTCGAGCAGGGCGAGTTTCTCTTTGGCGATCTTCGCGCGGGTCTCGGCATAGTTGTCGGTGACCCGAACGACAGGGCGTAAAGATTTATGGGACATGGTGAACTCCTGGATAAGAAAGGAAAATCCTAGCAACTAATCGTAGGGATGGCCATAGAGCGCCTGATAGGTCTCGTCGAAGCGACGTAGCGACTTGACGCTCTTGGCGATCTCTTTGAGCAGGACGCGCAGGTAGGAGTTGGCGGGCTTGGCCTGGACTAAGGCGTCTAAAATCCACTCCGCGCCGCGCACATGGTCCCAAAGGCGCACGCGCAAGCTACCGTAGTTGTCTTCATAGATATGGTTCATGCCGTCCGTAAAGAGCGCGGCGATCTCTTCGTCCGTGTTCTCTTCTAACTGGTCCCAGGTTATGGCGCTCGGGTCTTGCCTCAGTTCGTTGGCAAACTCCTTCAGCCGGTCTTCTAGTTCGCGCAACTGGCCTGGCTGCTTCAGCGGCTTCTTGCCGCCCCCTAAGCCGTGCGGCACCCATTGGTACGCAGCTTCGATGCTGACCGGCAGCGCCTCTAGGAGTCCTCGGAGGCTCTTCTCGGCAATGGCCAAGTTCAGACGAGCACGGGCCTCGTCAAGCAAGGCCATAATCTCCGCCTCATAACCCACGTACTTGAGGGCGCCGACGGACAGCTCGGCGACAGCGCCAATCGTCTCCCTGGGGATCTTCGTCTTGACCCAGGCATTTAGAATCTCTTGCGGGTGAAACGCGAAGCGCTCTTTGATCAGCGTCTGCATCGGGTCAGGGCCTCCGACAGCATCAGCCAAGAACCACTCATACGCCTGGGTCATCTCTTGAAAGCGTCCGCTGACCCACTCGGCCTTGCGCAGGAGACCCTTGTCTTTTCTGGTAGCCAGCAACTCAAAGATGCCGCGCAGCCGCTGGTAGGCTTGGGCGCGAATGATGGTCGCGCGTGTGATGTCGTGATCGTCGCCTTCGAGTGCAGGCAGGTCTTGGTGGTAAGCCATCGCCTCGTCGAGTTCTTGGGTCAGATAACGATGCAGGATCTCACGCTGCCAGCCTCGTCCGTCTTGACGGGAGGTAAAGAACCCCTGCGCGCGATTGGCGTCTCGGGCGGCGATGCCGACGTTGCCGAGACATGCGTGGCGCACGGCTTGCGCGGCGAAGTAGACCGCGTTCACCTCGGCAGTAGTAGCCCGTCTCGCGCGGTCGTAGGCGTACTGTACTAGCTCTACCATCTCAGGGTCTTGTTCGCTGACAGCGCCGACTGGCATCGCCGCAGACGCTCTGACCTCGGCACGAAACTCTTCCATAAGTGCGCGTAGACGACGCCCCGTACCGGGCATGTCCGCTTCATAGATCGGAAGCACCTGCTCGGCGATGTCTATGCCAAGCAGGTAACGTTTTCGGGGCGGGAGCAGACGAGCGCCGGCTTCGATGGCGTCGTCTTCGGCGCGGGGTAGGTAAACACCCGGAGGGACATAGGCGCCCACCTCGTCGAGATCTAGCAGAGGGCGTTCCGTGCCGAGGAGGTACTCGACCAGGCGATGCCACTGCCAGACCAGTTCTGCACGAGCCGCGTCGGAGTTCTGGTCTCCCTCGCCTCGGGCTTGTCTCGCGTGATAGGCAGCAGAGGCGACAAAGTCGGTCTCACCCGTCCGAGGGTCCGCTGCGTCGCTGGCGGCATAGGCAGCGGGGTGGCCAGGGTTCTTGTCGGCGCCGGATTCTACTGCCGCTTGATAGGCGGCGTAGGAGGCCCTCTTCATTTCTTTTCGGCTGCCGAAGCCAGACCTTGGCGGGTAGGCCATGCTGCCAAAGGACCAGGCGGCAGCAATGGCTTCGCGCGGGCGCAGGTCGTGGTGGTGCTTTTCTTCATAGAGGGGAAGGACACGGTAGGCATAGTCGGCGGCGATCATATGCAACCTGTGCTCCCTCTCCTGCGGGGACCAGGTGGATCGACTGACCCCTGTGGCGTAGAGGCTGATCCAATACGCTCCGGCGTTGCCCTCTAGTTGTTGCCACCAATCGGGATGGGCCAATAAAGCCAGTGGATACATCGGACTCTGCATGGCGTCGAGTGGATAGTCGCCGGCTAGTTTCCACCAGAGATCTTCGGGGCAATTTGGGTGCATGACCGCAGCGACCGGATCGGCCTCTGACAGTTCAGTAATCTCTTCGACAGAGGCCTTGGGGTCTTTGAGTATCTCAGGACGAGGCCGATCCGCGCCAACGGCTTCCTGGGGTATCCGATACATGGCCTCTGAGATGGTGAAGTCCTTCTTGCGACCCTTGTTCGGGACAAAGCCAAAGCGTCGATAAAACTTGATCAAGCGCGGCACTGACGAGCCCCTGTATCCATCGGGTGTCAGGGCAGTCGTCCAGCCGTTGGCATCAGCCGCCGCGCAAAGCTGCGTCATAAACGCCGTTCCATAACCCATGCCTCGATAGGCATCCTGAATCTCGATCGAGGCCAGCACCAGATGCCCTCGACCGACAAAGAAAAACGCCCTGCCGACTGTAAGACCTTCGGGCGTAAACAACTGCGCGCTCGATAGTCGCAGCGGGCCTGCCTCCTCAAAGGCGAGCCTTGCGACCTGCATCGAGTCGGTGCCCATCCCCTGGCTCTCGTAACTGGCGCCGACTTGTATGGTTGCTGACATTATTGCTTCTCCCAGGGACGGTCGGAGGCGAGGCGCTCCAGGTCTTCTTCGGTGATAAGCCGCGCCCGCTTTTGCAGCCAACCAGAGGCATGGATGCGGCGCTCGACTTCTTGGATGAGTTCAGGGTCGACGCCCTCATCAAGCAGCTCGACCATGTGGCCATAGCGCTGCGGGGTCATCGCATCGTAGGCGCGCTTCTGGCTCTCAGCGGTGTCGCTGCTGTAGCCCTTCTTGGAGCTGGCGGGACCAAGGATGACGTCGAACAGTTTTTCTAAGGTCAAGGCAGGCGGCTCCTGTTCTCCAGCGGGGGTCTTCCATCGCAGCGACTCGTCAAAGCCAAAACCCGGCTGACTGGGGTCTTCGCCCTTCTTCTTTCGAGCCCCGACGGTCTCGATGGGCATGCCAGCCGCGCGCAGGTAGTCTTGCAGCCGGTGCCATTGCCAAACGCTCTCGGCGTTAATCGCGTGCCCGACCTCGTTCTCGGTCGGGTGCTCGCCGTGCAGTTCCATATGGCGCGCAATGGCCTGATACTGAATCACCTCGCGACACCGCTCCAAGAAGTCATAAAGAGCGGGGTGGGCGTATTGATCCAAGTCAGCCGCATAGCCCGGCGCTCCAGCGGCGCAAAAGGCTGCGTCGTCGTACTGGGCGATGTCAGATGGGTTTTCATAGGCGCGATACGCAGCGTCGTCGGCCTTGTCTTTGGCCTTCGCAAGAGCGACCAGAGAGGCGCCCCCGCGCGCCACCCGGCGTAAGGTCTCAATCGCCTGGCGCGGACGGCGCTCGTCTGGACACTTCGTTTCAAAGATGGGCAGCACATGCGCCGCGCAGTCCGAGGCAAACAGTTGCAGGATGGGCAGAGATAAAGAGTCGATGCGCTCTGTGATCCAGGTTTTGGCGCAAAACTCCTCTAGCCGTCGCCAGCGATCGGGGGTCTCTAGCATCAGCAGCCCAAAAAGCGGCGTCTGCGGCACTTCGAGCGGATAGTCCTTGGCGAGTTGCCAAAAGAGGTCTACCGGGCAGTTGGGGTGACGCAGGGCCGCGAGCGGCTGCTTGACGGCCAGAGCACGAATGGCTGCCTCGTCCGCCTTTGGGTTTGCCTTGATGCTCTTAAAGGTGCGGGCGCCGACGGCCTCCGACCACGCTTCGCCAGCCTGCGTCAGGGCTCCCGAGTGGGTGACCGACCGAAAGGTCTTCCGAGCTTCTCGCATCAGACGAGCGGCGAGACCTTTGCGCCGCCAAGACGGCACGGTATAGACGTTATTGACCTTGGCCTTGCCGCGTCCGAGGTCGATGAGGTGCAAGCAAGAGAGGGGCACCTTGTTGCGATAGAGCACCAAACGCACGCTGCCACGAGGTCCGTAGTAGGTGGCTACTCCATTATCCACTGCCTTCCCGGTCTCGGGACCGATCTGCCAGATGGTGCTCTTGGGCTTTAGGATGAGCGGCAGGTTTGGCTGGTGCGGTGGGAGGTTATACCCCACCTCGTCTTCTTCTGGTTCGTTTGGCACGTCAATCTCACTCCAGGCGTCTCTGATCCACTTGTCCTCGGCGTCGCGGTAGCGGACGAGCGCTTTTAAGAAACTGTCGGGGTTGGGTTCGCCCTCATAGGTGTCGCGGACGATCTTCCAGCCTCGGCGCGTGTAGTCTGGGCTGCGCTCGGCGTCTCGCCACTCGGAGGCATCGGTCAGCTCGGCGATCATCGAGCCGGCCACCTCGGCTTTCTCTAGCGAGAGATAATACCCACGGTCCCGCAGGGCCGACAAGCGAAGGCGTGCCTTGTAGCGCAAGAGCGTTGCGGCAGCGATGTCAGGCCAGGTGCCTTCGAGGTCCGGGTAGTCGCGATAACGGGCGTCCTCTTCGGCTAGGGCGAAGGCCTCTCGCAGAAAGTCGACTAGCTTGGCCTGGTAGGTTTCCCAGACTCGAATTTCGTCAGGGCTCTTACCGGGACCGGGCTGCTGGTAGATTCTTGCTAACTGCTTGAGTCCAGCCAGGGAGAACCAGGCGTCTGCCTCGGTAATCCAGGCACAAGCGTTCGCGACCAGACTCGTGTTAACCTCCAGTTCCCAGTCTACTTGCCGTCTCGCACTGGACCGTGCAACAGCCACCGCATCCATACGAGCGTTGGCGAGTTGGTACTTATCAATAAGGCCGTGGGCGAAGTCCTTGGCGGCTTGCACAGCCGCGCGTGGACGAGAGTCGTCGCGATACACGCCCTCAAAGAGAGGTAGTTGCTGCTCGACGGCCCAGGCGCCAAGGAGCCGCTGGTGGGTCCAGGGCAGCAGCGAAAAGCCATACTTGACCTTGTCCTCGGCATCGCCCTCTGCCAGATCGAGAACCACCGCAGGGTCAGAGGCAGCACCCACCTCTTCTTGGCCAACACGACCTTTGCGCTTCGGGGGCGGGGCGGCAATCGGGTCTTCACTCATCTGCTGAGAGGCAGACAGGATCTTGGCGATATTAACGAGCTGGCTGCCGACGCCGCCAATCTCGGGATGAAACGCATCTCGGAGGCGGTCAAGATTGACGAGGTCTTTAGGATGAGCGAGACCCTCAAAGACACGAGAGAGTGACCGTAGCAGAGGTGGCAGTGTCAGAGCAGCCGGCGCCGTCCGGCCTCGATCATATGGGAAGTACATCAGGCTGTTACGCGGATAGATCTCTTCGGGGTTGATGTAACTGGCCAGTTTTTGATAGGCCGCCTGATAGGCGGCAAAGACAGGGCGACCTTCGATCGTATCGAGCATGTCGGCGATCGAGGTGAAGAATCGCTTCCACTTGGCGCTAACACCGATCGCGAAGTAGGCGTCATAGAGAGCCTCCTGGCCGGCGCCGAGGCGCTGGTCAATGACCGACTGGGCGTCTTCATTGAGAGGTTGCGCCCAATAAGCAAAACGCTCCTTTAGCTCTTCGCTCGGCACCCACCCACGGTAGGCGTCGAGGTAAACCTTTTGGAGTCCGATGTGGTCGTTGGCCAGTTCAGTGGCTAACTGGCTAAGTTGAACGAGGGTGGGCACGAGATCGCGTGTGGATTCGTGCTTGCCCTTAAACTTAGCGTCGTCACTTACACCAATGACCGAGAGTCCTGTCTGTTCATCCTGCATGGCCAGTCCATCTATTATATAGAAGAGACCAGCAGGATACCGCAGGCAAGGAAAAAGGCCAACAAAAGCAGGCAGACCGCGTTTTTAGGGAGCAGAAGAGTCATGCTCCAGGGGGAGGGATTGCTGCGAGTCGGTCTGCGCTAGCTTTTCTCGTACCTTGCGCAGCGCCAGCGGGATGCCTGTATCCACGACGATGGGGTCGCGCGGAGTGCTATGCAGGCGGAGAGTGCCGTCGTCAAACTCAAACTTGAGGTCGAAGGTCTCGATCAGTTTGAGGCCGATCTCAGCGGGAAGCTCCGCCACGTTCGGCTGGTGCTTCGCCTGATGGGTCTGGGTGCAGACCAAACCAAACAGCCAGGCCTTGATCAGGTTCGACTCCGCGACCGAGAGCGCGCCTACGGGGTCACCTGCGGCCTTGACGAGCGCCAGCTCAAGGCGCTTGACCTTGTTGCGAAGGCTCACCACGTCGGCTAGGAGGTTGGCATTCGAGGGCGACTCTGTGGGCTTCGCAGTGCCATTCTTCGCGCGCGACTCTACCTCGGCAAGTTTCGCCTTCCAGGCTGCGATAGACGCCTGCGCGTCCTTCTCAACAGCACTGGCTGCGTCTTCTAGCCGTTTGACCTTTGCGCGCTCTCGTACCAGCGCGGCTTCGGCGTCGACGAGTTTGGCGTTATATGTTCTTGTCATCTCGGCGACAACCTCGCCGTGGCTTTCAGTGAGGTCGCGACGCAGGATTTTACGCTCCTTGGCAAACTCGTTCTTAACGGCGGACAGTTCGTTTTCGGCCTCCGACTTGGCGGCGGCCAGAGCGCTGCGCTGCTCTTCTTGCTGCTCTTCTATCGAGGTCTTGAGAGACTCTGTTCCTTTTGCTAAGGCGAGGCGCTGGGCTGCATTGGTTACTAATGCCTCGGCGAGTTTGTCTTCGAGGATCTTGACTTGGTTCTCGCGTGTCTCTTCGAGTGCCTTTTGCAGCTCGGTGATGAGACGAAGATCGTTGGCTTCTTTCTCGGCGGCGGCCAACTTATCTCTCATCGTAACAAACAGACGCTCTTGGGCGCGGAGGTGCTCCTCTTCTTGGGCGCGGCGAGATGCGGCGATGACGCCAGGAGCAGGCATCGTTGTGATAGCAGGCGGGCGCTTAGTCGGTCGACGCTTCGCGCGGGAGGCGGGCGTAAACACTGGCCGCTTGGCGTGCCTCTTTTGCGCCCACTCCATCGCTTCAGAGGGAGAGAGACCTGCCGGCATCTGCTTGGCGTGAGAACGCTTCTTGGGCGCCGCTTTTACGGGCGCGGCCTGTACGCGGCTTTTTCGGTTCGCTATCATCTTCTCCTTTCGCTCTGCCACGCGGGCTTCGAGGAAGGTGACGGTCTTGGACGGCCAAGAAAGGACGCGCGCCTTGCCGTTTGTTTTGTTCTCGTTCGGCGCCTCGATAATGCCCTGGGTCACCAGGGTATAGAGATAGCGGCGCGAGAGGGTCTCCCCCAAGATCGCAGAGAGTCGTGTTAGGAGTTCAGTGGTCGTCAAGTCTGCTTTTCCCATTCGTTGTTCTCCTGTTTCTGTCGATCAATCGACAACAATGCTAATAAGTCGCTAGTTGTTACTCCGCGCCACCTTGCTCGGGTTCTGTAGGGTCCGGGTTCGCCAGTCGCTTCGAGATCTGGCGCAGCGGGGTCTCTCGCTGCAAGGCAGCAGCGGCGTTATCATAAAGAGCCGCCGCTAGCTCTAAAAAGTCTTCCTTGTCCCAGCGACCCTCGCCGTGCCACTCACCTTTGACGGACTGATGGTCGGCTTGTAGGAGACAGGCACAGACCTTGATCTTGTTCTTCCCTGGGTGTGAGAAGGTATACATGGCCTTCGCGAGGGCTAAGTTCATGTCCTCAATAAGCGCCCGGTCATTGTCCGGCATCTGGGTCAGCGTAATTTAGCCTCCTATTTGTAGCAGCGATGGTCGCCAGAGACGATGTCGCCGTTTAGAAACGCTTTGGCAGTATCTACCTGTGCCTGTAGCTTTCTGCGCTCTTCAATCAGCGTGTTGATGCGCTGCCGCATCCCTTCGATAGTTTCTGCGCGTTCGGCCAAGTCTTTCAACTGGTTAGTGTTGACGACGCGAAGCGTCTCAACCTCTTTGGTGATGGCCTCCAACTGGATGGCCTGGGCAATGACTTGCTTCATTTTTTATCCTCGACGATGGCCTTGATGCGCTCCAGCGCAGCGATAGCCTCGTCTCGTAAGTTAGAGTTCTCGCGCCCTAGATAGGCATCTAGCCATCCCAGTTGCTCTTGGATTTGCTCTAGCGCAACGCCGCGTGCCTCATGAACAGACAGAGCATCCCGCACTTCTCGCTGTGCCTGTTCTCGGGTGAACTCCTCCTCGTTGTAGAAGTCAAAGACCTCTAGCGAGTGGTCCTTGAGCCACCGTCGAAAGGTGACCTGGATCTCCGCAAAGAGTGGGGTGAGACGCTTGGAGAGGTCGTCTTTCTTGTCTTGCAGCCTCTCCCCCATCTCTTCGCAGCACTCGCTGTGCTCTGCGTAGAGACTGAGCAGTTCTTCTACGTCGGTCTCAATCCCGAGGTCACGATCCTGGGGGAGATACTGCGCAAGATAGACGTGGTTAGCCTCATCGTCCTCCGAGAGGGCCTCCTCCAGCGCACTCTCGCGTGTCTGGCAATCCCAGCCGCTATACTCTCCTTCGCGATGACCGTAGCACCAGGGGGCGCCTGGTATGATTTTTTTACTCACTCGGCCTCCTGGGTCATGGCAGATCCTTGGT
>Ga0315284_10008096_pt1 | contig 14990 bp, 12 predicted proteins | sample YL17G09_16_MG_FD_203696 | JGI IMG/M metagenome (GOLD analysis project Ga0315284, IMG submission 203696) | Sediment microbial communities from Yellowstone Lake, YNP, Wyoming, USA - YL17G09_16 | ecosystem: Environmental > Aquatic > Freshwater > Lake > Sediment | place: USA: Wyoming | collected... | reverse complement strand
AAAAATAATAAGTAAAATTTATTCTTATGAAACCAATTTTCTCTCTTTTTAAGTAATCTTACTAAAGCTAAAATAATCCCAACAACAAAAAATGGAAGAAACCAACCAATAACTGCAAATATCTGTAAAAAATTAAATTGTTGAAATAAATATTGTCTTAAATAAATATTATTTGCATAAGAATCAATAATACTGGTAAACCAGTTGCCAAATTTAATATAATTAAACAAAAGCCATGGAAATACAACAACCAAAAAAATTCCTATATTTTTTATAATTTTCCTGTAATTTTTATTAATAAATAATAGTGGAATAAATATTAAAAAAGCATACCTTGTAAGAAAAGCCAAAGCAAGAAAGTGTCCTGAAATTTTGTCTTTTAAAAAATAGCATAAAAACAACATAAAAAAAGACAATGCTAATAATTCGCTTCCTGCTGAAAGCCCAAAAATAAGAGTAAAACTTCCAAGACTAAAAAAATAAAAAATAAATCTTACAAAAGTTTTATTTATACTCTTATCTAAGATCCATTTATCAAAGACAACATCTGAAAGTTTGATTACAGAATAAAAAAATATGGCAGAAACAAAAATTATATAAAGATACTCTCCAAAACTCCCAAATATAAGAAAAAAACCAAGAAAAATAGGAACTACAGGAGGCCTTACTGTCTCAAAATAATTTCCACCATAAAATAAATATCTTGCATTTAAAACATAAGCAGAAAAATCCCAAGAAAGCAATTTATAATGTTGATATAAAAAGAATATTGTTGCCAGAATAAATATTAAAATAGAAAATCGATTATTTAATATTAATTCTTTTAATTTATTTATTTTTCCCATTTTTTATTTTTTCAATTACTTTCTGAAAGTCCATAGTTTATTTCCAAAAAAATTTACCAAAAGATTAGACAAAACTCCGATAACTTGGGCAGTCATATACCATATGTTAAAGTATTCAACCAATGCATAAAGCAGAATTAAATTGACAACCAAAGCAGTTATGCTTACAATAATAAACTGGGCATATTTGGATTTTGTTTTATATTTGATATTTTCCTCAAATGTCCATGTTTTATTCAGCAAAAAACTATTTGTTACAGCAAATAAAAATGCAATAACTGCAGAAAGCATATAATAAACTTTAAAAAATTCAGTTAAAACATACAAAACAATAAGATTAATTGAGGTATTTGCAACTCCTACAATTGCAAACTTAAAAAATTGTTTATATGTTTTCTTCTCCACTTTCTTTCTCCTCTTCTTTATCTGCATTCTTGTTTTTTTCAAAAACATTGTCTTTTTCTTTTTTTCCCAGGCTGAAATAATCATAAAATTCTTCACTCAGGTTTAATTCATAAGTTCTTCCTGCTCTTTTAGCCTTGACTAAACCAAGCTCAATAAATTTCCTAATGTGTTCGTATGCTTTATTTCCTCGCATGTGGATTATTTTTGCCTGAGTAATTGGCTGTTTATATGCAATAACTGCCAGAGTTTCCTGTTCTGCCCTGCTAAATTCATTGTTTCCTGTTGCCAGTTTATTAACAATATCCCTGTGCTCATTTTTAACATCCATTTTCCACAAGTCGCCTTTGTTAATAATTTCAATTGCAGAATTTTCATCATACTTCTCACCTAAAGCATTAAGAGATTGATTAAGCAGGATTGGGTTTATATCAGTAAGGGCAACAAGCTCTTGGGTTGAGAGAAACTTTCCTGCAATAAAAAGCGCTGCCTCAACTTTTTTTAGATTCTCAATTTCTCTAAGGTTATCAATTTCTTCTAATGTTTCCTTGCTTATGCTTGAGTCTACTTCTTTCATAAAAAAACAAAAGAGTAAGAGGATTTTAAAGATTGCTATTCTGAAATAATTCTTAAACTAAGCATTTTCAATTCAGAAAACAACAAATCAACCAATATACAAAACTAGGAAAAGTTATAGTACAATTTGCAAACAAATAAAATATAGTTCTAAAATTAAAGAAGAAAAATGCCTCAAGAAAAAAAGAAACGCACAAGAATCAAAGATTCTTGGCGCCTCAATTTCCTAAGAAATTAAGGAAATAAAAAAACAAATTGCTAATTTTCAACCTTATCTGAAAGTTGAAATTCCTAAATCAGAAATTTCTGATCTAAGATTTGCAGTTGATTCAAACTGAGGACGACCAAGGATGTAAGGTGATTTAACACCAGTCATAATTGTAATGACTCTAATCTTTCCCTGGAATTCCTTGTTAATTCTAGCTCCAATAATAACCTGTGCTTCAGGATTTAAATTCTCTGTAATTAATCTGCCGATATTATCAAACTCTTCAAGTTTCATATCTTGTCCGCAAGTTATATGTATAAGAGCACCAGTTGCTCCTCTGTAATCTACATCAAGTAAAGGGTGTGTTAATGCCTGTCTTACTGCTTCATCAACTCTGTTTGAAGTATCTGATTCTCCAATGCCAATAACTGCAACATCTCCATTTTTCATGATTGCAGAAACGTCTGCATAGTCAAGGTTAATCAATGAAGGCAAGGTAATTGTTTCCACGATTCCTTTTATCATTGTACTAACCAGCTCATTAGCAACGGCAAATGCCTGCTCTATTGGAAGGTTACCAGCTATATCAACCAGTCTGTTGTTGTCAATAACAATACAAGTATCAACATTCTCTCTTAATTCTTGCAAACCAAATTCAGCTTTATCAATTCTAGACTTTTCACATTCAAAAGGCATTGTAACAACACCAATTGTAACTGCGCCCGCTTCTTTAGTCAGTTGCGCAAATACAGGTGCTCCACCTGTTCCAGTGCCGCCGCCCATTCCTGCAATGATAAAAGCCATATCTGCACCTGAAACTGCTTTCTTAATTTCAGCCAGAGATTCTTTTGCAGCTTCTCTTCCTTTGTTAGGATATCCGCCACAACCTAATCCTCTGGTTAATTCTTTACCAATCAGAATTTTTTCATCTGATTTTGTAATGCTTAAATGCAAAGCATCAGTATTTGAAGAATAAACAGTTGCACCAGAAATGCCTTTGTTGAAAAGCCATGTAACTGCATTACATCCAGCTCCGCCAACGCCAAAAACTTTAATGTTGGCTTTTCCAGCTTTTAATTCACTAAAATTAATGCTGTGAGCTTCTGCGTGTTCTATTGCTTCTTTTGCAAAATCCAGTACCATCTTTTTTCTTTTTACCTCCTTTCAATCAATGATTATGTTTACCATTTTAGTTTATTTATAATTTTAGTTTATTTATGATTTTTTAGTAATTAGATTTAATATAGTTTGTCTTTAAATAGTTTATTCTTATAGATAATATAAGATTCTGACCATTTTTAATGTTTATTTAATCATATCACTGGATTAAATAAAAGCTTTTAAACTACTATTTTATATACATTTATATGGAACCTAATAAAACACCTGTTTATTGCATGCATTGTGAAAGATGGTATGCTAACATTCAAATAGACCAATGTAATATTTCAGTGATAGGAAAACCAGTAGGAGCTGTTAATCAAATAGGTTTTGAAGCTGTTAAACGAGAGACAGAATATGGACATCCTTCTGAATTAAATAAAAATAATGATTGCTCATATTATAAAGGATTAAGTACTGTTGGAAAGTTAGCTCGTAGGATTATGTGGGGTATACCTTTAAGACCAACTATACCTTTAAGACCAACTATTGAGCAAAGAGTTGGATAATTTTGCAGATACAGTTGAATTTTTTAGGGGTTAGAAATCTCATTTAAAACATCTTCTATGCTAAAAGAAGGTATTATCCTGTTTAAATCAGCAAATAATCTTAATTTTCCACTCTTGAAATTATGTTCACGACACCATTGCCTTACATATTTCCCGATATCTGGTTGATATTCATCTATATCTTGATTTTCAAATTTGATCAGTGGCTGAAAATTACTTATACCTACAACTAAACTATATACTAATCCTTGATTGTTTACTGTATCTTGTTGCATTTTAGTCTTGAAAATTGGATGGTTTTTAAGCTTTGTTCTTATAACTTTTTTAGAGAAGTATAAAGATGAATAATTATTGAAACTAATAAACCAAAAGCAGCAATTAAAGTTTGAGATAACTTAAAAGAATTTTTAAGGAAAGATAGTCTTATTAAATAAATAAGGATTATAAAATTAAGCAAATTACCAAACTAAGTTAATAGGTCATCATTTAACACTAAGAGAATTATTCTTGTGTATTTTCCTTACCTTAGTTTGTTAGAAAGCGAGAATAATTCTCGAGGTGATCAAGAACTCAAAACATACTCGAGAGTTCTTGACATTTTATATTATTGTTTTTATAATTCCATATAGCAACAAAACTAAAGCAATTATGCCCAACACCCATAGAATGCTTCTTAGAATTTTTTCTTTATCACTCTTTTTCATAATAAGATTAAATAAATTAAGTTAATAAATTTGTTGTTTTTATATTTTGTCAAGAATCATTGCATTAATTCCATTTTCCTTGCACAATCGAACAAACTCGTGCGCATCATCCAAGCTTCCAATGCCTTCAATGCCATAATGCATTGGAATTGCAATATCAGGATTAATCAAATGCGCAGCTCTTGAAGCTTCTTCTGCATTCATAACATAAGTTCCAGAAACAGGAAGCAGAGCAACAATCTTTTTATTTGCATAAATTTCTTTTATATTTTTCATTTCAGGTATAATATCTGTATCACCTGCATGGTAAACCACTACTTTGCCAAAATCAATTATATATCCCAACCATTCATCATCTTTTTGATGAAAGTTTTTTCCAATGTTGTAGGCAGGAATTGCTTTTATTTTTATATTATCAATCTCTCTTTCTCCCATCACACCTATAATTTTCATATCAATATCTTTAATTCTAAGGACTTTGCTCTGGGCTGCAACAGGAACAACAACAATAGTTCCAACTCTTGATAATTTCTGTATATCATTAATACTGCAATGGTCATAATGGCTATGGGTAATCAGAACAACATCAACTTTCCCAACTTTTTCAAAATTAGAAACATTATACGGGTCTATTGCAATTTTCTTTCTTTCATACGTCAGCAAAAACCCAGAATGCCCCAGATACTCTATTTCAACATCTACAATGTTCATATGTATATAATGTAGCCCTCTTTTATAAATATGATTATTGTAAAGTTAATTGTTAAAGCAAAAATATTAATACCTTAGAATCTTTAGTTTAAAATGGCAAAGAAAGTAAATTGTAGATTAAAAAAGAATAAAAACAAATGTAAAAAGAGCGTGAAATCCAAAAAAGGATGGGGACGCTCATATGGATACTAATAGTTTAATAGCCATAATTCAATTTTTAGTTATTATAGCGAATTTAGTTTCACTTTTTTTATTATACAAAACTATCAAAAATAACACTTTTCTTAATAGAAATGTCATATTTAATGAATTAGTTAAACAAGAGTGAGAATTAAGAATAAAACTAAATGAATATAGAAAAGAAGTACATAAAGAAACAATTTATAATTCAAGATTATTAGAAGAGGAGAATAAAGAAATCAAATTAGATTATGATACATTATTATTCAATTATTATGAGTATTTGGCCATATGTTTATATCAAAAATTAATTAATGAAAAAGAAGCCAAATTATATTTCAAAATTCTCTTAAAAGAAGTAAAAGAATTATTTGAATCAAGTTTATTATTTGAAGAAGAATATGCTAAAAAAGAAGATTATAAAGCGCTCAATTGGTTATTTAAAAAATGGAATATTTAGAAAAGATTAAATAATCATACTTCTTTAATTAATTATGAGAAAACTCTTATTAATTTTATTAATTCTAATAGTATGCGGAGCTATTTTGTTAAGTTTTAGATTTTTATTTGGTGGAAGTGAAGACGATTGGATAAAAGATGAAAGAGGAGTATGGGTTAAACATGGAAATCCATCAGCAATCCCTCAGGAAGTTCAGGAACAGCAAAATGCAATTACTTCGAGTTTAGCACTTTACCAAACTAAAAAAACAGAAGGAATGAATTTCTCAAGCCAGTGTTTAGGCACAACCAGCGGTTATGCAGTTGATATTGTTCATGTTCCAAGAAGCCAGGAAGACAATTTGCAAGAAAATCAGTGTGAGGACTACAAAACAGGAAAAGTAGAAGATTTTATTGAAATAGATAAAGAAGGCAATATAATAAGAATTGTTAAGTAAGAAAGTGATATTGTAAAGTTATCATCAGCTGTTCTTTTTTGATTATGATTAAATATCTTTCTTAATGTTTAGAATGAAATATAATATAGTTTTTTAAAAATTTAATTATCATCGATAAATATTATTAAATTCCAATTATTAATACTTTCATGATTTTCAAAATGAGTAAGTTATTGTTTGTAGATTTTAAGAAGATTTGATTAAAGTGACGTTAAGTAGACAGTATCTAAGAAAGTTATAGTTTATAATCATTTACACTAATTCTCATTAAAACTTTTGCTTTTTCACAACACTTTCCCAAAACATCAGGATAAAAATTCATTTCACTATTTGCATGTCCTCTTGTTACAGGCACATCAATTTCAAAATCTCCCTGTGGGATATCTGCCAAAAGAGTATCTAAACTTTTATTTGCCTCTTGATTTTCAAAAAGATTTTTATTAACAAAGCACGTCTGCCTTACTTCCCGCAAGTCAACAAATTCTGGTATAATAATTTGTGGAATAAAATAAATATGCGGTTTTGAAGCAAGATAATTTTCCATGGTTTGTCCAATGTATGCCCATCCGCCGCAACATGTAGGTCTCTTAGAATTGCATTCAACTCTAAAAAAATAATCAAAACGCAAATGATTATTATCATCTGGGCATGTTTTTAAAGAATTAGCAAAAGCTTTTCTTAATAGTGGAAGATTTGCTTTTTTTAATATTTCTTTTTCTCTTTTTTCTATTTCTCTCTCTTTACTGCATACACTTCTTCTAATACTCATTACAACTCTATATCCCATTAATCTTTCCCACAAATTTTCAATTCTTTCTAAAGATTTCATAAAGTATTTTATTATTTGGCTATTTTAAAGATTATTGTTGTATTTACAGACTGAAAGGATATTGCAAACTTAAAGTCACTTATTGTAAAACCTATGAATGTATAATACCTATATATAATTATTTAATTATGTGAATATTATTTGAAATACCCTTGATAAAACTATAATTTTTATTTATTTTTTTAATGATTTATACTATAATTTTTATTATTTTTTCTTTAATGATTTATACTAAAAAACAAAACTGCATCATTTACGATACAGTTAGATTAGCCGTTTTGTTTTTGGTATGTCAAGAACGAAGTTCTTGAGCACTCTTAAAATCTTTGATTTTAAAGTCCAAAAATCCGCAAACAAACCACTCCTTTCACAGTGTGATAAAACTCAAGGATTTTTTTGATTTTAATTAAGTATAAAGATGATGATAACTTGACAATATCGACTAAGGGATAAATTTATTAACTCTTTTTATCTGTTTATTTTATGAAAAAAAGGGTGTTTATTATATTAATAATTTTAATTCTAAGCTTATTCCTAATAAACAGTGTTTTTGCAGTTTCAAATTCTGCTGATTCTGAAATAAAAAGCATTACACATTATGCAGAAGAATATGAAATAGGGAATATAGATTATGTAAAACTTTTGGTTTATGTTTCTAAATCAAGGCAAAATTTAAATGAAATTTTGGGTGCAACTGAACAGCAAATGGGCGGAGTTTTAAAACAAGAAAAAATAAAAGAAATTTTAGGAGAGTCTACTGAAGAAACAAAATGGGTTTGGTCAGAAGGAGAAGAGCAGGATAAAAAGCTTGATTCTCCTGTTCCTGTATGGAAAAAAATTGTTTTTGATGGAAAGAAAATACAAATCAGTTTAGATGCTTTTCCTTCAATTTTTTCAAAAAAACAGTTTGATGATGAAGGAAATAATAAAAATGAAAAAATAAAAGAAGAATCTAATGAGGGCTCTATTAAAGAAGGAGATTTAATTTACAGATTAAATTTTTGGATAGAATTCAAAAAACCAGAAGAACAATTAGATATTAGCGGGAAAATAAATGAGATTAAAAATTTAGCTGAAATTTTTAATTCAGATTCTTCTCAGGCAAATGCAGAAAATTTAGCTAAAGAAAGCGTGAATGCAGAAAGAACATTTGAAAGCTATTTTAGGCAAAACCAGGGCAAATGCGAGAATTTAATGTCAAATATTTTTGGAAGTGAAAGCCAAATGCCTAATCAGAACATGCTTGTTCAGGAAATAAGTTTTTATGAAGGAGATAAGTTTGAAGTAATTGCAAGATTAGAAATGTGCGATGATTGTGATTGGAATTGGATAAATCTTGATTTATGGTTAAATATGAGGGGGATAATGCCAAAAATGGAAGAAAGCAGTGAAATGATTTCTCCTGAGCAGTTTAAAGATAAAGATGTTGGGTATTACAAATCAGAGATTATAAGCTTGCTAGATTCTTATAAAAAAGCTGCTGAAGAAAAAAATTGGAAAGAAACAAGTACAATAAAAATGAAAATACAGGCAATTAATGAGGCATGGAATCAAAAAGCAAATGATGTATGGAAAGAGATTGAACAACAAAGTGACATTCAAGGCAGAGTAGTAGTTGAAGATAAAGTTTCTGAAGGGGATAATCAAAATAATAAAGTAGTTGAAGACAGAGATGATTCAAATACTAATAATGTAGTTGAAAACACAATAACTGGAAATTTTATTACTGGAAATGCAATAAGCGAAAATAATAAACAATCAGAAGAAAATAATGACCCTTATTATTGGATAAAACAAGACCAGGAAAGAAGAAAGCAGGAAAAAGCATTAAGAAAACAGAATTATGAAGAAAGAAAACAATTTTATTTAAGTTTATTTTCTAGTTATGATAAAAAAGAGTATTCTTTTGCACAAATAGAGTTCAAAAAAAGATTAATAGAGTTGTTTAGAGAAAAAGGAGAAGAAATATGCAATAATAATCAAGATGATAATCAAAATGAAAAAATAGACTGTGATGATGATCAGTGCGGCGGAAAAATCTGTGGAAAAGGAGTTAGCACAATTACAGGAGAGAATGGAACACAAGAGAAAGAGGTTGATTTTTATTGCATTGCAGGAGAGTGCAAGGCAAAAGAAGTGATAATTAAAATAAAAGAGATTGTATGCGGAAATCATATTTGTGAAGGAAATGAAACAGTTGAAACATGCGCAGAAGATTGTGCATTATGCCCTCAATATGCTCCAATTGAATGCGATGGAAGAGTTATTTTTAAGGGAAAAGATGAGAATAATTGTTCATTAGAGCCAACCTGCATAGAAGAACAAACTTGCAGTGCAAATGAAGATTGCAAGTTTTTATGCGGCAATGGAGAGTGTGTCGAGGGAAAATGCCAGGTCAAAGAATTAAGCGAGTGCTCTGAACAAGAATGTACAGACGGAACACAAAGAACTATGAGCTGTGAATCAGGAGAGAATATTATTGACAGCCTATGTTCTAATGGATTATGGACAAGAACTATGCTTGCCTGCCCTGGTGGTGAAGAAGGAATTAAAGAAGAAATTGTTGTTGGAGAAGCAGTTGGTAAAGAAGAAATTGTTGTTGGAGAAACAGTTGGAAATCAATGCACTAATTTAGCAGATTGTGGTGGAGAAAATGATGTCTGCAGTAATGGACAATGCATTGCACTTCCTGAAAAAATAGAAGTTGAAAAAGAACCTATAAAAGAAGATGCTGGAGAGGGAGATAATATTATAGAAGAACCAGAAACAAATGAAGTTGAAGAAGAAAGAGAAGGACAAACAGATTCGGAAACTGAAACTGCACAAACAGAAGAAAGTTCTCAACCTGAAGCTGAATTAACAAATGAAAATTCTGAACCTGCGACTGGAAATGTTCTTTTTGGATTTGTCAGAAGTTTATTATCAAAAATTGGAATTACAGGAGCAGTTATTACTGGATTTGATGTTGAAGGAGTTAGCCCTGAGCCAGGCCAGGAAAATCAACCACCTCAAGATAATCAGCAACCTCCACAAGATAATCAGCAACCTCCACAAGATAATGGAAATATGGATAATCAGCAACCTCCCCAAGATAATGGAAATATGGATAATCAGCAACCAATGGAAAATTTTAAAGATAACAGAGAAGATGGAATGAAAAAAGAAAATGAGAGAAGAAATGAGGAACAAAAAGAAAGATGCAAAAAAGATTGTGCAAGACCCTGTATTGAAAAATGCATTAGAGAAAATTGCGGACAGGAAATGGACTGTAATATAGATGAACAAAGCAAAAAATGCGAGGAAACATGCAAGCCAGAAGATGTTTGCATTGAGAAATGCGTAAAAAATGAGGGAGAGTGGTGGAAAGAATTTGAAAATAAAGAAGAATTCAAGGAACAACTTGGAGGATTTGAAGCAGGGGGAAACTGCAGAACAGCCAAAGGAAAAACAGAAGGATTTATCTGGTTTGGAGGATGGGGAGATCCATTTGAAAGACTACAGCCTTTGAAAAATAAATATTATTCTGGAGGAAATGCTGACTGGTGCAAGATTGAATTGCAAAATTTAATAAAACAAAGAGAAGAGTTTGAAAAAGGATTTAATCAGGAATTTGCAAAATGGTTTTTTGAAGAGTATCTCGCTAATTCAGCTGAAAATTGGGAACAGGCTGTTTCTGGAATTTTTGAGCTTTATTGGAAAAATATTGATAATCAGAGAGAAATGGCATTTAGAATGAAGTGCATGGATAAAACTGATATAAAAGATGTTATGAATTATAATTTAATTAATATAAAATATGAAACAGAATATGGAAAATTAGAATATTGGGAAGAAGCAAAAACAGTTAAAATACCTGGAATGGAAGAGGAAGTTACAATTATTTCTCCTTATATGAAAACCTGGATTTTCCCTTCTAAAGAATTTATAGAATATGAAATGAAAAAAGCTATGAAAAACCATGAGTTCCCTGGCTCTCCCGAAGATAAAATGGAAAGAAAAAATGAAGAAGGCATGACAGCAGAAGAAAAAGAAATGATTAAGCAGGATGAAGGATTTATGAAACTGATAAAAGAAGCTTCTGGAAAATATGGAGGAAATTTGGATGCTGTTGTTCAATTCAAAGATTTAGCAGATAATGAAATTGTTTTTAATCTTTATGTGCAGGTTAATGAAAATGACATAATCAAAATGACTCCAATGCTTCCAGAAGAAGTTCCTGAAAAAGACGTGACTGCAGAAATTGATTTTGAAAAAATTTATGACTTAATTTACTCACAGGAAAAAGAAATGAGAGGAGAACAAACAGAAAGCCCTCCATGGGACAGGAAAATGCAGCCAATACAAAAGATAAAAGATGCTGTTAATGGCGCGAAAATGTATTTTAAAGTAAGAAGCATAATGAATTCTGCAACATTTACTCCTGCTGAATCAGAAGGAGATATGAAAAAGTTATTTAAAAAAGCATTTTCTATGATGGGGAAGGAAGGAAAATCTGGCGGTGAGGAAAGCACAGCAGTAAGTGGAGAGGGAAATACTGAAGAAGATAAAGGCACAGAACAAGGGGTTTGGGATTCAAAAGAGAAAATTACTGGAGAGGTTATAGTTGAGTGAAGTAATAGAAATTGATTTTAAAATATGAAAAAGAAAGTTGTTAATAACAAAACAAATGCGGTTTTATCAAAAAAAGTTGGCTGGATTATTTTAACATGTTTAGTTTTTCTCGACGCATCTCTTGATGTAATTTTTGCACATGGAAGTGGACTTGAAATCAATATTCTAAAACCAGCAGCGGATTTACTCGGGATAAGCAATCCTCTTTTTTTAACTCCTCTTGTTTTAGTAATTTTTTATTTTGTTGTTAAGTGTGGAGCTTGGCTGACTAAAAAAGTAGATAAGATTTATGTTAAATCTGAAGAATTAGTTTTAACTGCATTAGTTATTGTTTATGGTGTTTTTGACTTGTGGCTTATTTCAGTTTATTTATTTGATTTCAGATTATTCAAAAGCCATTTTTATTTGATTCCTGTTCTGATTGTAATTGGAATAGCTTATAGCTGGTGGGCTGAGAATAAAATTAAAAGAGAAGGCTGAATTTACAGAGCATGAAAACCTTAAAGTTCTGTTTCATCTTCATTGTTTTTTTTCAATCTTTCTTCAATTATTTCTATACGATTATAAATCGCATCATCAATAATCATAATGTCTTTTATTGATTTTACATGTCTATGTTTTATGAGTATATTTCTCTTTTTGGATTTACTAATCACTTTTTTATCCAATTGTATAAGCCATCCGTAAATTTTTGGATTTTTGTCTTCCAAATAGATTTCTTTTACTTTTCCAATATAATTGCCATTCTCTGCATAAACTTTTATTCCTTTTATTCTGCTTAATATTCCTTTTATACTGCTTGATTTTGCTGCACCTTTTAGTTTTCTTTTCTTAATGAGCAGGATTTTTTTAATGAGCAAAACAACAGAAATTAAAGTAACTAATAATAAAACTCCGCCCACTATAAAAAAGTAAATTCTAAGATTCTGAGGGATTATCTCTTTTATTCCCCCTTCTTTTGTTTTATTTACTGGTTCTTGGCTTTCTGGAGAGATATATCTGCATTCTTTTCCATATTTTGCATAAGGAGGGTTACAGATAACATCTCCTTCTATTACTTTTCCTGTTACGCCTGTTATATTTGCTCCGGTTATGTTCGCTCTAGTACCTCCACCACCTCCTCCACCAGAAGTAGAGGGAGGTGTTGTTGAAGTAACCTCAAAACTATCAAAGGCTGTATCAGATGCAATGATATAACTAACTGATGCTCTTAACTTATATGTTCCTGCAGAACTTGGAGAGGTTAAAGTTGCTGTAATGTTTGATACTGCACATGCTCCAATAAAGCGGGTTTCTTGCCCTGAAGTGTAATTTATACTTTCATCACTGTTAGTTATCCAGTAATCTACAACAAAATTTTGGCCAATATCTGGATCAGTATTATTTATTTCAATTACAGAGTTAAAACTTGTTGAAGAAGAAACTGATGCAGGAGCATAAACTTTTGTGTCTGCTAATCCTCCAAATCCTGCAATTAAAATATTAATTTGATTTGACTCATAAGTTACAGAATTAATTGTTGCTGTTGCTTTTACAAATAATTTTTCAGTTTTTGATGAAGCCTTAGTTACAATAATTGAACCAGAATAATTATAAGATTGAGTTCTGGTTAAGTTTACTAAAATGGAATTTGCCCCAGAAATTCCTAAATCTGAATCTTGAACAGTTATTGAATTTAAATCAACTCCTCCTGAATTCACAACCTGGATTGTTAAAGTGTAATTCACTGCTGTAGAATTATCTGAATTAAAGTATGCATTTTTAATTAAAGTTAACTGCTGTCCTGTTTCTGTTGAAGGAATTGTAAGATTGGTTTGAGATGAATTTGCTTCAATTAGCGAGTTTGTATAAGAATCAATTCCCTGTGCTCGGGCAATTGATGTTGAGTTATAATGGGTTGTTGAGTTTCTTGCAAAACTAAGCAGATAGCTTCTTATAACAGAGTCTTCAGAACTCAAAGTTCCGATGCTGAAATTATAACTTGTGTAATCTAAATCTGTTATATTAACATTTGTTGCATCGCCGCTGCCTTTATTTGTAAGCCTTAAGGTTATGTTATAAGAAATTGTTTGATTTGTTACATTATGGAAACTTGTTATTTTGTCTAAGATAAAAGAAGCTGAACCTGTTGTGACTGCAGGCACAACAACAATTATTTGAGAGGAATTTGCAGAAATTAAGCTGTTGTCTAAATAATCTATTGCATTTGCTGTTGCAATAGAAAGCGTATAATTAAATGTTGTTGATGTTCTTATAAATGTGATTAAGTAAGAGGCAATTGATGTTTGTGATGCAGTTAAGTTTGTTATGTTGTATGGGGAGTCTGTTGAGTTTGTATCATAAATATGAACATTTGTTAGATTTCTTCCTCCTTTATTTGTAACTGATAAAGTTATGTTATATGTAATATTTGTTGTTTCTAACAAATAAAGTGAAGATGATTTAGACAGAGATAAAGAAGCATTTGTTTCTAAAGCAGGAACTAAAACATTAATTTGATTTGACTGATAAATTATTGAGTTGTAACTTGCATTTGCTTTTGAAAACAAATATTGCTGGCTTGCTGAAGTTTTGCTTATTATTTTTTCTCCAGATAATGGATAAGATTGTGTTCTGTTTAGGTTTATTATTGCACCTAAACTAATGTCAGAATCATTTACAATAATTCCAGCTAAATCAATTCCACCTGAATTCACAACTTGGATAGTTAATGTATAATTCACTGCTGTTGAATTCTCTGAATTAAAGTATGCATTTTTAATTAGAGTTAGATTTGTATTTGCACTTGTTGCAGGAATAATGATAGTTATTCTTGACGAGTTTGCAATGATTTCAGTTCCAGCTGAAGCATCTGTGCCATTAACTCTTGCAATTGCAAGAGTAACATTATAGTTTGTTGAGTTTCTCTGATAGGTTTTTGTGTAAGATGTTAGATTTACATCTCCTGCTGCAAGTGTTCCTAAATAATAACCAAGTTGAGGTGAATCTGTATCTGTTAAATTTATAGAACTTGCTGTGCTTCCGCCTTTGTTTGTAACTGCTAAACTTATATTGTATGTTATGTTTGTTGAAGTTAGCTCTTGCAGTGAAAGTATTTTGTCTAAGACAAATGATGCTGAGGTTGCTGAACTAACATTAGCAGGCACAACAACAATTAGTTGAGAAGAGTTTGCAGAAATTAAACTGCCATCTAAATAATCTGTTGCATTTGCTGTTGCTGTGCTTAGAGTGTAATTAAATGTTGTTGATGTTCTTATAAATGTGATTAAGTAAGAGGCAATTGATGTTTGTGATGCAGTTAAGTTTGTTATGTTGTATGGGGAGTCTGTTGAGTTTGTATCATAAATATGAACATTTG
>Ga0315284_10008095_pt1 | contig 14990 bp, 14 predicted proteins | sample YL17G09_16_MG_FD_203696 | JGI IMG/M metagenome (GOLD analysis project Ga0315284, IMG submission 203696) | Sediment microbial communities from Yellowstone Lake, YNP, Wyoming, USA - YL17G09_16 | ecosystem: Environmental > Aquatic > Freshwater > Lake > Sediment | place: USA: Wyoming | collected... | reverse complement strand
CCCCTTTTCATGTCCGAATAATTCACTTTCGAGCATATTTTCAGGAATAGCTCCACAATTAATCGGAATAAAAGGACAGTTAACCCTATGTGATGCATCATGGATAGCCTTTGCAACAAGCTCCTTTCCCACACCACTTTCACCGCAAATAAGCACAGGGAAATCTGAAATAGCAACCTTTTTTACATTTTCCAGGATCTCAAACATAAGGGGGCTTTTCGTGATTATCTTGTAAGTTTCAGCCTGTCTTTTTATCTGGGTTTTGAGGAGCAGATTCTCACTTATCAGTTTTTTCTTCTCAAATGCCTTTTCAATAATTACTTTCAGTTCTTCTATCCTGAAGGGCTTTGTGAGATAATCATAAGCACCGAGCTTCATTGCCCCCACAGCTGATGAAACCGTTGCGTGGGCTGTAAGGATCACTACCTCTGTTGGTACCTCGAAAGCCTTTATCTCCTTCAGGACATCCATACCGCTTAGACCGGGCATTTTCAGGTCTAAAAGTAATACATCATACTCATCCTTTTTCAGCATTTCTATTGTATCAATGCCATTATCTATTTCATCAACATCAAAACCAGCATCGGAAAGTTCATTCATGAGAACCTTCCTTAAGTTTTTGTCATCTTCAGCGATTAATATTTTCATCTTTCTTCATTTTGCAAAAAAGATAGTTTTGTGACTTTATATTATAACACCTCGTCAGAAGTTTCAAAAAAAACTATTTATACCCCCCACCTAACCTCTCCCTGAGCAAGTCTACGACTCGTCTACGACCCTTAGGGTAGAGGGGAGGGTAAGGGGGGTTACGGAATATCAAGTGAATCAAGGATGCTGAATATAGCCATTACTGCTGGTGATTCTTCAGGAAGCTGAAAAATTGGTTTCCCTTGAAGGTCGTAATTAAAGAGTAAATTGTCCTGAGGAATGAAACCAGCAACATGAAGTCCTCTCTGTTCTGCTAAATTCTTTAATTCCTCTCCTTCATGATAAGAGATTCTATTGATAATTATCAGCCGCCTATCAATTTCAAGTCTCAGTTCATCAATCAATTCATTAATTCTTCTTGCTGTCTGAACACCTCTTGTAGTAGGATCGCTCACGATGAACAGTAAATCAACTTTATGGGTTGTTTTCCTGCTGAGGTGCTCCATTCCCGCCTCATTATCTATGACAATATAGGAATATGTGCCGGATAGTTTATCTACATATTTTCTTATAATATTATTTGCTGCACAATAGCAACCAGGCCCTTCCGGCCTTCCCATCACGATTAAATCAAACCCCTTTGACTCGATAATTGATTGCTGAATCTGATACTCAAAGAGTTCTTCTGTAGACATGCCACCAGGCCTTTGTTCGCCACTTTTAATCTTATTGAGAGACTCCTCTCTTAATTTCCCTATTGTGGTATGCACATCAACTTCAAGTACCTCATTGAGAGCGCTGTTAGAATCCGCATCCACTGCAAGCACAGGCCTCTTTTTTTTCTCAATGAGATAACGCAAGGTAAGTCCTGCGACAGTAGTTTTACCTGTACCGCCTTTACCTGCCAATGCGATTATAAATGCCATTTTTTTATAATACATTAAATTTGGCTCTTAGTTGAATTTTTTCATATAATAAAGGACAATATAACTAAGAGTATGTTCGAGGTATATATATAAAAACTTTACATCTGATACCATGAAGATAGCCTGTTTTTTAAGACGTTTCATAAGGTATCTGTTCCTTCCTCTCGTCATCATCTCGTTTGTAACAATAACAAATCTGACTTTAACTGTTGCCGAAACTAAGAATAGAACACCTCACTATGTTGGTTCAGAAGCATGTAAGGATTGTCATAAGAGCGAATATGAGAGTTTTATGACATATGCAAGAAAGAGCAAATCATTCTCAAGCATTGAACGGGTCAAGAAGGGATTGACAGAGGAAGAGATCAAAGGATGTTATTCCTGCCATACCACCGGTTATAACAGACAGGGTGGTTTTGTCAGTCCGGAAAAAACACCCCACCTGAAAAACGCAGGCTGTGAGGTATGCCATGGCCCTGGCGAATTCCATGTGAAAACAAAGAGCCCTCAAGACATTAAGAAGCGTATGACGATGAAAGACTGTGAGGTCTGCCATACATCGGAAAGGGTCACTGCCTTCAGATATAAGCCTATGATTCATGGGGGAGCACATTGAATTTTGAAGGTAGAGTGTTTGGTCTTCTAAAGAAGCGGTTGGGCTACAAGATAATGGTTGCCATGCTATTCATTATACTGGTAGTTCTGGTAGCCGAAATCTACATGAGAATATACTTCGGTACCAAGGATAGATTAGAGATAGCAACCACGATTAGCAGGGAATTGTCTGACTCAATCTATGCCGGAATAACATATCCAATGTCTATAGGAGATAAAGGGGCTATTAAAAAACAATTATCAGACATAAGAGAAAAAGCAAAGGATGTTGAGGTAGTTATCAGTGATTTTGATCAAGTGATAACTTACTCCACACATGAAGATAGAGTCAAAAAAAAGGTAGGAGATTTTATTAAAAATAGAGTTGCCCTGCAGAGTTTAACCGAGGTACTGCGGACAGGTATTGAACCATTTTTTGATCCGCGTAAGCCACTTGAGGATGAGGTCGCCGGGAGGAGATATCTTATCGTTATTCAGCCTATCGTCAACCAGAAAGACTGCTATCACTGCCACGGCTCTTCCAGAAAAGTTCTTGGGAGCATGGTAGTAAGAACAGACATTGAGTATACCTATATCCAGGTTGTTGCTCAACGAAACAGAACTTTAATAATTGCAATGCTCCTCATCCCCTTTGCGGTTATGCTCATCTATCTCATGGTGACTAAATTGGTACGGCGCCCTGTAGAGAATTTAGCTGAAAAGGCAAAAAGGTTTGCAGAGGGAGACATGTCTGTTTCTGTTGATGTAAAGACAGAAGATGAAATCGGTGTCCTCGCCAGAACCTTCAACTACATGGTCGAAAGTGTCTCCTCCTTCAGTAGAAAATTAGAGATGGAGGTAACCAGAAAGACTACGTTATTAAACGAAAGGACCCATCTCCTTTCATTATTAGAAAGGGCTAACAGGGAACTTAGAGAACTGGATAAATTAAAATCAACCTTCTTAGCTAATATGTCTCATGAACTCCGAACCCCGATGAATGCTATTATCGGTTATACAGAACTATTAATAGACAGGATTGATGGCCCCGTTAATGAAGAACAGGAAAAAAGTCTTAAAAAAGTAGTGGCCAATGCAAAACATCTTCTGCAATTAATAAATGATGTCCTCGATGTATCTAAGATAGAGGCAGGGAAAATAGAAATGGAACCAAAAGAGATCAATCTGCAATTGTTAGTTGACTCTGTTATCCCCACTTTTGAACCTATGATAAACCAAAAGGGACTTACACTCACTATCAATCTTGATGAAAATTTACCTTTTATCTATGGTGATGAGGACAAGGTCAGACAGGTTTTGATAAACCTATTATCCAATGCTGTTAAATTTACCAATAAGGGCGGAATAACGATAACTGCAAGGCCATCTGAGAGAGGGATTAAACCCCAGGAACAACCTATATTTGCAGAGGTTTGCATTGAGGATACAGGCATCGGGATAAAGGAAGAGGATATCGGTAAAATTTTTGATAAGTTTGTCCAGGCAGACCTCTCTACCATTCGTCAATATGAAGGCACAGGGCTCGGACTCAGTATCGCAAGGGGGTTGGTATCATTACATAAGGGCGTGATCTGGGCAACGAGTAGCTATGGAGAGGGAAGCAAATTCTGTTTTACTCTTCCATCAAAAAAAGAGATCCTTGATAAACCTGCTGAGCCAATAGTAGAGTTGAAAATGGCAGAAGGCCTGGCTGAATATTTTGGAAAGCCCGTCGAAACCTTTTTGCAAGAGCCAGAATATGCAGGCAAGCCAATAAGATGCTGGGAATATACGCGTTGTGGACAGCCCTCCTGTCCCGCATACGGAAGCAAAGAAACCCGATGCTGGTTAATCCTCGGGACTCATTGTGCGGGCATGAAAGTAGCTGCCTATCCAGAAAAGGTAGATTTCTGCAGGGGCTGTGAAGTAATAGAACGCCTGATACTCGAACAAGAGTGGTATAAGTCTGAAGGAGCAGAATCACTCAAGGGAGGCGAGAAAAATATTGTATTAGCAATAGATGACAACCCGGAGGCGATTGATATTATAAGAAAATATTTGGGAGAGGATTACAGAGTAATAGGCCTCATCAATAGTGAAGAAGCAGTGGAAAAGGCAAAAGAACTAAAACCTCTGGCAATTACCCTGGATATCATGATGCCAAAAAAAGACGGATGGCAGGTGCTGCGAGAGCTAAAAAAGACACCAGAAACTCAGGACATACCAGTAATCATTCTCTCGATTGTAGATAATAAAAGGTTAGGTTTCAGCCTGGGCGCAACAGAATATATTGTCAAACCAGTAGAGAAACAGGTTCTCTTACGAAAATTAAGAAACTTAGAAAAGACCACGACAATAAAAAGGATATTAGTAGTAGATAATGATCCAGATACAGTAAAAATGATGAGTAATGTACTGAAAGAAGCAGGATACAAGATAACAATAGCTTATAATAGCAGGGATGCGATTGCCTCTATAGAGGACTTCGAACCTGACCTGATTGTCTTAAACCTCACCATGCCTGAGGTAAGTGGATTTGATGTCATTGAATATCTTAAGACAGAAGAAAGGGCCAAAGATATTCCCCTTATTGTCGTCACCCACAAGGATTTAACCGAAAATGAGATAGATGATCTGAATGGGCGGATACAGGGGATATTAAATAAGGGGGTACTTACCAAAGAAGACCTTTTAAATGAACTGAAAGATACTATTACTAAGGTCAGTAAAGCTCAATGAACGCACTATGAAATTTATACTATCTCTCATTCTTTTTATCTTAGTACCTCTCAAAGCATGGGGATATGTTCCTCACGAATATCCTGCAATCTACACCCACCAAATAGGATGCATATTTTATCTCATCGCGCTCGTTTTCTTTTTGAGGACCATGGTCCGCAATCGCTTACATAAAGAAATAGGCTGGAGATACCTTTTTCTTGCGGTAATATTTTTTATTGTATGGGATGTCAATATACTCATCAGTCGTTTTGCAGAGGCATGGTGGCCACCTCAGACAATAGGGGAAACAGAAGGATGGCAGTATTTCAAAAGGAAGATAATCATTGAAGGCCCTGAATATATTTATTATCTGGGAAGATGTGATTTTATATTACTCAATATAGCGATGTTCTTTTTTTACATAGCACTAAGAGAGCGTTTAAAAAAAGACGAAAAAATAGCTCCCCTTTCCACTATCGCTCTTTTGCCATTACTGCCAATTTTAATTTCCGATACAGTAGGCAATATTATATTTATTCTCCTTTCAACTCTGTGCCTTATCACCAGCATTAAACTTTATAGAAAAGAAAGAGAGAATGTACTGCGGCATTATATGGTATGGCTTTCCTTAACGTATTTTATGTTCTCACTAAGCAGGTCTTTAGGCCATATTTTAAAGCATATCCTGATACCAACGGGAAATCAGTACATTTGGGAATATCTTCATCTTGATGCAATTGGCGGAAGTCTCAATACCTCTATCCGTTTTTTAGTAGCTGGATTGACCTTCTTCTTTGTCTGGATATACCAGATATATCTGAAGATATCCGAAGACAAAAAGAAGTTGGAGACCAGTGTGGTTGAAAGGACCAGGCTCATAGAGCAATTAGAAGAGGATAAAATGGAACTCAAGGAACTGGATAAATTAAAGTCCGCTTTTTTAGCCAACGTATCTCATGAACTCCGCACCCCTATGAATTCAATTATTGGCTATACAGAACTTTTATTAGAGAGGGTTGATGGCCCTGTTAACGAAGAACAGGAAAAAAGTATTAAAAAGGTATCTGCGAATGCCGGCCATCTCATGCAACTGATAGATGCTGTCCTCGATGTTTCCAAGATAGAATCTGGTAAAACAGAAATCGAATCCAGGGAGCTTGACCTGAAAAAATTAATCGAATCTATTATCCCCACTTTTGAACCTCTGATAATACAAAAGGGTCTCACACTTACCATTAATGTTCATGAGAAACTACCCTTTATTTACGGCGATGAGGGTAGAATCAGACAGGTTCTGATAAACCTTTTATCCAATGCAGTCAAGTTTACCAGTAAGGGTGGGATAACCATAAGCGCCCGGCCATCTGAGAGGGATGTGAAACCCGGTGAGCCTTCTCTTTTTGCAGAAATCTGTGTTGAAGATACAGGTATAGGAATAAAAGAGGAGGATTTAGGTAAGATATTTGATAAATTTACTCAGGTAGATGTCTCTGCCAGCCGTCAATATGAAGGTGCGGGTCTCGGACTCAGTATCGCCAGAGGACTGGTGGCTTTGCATAAGGGCGTGATCTGGGCAACAAGTAACTATGGAGAGGGGAGCACATTCTGTTTTACTGTCCCGTTTAAAAAAGAGATGCTTGAAAAGAAGACAAGTGAGCAATAAAACTCTCCGCAGCTAAGAGGATGAACAAAGAATGTTATTGGAAAAGATATTGAGCATGAGGGAATAATGGAAGAGAACGAAAAGGGATTACCAAAAAAAATACTCATCGTTGAAGACAATCAGGACAGCAGAGAGTTGGTAGTCAAGATACTCAAAAACAGGGGGTATCAATTAATTGAGGCAGTAGATGGAGAAGATGCGTTGGAAAAAGCAATCACAGAAAGGCCTGACCTTATCCTTATGGATATCTCTATACCAAAGATCGATGGTTATGAAGTTACAAGAATGCTAAAATCCCGGAAGGAGTTTAAATATACCCCTATAATTGCATTAACTGCCCATGCAATGAAAGGAGATAGAGAAAAAGCTATGGAAAGTGGATGTGAAGGATATATAGCAAAACCTATCAATATCCATGAATTGCCAGAACAGATAAAACCCTACCTTAAGGAAAAGTAAAGATTGGAGATTGGAGATTGGAGATTGGAGAATAAAAGTAAAATATTAATTGTCGATGACACTGTGGATACAGTAGAACTTCTGAGAAAAAGGCTTCGTTCTGAAGGGTATGATACGGCAGAGGCATATGATGGCGAAGAGGGTCTTCAACAGGTTGCTGAATACAACCCTGATTTAATTGTCCTTGACGTCATGATGCCAAAATTGGATGGTTACCAGGTATGCCAGAGACTTAAAGCAGACGAGCATACCAGATATATTCCTATCCTCATGCTTACTGCAAAAAGCGATGTCGAGAGTAAGGTAAAAGGCTTAGATATTGGAGCTGATGATTATTTAGCAAAGCCATTTGATTATAAAGAACTCTCTGCACGAATCAGATCATTACTTACGATCAAAGCATCACATGAGAAATTAGCAGAAGAGGAAAAATCAGAAGCACTTGAACAGATGATGGACGAAGTCGCACACGAGGTAAGAAATCCCCTTTTTTCCATTGGTGGTTTTGCACGCAGGGTTTATGAGAACCTCCCCGAGGGCAACCCTAACAAAAAGTATATGGAGATGATTATCCAGGATGTCGCACGATTAGAAAATATGATAAAACAGCTCATTGATTTAAAAACGATGGCTATCCGTTATATGGAAACTACAAATGTAAATGAAGTAATCACAAAAGTTGTCAAAATATTCGAACAGGAGCTTGAAGACAAAGGCATAAAGGTTGAAACTGAATTAATGGATAATCTTCCTCCCATCTCTGCTGATAAAGAACAGATAAAATCAGCACTTGCTAATCTCATTAAAAACTCTATCGAGGCCATGCAAGATGAACTGAAGATACTCAAGATCTCCAGCCAGGTGAGCGACGGGCACATAGAAATACGGATATCTGACACCGGGAAAGGCATCCCCCGGGATAAACTCAAAAGTATCTTCGATCCACTATTTACCTCAAAGATATACGGACCAGGGCTCGGCCTTACCTTCACACTCAAGATAATTCAGGCTCACAGGGGAACAATTTCTGTGGAGAGTGAACCTGGAAAAGGAACTACTTTTACTATACGGTTACCTGTAAAAAAACTGTGACCTATTCCTGGAACAATCCTGTTTGAGGAGTGGAAGCTTTAGATTCCTTAATGCGTCTTCTCTTTCTTTCCTTATAGAGACTGCCATAGATTTTTCTGACTTTTTTTACCTGACCACAATTTATATCACCTTCAGGACAGGGTGCATATAAACAGGTAGGCCCTGCTTTTTCAAAAATTATTGGAGCAGCCTTCTTCACAAGGAAAAGCATTTGCTGGGCAAGATGACGAATTTCCCATTGAGCACGGTAACAACAACGCAGACGGAAAAAATGAAGGAGTTCCCGTGCGTTCATTGTGACGATAATCTTCGTCTCTGCAGCATTCGGGAGCACAAACCGGGCATCCTGATTCGCAGCCTCACCTTTTATGCCTTTTTTATTTAATCTTCCCACAAGAAAATCATATGCCTTCTGTGCCTCCCGCATAAAATGCTCAAAAATTTTTCGTGATTCCTGATCCTGAGCTATTGAGGGTGGAATTATGTAGTCGAATGTTGTCTGGCTTCTTATTGAAAACTGACCATGGGGTATCGATTGACTGCTCTCAGACACGTAACGCTGGGATTGCTGCGAATAAGACGCAAGCCGGTGCCTGACAAGTTGATGGGAGCATGCCCTTGATATACCTTCAATGGCAAAGGTGAATGACGCATGTTCAATAGGAGTCATGTGCCCGATCTTCACCAGTTTCTCAACAAATGTTTTCTGATCTTTTGACTCAATCTTTTTCTTCAGCTCTGTAATGTCTGATGGGCTATAACACAACTTTGCAGCCATGGCAATAGTTTCTTCTGGATTCGGAGTATGGCGCAAGAGGATAACGTTAAGTTTTGCTTCTGACATATAAACTCCTTAGTGTTTTTTGAATACTGTTAATTACCAGATATAATAATTCCGTCCCATAGAGAAGTCAATTTTTGGTAACCTTTTTTTTGAAGGAGAGCTTTACAAAACTATGCTCAATCTGTAATATTAAACTGAGATAGAGATATATTTTTACAATTTAGTTCAGGAGAAGAAAAGCCATGAAAGTCAGTGAGATTATGACAAAGCAAGTGTATACCATCGGACCAGACAGTAGCTTAAAAGAATGTGCTGAGGTCCTGAAAAAGTGCCAGTCGAATGGCTTGGTGGTTGTGGATGGGGGAAAAACTGTAGGAGTCATCACGAAGGCAGATGTGTTCAAGGCAATCCTGCCACGCTATCCTGATATTATTGAGGATGAGAGGCATATGGCAGATTTTGAATATATCGAGGAACGCGTCCATAAGCTCTTTGAATTAAAAGTAAGCGAGATAATGGGATCACCTGTTATTACCGTAAGCAGCGACATGCCTATTATCAGGGCAGGCTCATTGATGATCGTCCGCAGGATAAAACAGGTTCCTGTAGTTGATGGAGGTAAGCTTGTAGGCATTGTTACTCTGACCGATATTATTAATGCTCTTCTTGAAAAAATTAAATAAAAAATAGAGATAGGTTAAGGGCTATTTAAAACTATGTTCATCTGATGGGAATACACCCTTTTCAACTTCTTCTTTATAATTCTTGATTGCCCTTAACACCTCATCTTTAACATTTACATATCTTTTTGCGAACTTAGGCAAGAATCTCTCAAATAGTCCTATGACATCATGAAGGACAAGTACCTGTCCATCACAGGAAGGCCCTGCACCTATACCTATTGTAGGAATAGTTAATTCCTCTGTGATCTGCGCTGCAAGCTCTGCAGGAATCGCTTCAAGAATGAGGGAAAACGCACCTGCATCCTCAGCAATATGTGCCTCTTCTCTTAATCTCTCTGCTGCTTCTTTAGTCCTGCCTTGTATTTTGTATCCACCCATCCTGTGAATGGACTGAGGCGTAAGACCGATATGTGCCATAACAGGAATATCAGACTTTGTCATCGCCCTGATATGCTCGGCAACCTCAGCGCCACCTTCAATCTTGACCGCAGATGCGCCTGCCTCTTTCAAGAATCTCCCTGCATTCCTCACCGCATCCTCAATACTTGCCTGATAGGACATAAAGGGCATATCTCCGATAACAATGGCGTTATTGACTGCCCTTGCAACTATTTTCGTATGGTACACCATCTCATCCATTGTCACCGGAAGTGTATTTTCAAGTCCCTGCATAACCATGGCTAAAGAATCACCAACAATGATTCCATCGATACCAGCCTCATCAACTATCCGTGCAAAAGGATAGTCATATGCAGTGAGCATCGTAATCTTTTTCTTCTCAGCCTTTCTCTTCAGAAGATCATGAATTGTTATCTTCGGCATTGACATCCTCCGATCTTAATGGTTGATATTAACACAAAATCCATTTGTCATATCCGCAACTATTTCCGCCTCTTGACCCATTTGCTTTTTCATGACTCTTTTGCAGATTTACTTAGTTCAATATTCACAGTTTAAAACTACTCCTCTCATGATTTGATACCAAGTTTTCCAAACCACTTCAGCATATATTCTATATCAAGATGTTCCTTTTGAATTTCACGTATTTTCTCTGCATCAAGCCTATCCTGTTCTCTCCCGCTTAAAAGTTTCAGGATAATCAGATCTTCTGGTGTCGAGATATTCACTTTAAAGTCTTTTACTTGAACAGACTTTTTCCTTTTCAAGGCTTTATTTTTAAATTCATCATCAGCAAACAAAAAATCAACAGAGATGTCTTTATTTCTCTTCAGTGTAACCCTCAAAAAGGATATCTTTCCAAAAGTCATTGGGTCATCATGTATGAAGATGAATTTCTTGCTCTCCTTTACCTTTTGTTTTAGATAATCAAAATCTTTGGTCTTGGTTGAAACTAAAAAATCAATATCAACTGTTGCCCTGGGTTCACCCCATATCCCGACGGCTAATCCACCAACGAGCATATACTCAATCCTCATTTCATCAAGAAATAAGCAAAGCTCTTTAAGAGATTGAATAAGTGGATTATCGTTCATCTTCATTTATCTTTAATATTGATAGTTCTTTCTGCATCAACTCACTGATTTCATCTTCTCCGAGTTCCGGGTACCTCTTTCTCATCACAGCTCGCTTCAATTCAAGAGACAGCATCGTCACATCCGCCCATGCTTTTATGCGTTTTTCAACTTCGGAAGGATCGAGTGTTGTTTTCATTTTATCCTCTCACTATTCTCTAAGATTCTGAGGAAGCCTTATCTTGAATGTCGTCCCTTTTTCACTACTTTCAACAAAGATACTTCCTCCATGAGAAATAATAATCTTATGAACGATTGCGAGGCCAAGTCCTGTGCCCTTCTCTTTTGTTGTATAAAACGGAAGGAAGATCTTGTCCATCACGTTTTCTCCGATACCATGGCCTGTATCAGATATCACAATTTCCAGAAAATTTCCTTCTGAGCTTTTTGAAGGAAAAGCCGTTATTACGAGCTTTCCCCCGGCAGGCATTGCTTCGACAGCATTCTGTATGAGGTTTGTGAACGCCTGTCGTAAAAGCACTTCGTCACCTTTGAGAACAGGCAACCCATCACTATCAAAGTGAGTGTGAATATCTTTTCTCTCACCTGTACCCACTGAAACACAATTTCCGATAATCATCTTCAGGTCAAGGTCAAAGATCGTGAGTTCAGTAGGTTTTGCAAATGAAAGAAAGTCAGAGATAATCCTGTCCATTACACTGATCTCTTTTGAAATAGCATCAACAGTATGTGTTAAAGAGTTATCCACCTTTTTTGCGAGGAGCTTTGTATACCCTGCAATGACACCCATCGGATTCCTCATTTCATGTGCAATCCCTGCTGATATCTCACCAAGGCTTGACAGTCTTGCCCTCAGCTCCATCTGCGCCTCAAATGCCTTAAGATGGGTGAGGTCAGTAAAAATAAGTATCTGTCCAATTGTCCTGCCTTCCCTGTCATTTAACGGTGAGAGAGTAAGTCCCAACCATATCTTCTTTCCTGACTGTGTGGTATAACTTATCTCACCCCTTTCAATAAACTTTCTCTCATTAAGAAGGTCTGAAATGGGTTTATTGAACACGTCTGTATAATACTTCCCGATAACGATCTCTCCTTTAATGTCAAGTATCTTCTCGGCAGCTATATTTACCTTCGTGATCCTCATCTCTTCGTCAAAACTCATCACTCCACTTGGAACACTCTGCAGTATATTTTCATTGTACCCTTCAATAATCACTGCTCTGTCTTCTGCCTTCTGCCGCATAATATCAATCTCTTTTTCCTTTTCTTTGAGTTTTGACACAAGCTCGTGAAATGTGTCAACGACAAAATGTACCTGAGACATATCCTTTCGCTCTAACTTCTTCTGTTCACTATAATACCTTATAAACCTTTTGAGTAAATAAAGAAAGACCAGTACTGCAAGCAGGAATATGAGCAGATATAAAAATGTGATTCCTACACTCATCGTACCAGTATCTGCCTGTGTAGATAGCAGGACAATATCTCCTGACCGTAAAAAAGAGTTATTATTGAACCCAACGCAAGGTATGGGCCAAATGGAATTTTTGATCCCCATTCCCTCCCCTTGCAGAGTATCAGTATAATACCGATAATTGCGCCTGAAAGACTTCCGAGGAAAGTTGTGAGTATCACGCCTTTCCATCCAAGAATCCCCCCAACCATTGCCATCATCTTGATATCGCCACCCCCCATTGCCTCCTTTTTAAAAATCCGCGTTCCCACTTTTGCAACAAGATAATAAAATCCGAAACCGCTAAGGGCACCTAAAAAGGAAGATGTTATCCCGAGGGGTAAATGTCGCATAAAAGGATCTATGAGTATAAATCCTCCGAGGAGTATTCCTATTGGTATGCCAGGCAGGGTTATTCTATCCGGTATCATCTGAAAATCTAAATCGATAAAAGTTATCACGATAAGGGCAGAACAGAAAGCAAAATAGATGAGGGTATGCCATCCAAAACCAAATCTCCATAAGACAACCACATAAAATAGTGCGTTCATGAACTCCACGAGAGGATACCTGGAAGAAATCCTCGCCTTGCATGCTCTGCACTTGCCACCAAGAAATAGATAACTCAATAGTGGTATGTTATCCCATGGCTTGAGAGGATTATTACAGGAGGGACACCTCGACGAAGGTATAATGATTGATAGGTTTCTTGGTATCCTGTATATGCATACATTTAGAAACGACCCAACAATAGAACCGAAAAGAAAAACAACACTATATGAAATTATATTATGCATTACTCCTCTACCTTGCTCATCTCTGATGCCTCCTTTTTTACTGCTTCTATTTCACTGTTAATCTTCTGGAGTTCATGGAGAGCTTCAGCGATCACATTGTCCTTCATAATATACCTGTCAGAATATCCTTTTAGTTCAAAGACGCGCTTGCCAATTGTTTTCATCAGATCTTCCTTTTTTTTCTCCATCTGATCTGACTGGTAAAGGAGTTTCACCACTGAATACTCTATCTTCATTCTGTCTGAAAACAATGATGAAAACCATTTAATTTTTTCAACTCCACCGTCGAAACTTTCTTTTAATCTCTTAAACATAATCACCCCCTCAGCCTGTCTTAAAAAGTTCAATCTTTCCTTTCCAGAATCCCTCGAGAGATTTTCTTAAAAGAGGGAACCCTTTTAAATCAGGATACCTTTCAATGAGATTGAACGCCTCTTTCCTTGCTCCATTCAGAAGCCATGCATCTCTCACAATATGTGCAATCCTAAGGTCTGGCAAGCCTGACTGACGCGTTCCGAAAAACTCTCCTGGCCCCCGTATGTTCAGGTCTTCCTCTGCAATCATGAACCCATCATTACTTTTGGCCATTACGTCAAGTCTCTTTTTCGCTTCTTCTCCACTGGGTTCGTATGCAACCATCATACAGAAAGACTGTTGCGGACTCCGTCCTACCCTCCCTCTGAGCTGATGGAGCTGTGCCAGCCCGAACCTTTCAGCATGTATTATAAGCATAAGGGTTGCATTTGGCACATCAATCCCTACTTCTATCACAGTGGTGCTGACCAGTATGTCTATCTCTCCTTGCTTAAAAGAAGCCATTATCTCTTCCCTTTCCTGTGCCTTCATCCTCCCGTGAAGGAGCCCAATGGTAAACTTAGGGAAATCTTTTTCAAAGGCATTCTTACCCCTTATTGCTGATCTAAGGTCTGTCTTTTCCGACTCTTCTATCACCGGATATACCACATAAACCTGTCTTTCCTTCTTTACCTCTTCTCTTATAAAAGTATATATGTAGTCCTTCTGCTTCGGGCTAAAAAGCAGCGTTGTCACAGGCCTTCTTTGAGGTGGAAGCTCATCAATGACAGAATAATCGAGGTCGCCGTATAATGTGAGTGCAAGTGTCCTCGGTATAGGGGTAGCTGTCATGACAAGAACATCAGGATTCATCGCTTTTCTCCTGAGCAATGCCCTCTGCATGACACCAAACCTGTGTTGTTCATCTATTATCACAAGACCAAGATTTTTAAATGATACGCTTTCCTGAATCAGTGCATGGGTTCCGACAACTATGTCTATTTCACCTGAAGCAATCTCATCGAGAGGTCTCTCCCGCTTGCTTCCTGTCAGCAGACATACCGTCAAGCCCAGGGCTTCTATTAACGTGTGTATATTGATAAAGTGTTGTTCTGCGAGTATCTCTGTTGGTACCATCAGAGCAGACTGATAACCACATTCAGCAGCAACTGTCATTGCCATCAGTGCAACAATAGTCTTTCCACATCCCACATCACCCTGAATAAGCCTGTTCATCGGATGAGGGCTCCTCATGTCACTTACTATATCACTGAATACTTTTTCCTGTGACTTTGTGAGCCTGAACGGGAGCATCTCGATAAGCCTCTTGAGAATTCTTCCCTCAGAATTAAATACAATTCCCTTTTCACATGCTTTCCCTCT
>Ga0315284_10008094_pt1 | contig 14990 bp, 12 predicted proteins | sample YL17G09_16_MG_FD_203696 | JGI IMG/M metagenome (GOLD analysis project Ga0315284, IMG submission 203696) | Sediment microbial communities from Yellowstone Lake, YNP, Wyoming, USA - YL17G09_16 | ecosystem: Environmental > Aquatic > Freshwater > Lake > Sediment | place: USA: Wyoming | collected... | reverse complement strand
CTATTGTCTCCTGTTTTAATACCTCAACTTGACCGGCAAGAGGGCTAGGGACATTTTCGGCTAAGATCCCTTCTATAGACTGTGCGCGCCCACGATAATAGGTGTCGATTGCCTTTAAGATTTCCTCTTCGGGGCTGAGCACCGTATCAATAGTACAGCCGGTAAGTGCCTTTAAATCATCTAAAGCAAAGATATTCAGCGGGTCTGACATGGCGACGGTAAGCGTATCTCCCATACGTGATATAGGAATCACGCCATATTGCCGTGCGGTGTGCTCCGCAACGAAATTAATCACCTGGGGGTCAAATTTATATTTAGCAAGGTGCAGTGTCGGTATATAAAGTTGCTTTGCGAGAAGAGAAAGCAACTCCTCTTCGGAAATCAATTTTTTTTCAATGAGAATTTTTCTTAAGGGGACATCCTTTTGTTTTTGTAGTTTCAGGGCATCCTCTAACTGTTCCAACGTCAAACGTTTGCTTTTAATTAAAATCTGGATTACTTCTTCTTTTAGGGTCTGCATATCAATCTATTCGTCTGCCGTGGTCACCCGCAAAACCTCTTCGAGTGTGGTGATACCCTTAAAGGCCAACTCCAGCGCAGCTTCCCTTAATGTCTTCATTCCATCCGCCCTGGTTTTTTCTTTAATCGCACGCTCTGTCGCCTTAGCGAGGATTAATTCTTTTATCGCGGGAGTTAATAACATCATCTCGGCAATGCCCACTCTTCCGATATAACCCATATTAAAACACATCTTACAACCCTTACCGCGGAAGAACTCGATACCCTCGGCAGGTAACTTGACATCGGTATTGCGCAAATAATCGTCTATCTTCAGGCTCTTAATAATCTCGGGTTTGAGCAGGTATTTTTCTTTACAATACGGGCAGATCTGACGCACTAACCGCTGTGCCGCGGCGCAGATTAATGAGGCAGTAAGTAAATATGGCTCTACGTCCATATTAATCAGGCGCACAATTGAACCAACGGCGGTATTGGTATGCAAGGTAGATAATACCAGGTGTCCCGTAAGCGCTGCCTTAATGGCGATATCTACGGTTTCAAAATCCCGGATTTCGCCAATCATAATCACGTTCGGATCCTGTCTTAAAATCGAACGCAGGGCCGTTGCAAAGGTAAGGCCGATCTCCGGACGCGCCGTAACCTGATTGATACCTTCCAGCTGATACTCAACCGGGTCCTCAACCGTGACAATATTTTTTTCCGGATGGTCGACAAATTTCAATATTGAGTAGAGGGTTGTGGTCTTGCCTGAACCCGTAGGCCCGCAGACAAGAATCATTCCGTGCGGATGGGAAGCAGCTTTTTTAAAGTTAGCGATTATCGTATCATCGAAGCCTAACTTTTCAATATCCAGGGTTGCCTGCGAACGGTCTAAAATACGCATCGATACCTTTTCCCCCAAACTAGAAGGCAGGATAGAAATACGAAAGTCCACTTCCTTGCCTTGCGTCTTGGCTTTAAAACGCCCTTCCTGAGGAAGCCGGTGCTCCGCGATATTCAGATTCGAGATTACCTTAATCCGGGAGACAATTAAAGGATGCATGGTTTTGGGATAGGTTTTTTCCTCGTGCAATATCCCATCTATCCTAAAACGGATACGCGAATTCTTCTCCAGCGGTTCAATAAGAATATCGGAGGCTCTTTTTTTGACCGCGCTCTCTAAAATCATATCGGTAATTTTTATCACCGGTGCCTGCTGGATTCCCCGCGTCAGTTCTTCTGTAGTGGGTCCTTCATCTCTTTCCTCCTTGATTAATTCAATGGAGGTGGTGGATATCTCTTTCAAGAGCCCGTCGATTATACCGCCGGTGGCATCGGGATATGATTGTTCAATCGTCAATAAAATATCTTTGGCGTGGGAGATAATCGGATTTATCTTATAGCCGGTTAATGCGCGTATATGGTCTATGGCAAATATATTCAAGGGGTCAGCCATAGCAATAGTAAGTGTTTCGCCGATCTTGGATACAGGAATGATCTGGTAATGATGGGCAACTTCGCGGGGGATAATCTTTACTATATCGGGGTCAATCTTGAATCTCTTAATATCCATCAAGGGGAAACCCAACCCCTGACTTAAAGTAAGGGCGAGCTCGCCCTCTTTAATCAAGCCCAGCCCAACGATGATATCGCTAAGCCTTCCTCCTTTTTTCTTTTGAATCTCTAAAGCCTGATCAAGCTTTTCTTTGGTTAATAATTTATTGTCTATGAGTATCTGGGTCAGGCGCTCTTTTAAGGAAATCATTCTTGGTGGGTTACCCTTCTACTTATCTTTTACTCCCGATAATACCTTGCGATTGCATTCTTGATGTCCGTAGATGTGCTGACGAATGTCTGGACGCTGCAGCCAGAAAGCATCTCTACGTCTTCTATGGCCTGGACGTTTAAAGGATTAGACATGGCTAATGTGAGATTATTGCCAATCTTATCAATCGGGATAAGTAGATATTGACGGGCGACACGCGCCGGGACTATTTTTGTAATTTCAGGGTCAATCTCATAATTACTTAGAGGCAGGTAGGGAAAACCGTATTGGGCAGTTAACGCCTGAGCAATGTCTTCCTCCCGAGCGTAACCTAATTCTACCAATATCTCACCGATAAGCCCTCCCTTATCTTTCTGCAGAGAAAGCGCTTTGTCTAACTGCCGTTCGGTGATGATTCCTCTCTCGATAAGCAGCTCGCCTAATTGTTTATGGATTACCCTTCTTAAAACCATATCAGCCTAATTTAGTGGCAATTTTATTTTTGCCCTTATTTTTTGCCAAGATTAAAGAGTCTTCGGCTTTTTTGATAATCTCATCGGCATCTATGCCGTCAAGCGGATTTTCGCTTAGGCCGCCGCTGATTGTAAGCCGCTTGTTTGCATCCGGCTCTTCGCTGAAGGCAAGCCCTATCTTCTTGCGTATATTTTCCGCAATCTCCGCTGCCTGACGCTTATTCCTTTCGGGTAATATAATGGCATATTCGTTATCGCCAAAACGGCCTACACGGTCGATATCGCTAACCGAATCCTTGATTAAATTAGCGATTTTTTTCAATGTTGCTTCTGCGGTTAACGCGCCGAAGACATTTCGGTATTGCTTAAAATTATCAATGTTTAACAAAATAAAAGAACAAGGCCTCTGGTAAGCAACTGCTCTTTTTATCTCTTCGTGTAAGCGGCTGCGGATAAAGGCAGTGTTATAAAGCCCGGTAAGCGCATCCTTGATCTCCAATTTTTCTACCTTTTGCATCAAAATATCATTCTCTACGGCAATGGCAATCTGCTTGGCAAAGATATCCAGGAATTCTAGGCTATCCTTTTTATATAAAAATTTCTCTCTGGTGTTACCTATACCTAATATACCAAGGGCCTCTCCCCTGGCATATATAGGTAAGGCAGCGGTATTTTTTAACTTGAATTCTTCATAAAAGCCAACCCGCAGTTGTGCGGGAAGCGGATTCTTTTCATCCAGTATCAGCGCCGTGTGCGACTTTATCGCATTATGAAAGATACCCTTACCTATATCCATTCTAATTTTTAATAAATATTCTGAATTAATCCCATCTGCTATTTTCATCGATAATATATCGGTATCCGGCTCCTTAAAAAGCAAATAGGCAACATCCGAATCAGCGATCTGGCGCGATTTTTCCACGGCAATCTTTAAAATATCCCCTAACTTTACCCCCTGGCTGATCAGGGAGCTTATCTGAAGCAGGTTGGAAAGTGCAACCACGCGCCCTTGAATCTCCAAATTGATTTCTGTCGTCCTTTCGCTATAACTTTTAAGTTCCTCCATGTTGCTGCGAATACGGTCGGTAAGCTGATTCAACGTCTGTGCCACATCGCCGATTTCATCTTTACAGCTTACGGCGATACGGTGATCGAAGTTACCCCTGGCAATAATCTTGGCCTCGGAGCTCATCGAAATGACGCGCGCAATTACTTCTCTGATCACCAAGAATCCGCCAATGGCAATAAATATATCTACGACAATAAGGATAGCGATATGCATCCTCAGGCCCATCTGCGGCAAGATATAATTCGAGATGAGGTAGATAGAAATGAGCAACGGCAAGACAAACATGAGATAAAAAGCAATTCTTAATTTATATTTTAGACTGCGCGAAGCTAAAGAAAGATCCATGGCTTTCTTCATCTCAACCCTCCTTCTAGTCCAGGCATCTCAAGACCTTAAGAAAACGAAGATATTTTCCCTTTGCTTAATATTTAAATGATTATACCTCTTCTCGATTAAAAAATCTATAATTTTTATTGCGTAACTACAAGCTACTCTTAGTATTCTATGTTCGCCTTTTCTAATTCACTACGCAAAATTTCTGGCGCGATGCCGCTATCGATAAAATCCCAGGCAAGTAGCTCATTTTTAGACTTTGGCCTGGTGAGATAAAAATTAGGGTTAAGGCCTGCCTCAGCAAAGCCTTTAAGCCACGGCGCAAATAAAAAATAATTACCCCAGGCGTCAAATTTAGCACCAGCCCTTGCGGCCCGAAGGATTGCCGCAGCAATCCTTCTATCCCCCCTGGAAAGCACACCCTCTACAAAGCTCATATGGCGGTTATGAAAACTGAGTTTAATTTTTGAGCCAACGTATTTTTTCAGCCTAGATTTTAAATAGTGCTGTTTACTCTCTATGCTTTCGAGATCCTGCATCCCCAACCACTGGAAGGGCGTGTGCGGCTTAGGAATAAACGTGGCAATGCTTAGATTAACCGCTGCGGATTTTTTATCTATCTTTATCTTTAAATCGGCTACTCTCTTGGCTAAATCCAATATCCCGCCTAAATCTTCCTCTGTTTCAGAAGGCAGGCCAATCATAAAATAAAGTTTTAGATGTTGGTACCCTAGTTTGTAGGCATGCTCGATTGTGCCAAAAAAAATATCCTGATGAAAATCTTTATCGATAACCTGACGCAACCTATCTGTAGCTGCCTCTGGCGCAAGGGTGAGGCCGGTCTTTTTCACGCGGGCAATCAATTGCAATAGCTCTTTGGTATTCTCTCTTGGCCTAAGCGAAGGCAATGATATACTTACTGCATCTTTTTTAAAAATTCCCACTAAGTCCGCCAAAAGTTCTTTAATTTTAAAATAGTCGCACACGGACAGGCCCAATAAAGAAATATCGTCGTAGCCGGTTAAGGCATAGGCCTCTTTTGCCAGATCTATAATCCTCTCTGGTGTGGCATAGCGATAGGGATAATATAACGTCCGTGCCTGACAAAACCGGCAATGGTTAGGGCATCCCCGCATCAGTTCTAAACTGATGCGGTCATGAATAATCTGGATGAAGGGTATTATCCAACTTACCGGATGGGTAACCCCTGCAAAATCCTTGATCGTGCGTTTCTTTATTTTTTTTGCGATACCGCTTAGCTTCGGAACAAAGGATTTAAGCGTACCGTCGCAATTATATTCAACCCGGTAAAAAGCCGGCACATATACCCCTTCAATCTGAGAGAGGGCATAGAGAATATCTTCTTTCCGAGGCCTTTCCATCCGTGCTTTCCGTTTAAAAGCCCGGTATATATCTACAATCTCCATGATCGCTTCTTCTGCTTCTCCGATAACAAATAAATCAATAAAATCAGCTAATGGCTCGGGATTCAAACAACAACTACCTCCGGCAATTACCAGGGGAAAGCAATCGCCGCGCTCTGAGGACAACAGCGGAATACCGCTTAATTCTAAGATATTCAAAACATTGGTATAATTTAATTCGTAAGCCAGAGAAAAACCGATAAAATCAAAATCGCTTAATTGTCTTTGTGACTCCAGCGAAAATATCTTTATCGATTTTTGCCGCATAAGCGATTCCATGTCTGGAGCGGGATGAAAAACCCTTTCGCAGATAACATCCGCAATACCGTTAAGAATTCCGTAAAGAATCCGCAAGCCTAAATTACTCATTCCCACCTCGTAGAGGTCAGGAAAGCATAAAGCAAATTTAACTGTGGCCTGCGCGAAATCTTTCTTGGGCACATTCCATTCGTTGCCCAAATAGCGTGCAGGTTTGTTTACTTGCAAGAGAATATCGTCTAACATCTTATTAATTTAAAATACTGTCCTTTCTTTCTCGATATTGGCTAATATCCCCAACGAAACAAATGCCATAAAAACTGACGAACCGCCATAACTCATTAAGATTAGCGGCAACCCCACCACCGGTGCCAACCCCATCGCCATAAAGATATTGATAAAGGTCTGCACGGCAAATAAGGAGGCAAATCCCGCAGCCAGAAGCCTGCCAAATTCATCACTGGTTTTGGCGGCGATATCCAAACACGACTTGATTAAAAAATAATAAAGTATCAGCAAAAACAGGCAACCAAAGAAGCCCCATTCTTCAGCAAATGCCGCAAAGACAAAATCCGTATGCGATTCGGGTAAAAAATGCAACTGCGATTGCGTCCCGAAAAGCCAACCTTTGCCGAATAATCCTGCGGAACCGACGGCAATCTTAGACTGTATCACTGTATAGCCAGCACCCAGAGGGTCAATATTGGGATTAATAAAGACCAACAATCTTTCTTTTTGGTAGTCCCTTAAAAATAACCAGAATATGGGCAATGCCAAAACGACGAGCAATAAAAAAATTACCAGCCGTTTAGGCCGCATCTCGGATAAATAAAGCATAATTAAAAATATAAAGAAGAGCATGGAGGCGCTGCCTAAATCCGGTTGTTCTAAAATTAAAGCCATGGGAATGGCCACGAAGAGTAAAGGAATAATAATGCCTCTTAAAGCTCCGAAATTCCTTGAAGAAACACTGGTGCTATCTACGGATCTATAGCTAAAATATCTTGCCAAAAAGACCACGATTACTAATTTTGCGAACTCGGAAGGCTGAAAATTGAGCCAGAATAATTTTAGCCACCTTTGCGCACCCAAACTGATACGCCCTAATATCGCCACCATAACCAAGAGAAACAGCATTATGGCGTATAAAACATAGGTTGTGTCCCAGAGGCGACGATAAGAAAAGGCAGACATAATGATATAAATGATGAAGCCCAAAATAACCCAAATAACCTGGCGCAGGAATATGGTTTTTAAATTAGCATTGCCTGGCTGCAGAGCGGTACTGTAAATAGTAAATAATCCGATCAGGCTGATTAACAAAGCAAGAGAAATAATTTTAATGCTGTAATTCACAATAGCCCTTCTTTCTTCATCGCTTCGATTATATTTCTGGCGACAACACAGGCATTATAACTGGGCCCGGCGTGTTCCAAAAATACGCAAAGGGTAAATTTTGGTTTTTTCGTCGGGAAAAAACCCGCAAACCAGGCATGCGGCTGGCCACGGCTAACCTGGGCAGTGCCGGTTTTACCAGAAATAGAAAAATCGGGAAAGGCTAAAATATTGGCCGTCCCGCTAGAATCCATCACGACACCCTCCAAGCCTATTTTTAGGGGAGTTAAAATCTCTGTTTTTAGATTAAGGTTACCGGTCATTTTTTTATAGGTCTGTACTTCTCTTCCGGCAACGGCCTTGATTAAATGCGGTCGGGGCAAGTAACTACCATTAGCAATAGCCGCCATCATCCGCGCGACCTGTAAAGGAGTAACCAACAAATCTCCTTGTCCGATGGCAAAATTGGCGGTATCGCCGGGAAACCAGGTTTTTAACTTGCGCAAACGCTTGCGTAGAGGGTTAGGGACAAAACCAGATGCCTCCTGCGGCAAGTCTATCTGTGTGGCCCTGCCCAAACCAAATCTTAATGCGTAATCATAAATCTTATCCGGGCCCACAAGCAGGCCCAGGCGATAGAAAAAAACATTGCAGGAATGAATAATCGCATTAATCAGATTTTGCTCTCCATGGACATTCCAGCATTCATACTCCTGATTACCTACTTTTATCCGGCCGCTGCAAAAGAAACTCGTCGCAGTGGTTATTTTCTTTGTATCCATACCTGCTGTGGCAACTATGGTTTTAAATACAGAGCCCGGCGGATATAATCCGCAAATGGCGCGGTTAAACAACGGTGCACCGGGATCGCGTAAAATACTTTCCTTGGCGGATGATTTACCCAGGAACAAGGCGGGACTAAAATTGGGGAAGCTGGCCATACCTAAGATTTCACCGCTATAGGGCTCCAAGACAATTATTGCACCCTTCCAATCGCCAATGGCATCTTCGATAATCCTCTGGATTCTCAAGTCGATGGTTAATTGAATATCCTTGCCGCTTTTCGCCGGACGAAATCCGATTACCTTGGTCATTCTGCCGTGATTATCTACTTCGATCTGCAAACCACCCTCTGCTGCCTTAAGAAAATAATCATAGCGCTCCTCAACTCCGCCGTAACCAACCATATCTTTACTTTTATAACCGTAGTTTTGTAATTTATCCAGGCGCCACTGGTCAATCTCGCTTAAATAACCTAAAATATGCGCAGCAACCTTAGCATAAGGATAAGCCCTTATCGGCTGGGGCTGGACGATGACACCGGGAAGCTCCGATTTGAATTCTTCAATCAGGATTGCCTTTTTCTGACCGATATTTTCTACTAAAATTACGGGCGTAGAAGCGAATCTTCCTTTGGTTTTGAATTTAGACTGCAGGTCTTTGGCAGTTACCCCTAAGATTTGCGCTAATTTAGAAAAGGTTTTTTCTAGGTCTTGGTTTTCTTGTGGGAAAAATAATACGTCGTAAGATAACTGGCTGTCAACGATAACCTTGCCATTACGGTCAAGAATCCTGCCGCGAATGCCTTCTTGAGGGATGAGGCGTATGCAGTTAGAAATACTCAGTTGTTGATAAGTGTTGACGCGGATGACCTGAAAATAAAAAAGCGCAATAGCTAAAAAGAGGAATATAACCGCAATCGCTACCTGTAATACCTTAATGCGCATCTGGTTAAACTATGTATATGTCAGGATTGTGTTGATAACTTAGGGGTTAAGATTTTTTTAGAAAACAAAAAGAATAGTAAGGCTGTATAGATTGAACCGACCAGGGTAAATCTAAAAAATATACCCAGCGAAATATCCGTTCCCAAAAAAATGAGTAAAAACCAGATGAGTAGATTTTCTAAAAAGGTTGCCATAAATATTAAAGCGGATTTCATAAAATCGGACTCGATATCAATTTTTTTTGATAATCTAAAAACTAAAAATCCAATCAAAGGCAAGACCAGGGTATTTAAACCGATGGTTTGAGTGGCCAGCGCATCTTTAAGAAATCCCGCAAGATAGCCAAAGAGCATCACCCATTTAAATTTTAATGATAGGGCAATCAAAACGATAGCGATTAAAACCAGATCGGGTTTCGTATTGAACAGTTTTAGGTAATCTAATGTCGTAGATTGCAAAATTACTAAAAATATCAACGTAATTGCGATGATAAGTTTTGTTTTCATTGAATAATCACCAACACTTCTTCCAGGGTAGAGAGATTGACCGCTGGTTTAATTATTGCAAAACGGGATAATCCGGAAAACTCCGTCCCCACCTCGATGACCTTACCAATGATGATTCCCTTAGGGAATATCTGGCTTAAACCAGAGCTAATCACGATATCCGAAACTTTCATATCTACGTCCTTAGGGAGATAGCGCATGATTAATAAATTTTCTAAAGTTCCCGATACCAGTCCTTCTTCGCGACTTCTTGCGAGCAGCGCGGAAACACCCAGATTCGGGTCGGTAATGAGCATAATCTTGCTCGTGGTTTTGCCGACCTCGGTCACCTTGCCCACCAGGCCTTTTTCTGTAATTACCGCCAGTGAAGGCCTAAGGCCATTATCTTTGCCCTTATCAATAATAATCACTGAGGACCAATTAGAAGGGTCTCTGGCAATAACTCTCGCCGCAACTAAACCTAAGGGCGTATTTTGCTTAAAGCCGATAAGGCTCTTTAAACGCCGGTTCTCTCTGGCGGACTCTTCCGCCATGCTAAGTTGCTGCCTTAAGAGAGCGGCTTCCTTTTTTAATTTTTCATTCTCAACAAAATTACGGTGATAAAATATAATTGCGCGTATTTCGCGGTTAAGGAGGGTAAAAATATTTAGGGGAAATTTAAGGGTATCGGTAGCAATATTTCTAACTGCTGGTATAAGGCAGGCAATGAGAACGGTTACCAGAAAAAATACTAGGTAGGTAATTAAGCTTTTGAATTTCTTCTTAGCCACATTTTAAAGAGACTAAAAAATAAGCTATAGCTCGGATTTTATAGAAACAGTCACCCGTTTTAAATATTTTATTTCGCTCAATACTTTACCCGTACCTTGGGCAACTGCGGTTAGCGGATCGTCTGCGATATGAACCGGTAGACCTGTCTCTTCAGAGATCAATTTATCTATGCCTTTTAAAAGCGAACCGCCGCCGGCCATGACAATGCCGTGTTCGATTAAATCCGCGGCTAATTCGGGAGGCGTCCTCTCCAAAGAAATTTTGGTAATCTCCAAGATAGCGCGTAATGGCTCAACCAGGGCATCGCGGACTTCTTCGGAGGTAATCGTAACTGCCTTTGGTAATCCGGTTACCAAGTCGCGGCCCCTTACCTCTAAGGTTAATTCTTCTTCTAAGGGATAGGCAGAACCAATTTTTATTTTTATGTCTTCAGCGGTGCGTTCTCCGACCATAAGGTTATATGTCTTTTTTAAATACTCAATCACTGCTTCGTCCATTTCATCGCCGCCAATACGGATAGACTTAGAGAAAACAATACCGGCCAAAGAAATTACGGCAATCTCGGTGGTGCCGCCGCCGATATCAATAATCATATTGCCGATGGGCTCCTGTATCGGCAACCCTACGCCGATTGCCGCGGCAATCGGTTCTTCTACGAGAAATACCTCTCTGGCACCGGCGCGCTCAGCGGAATCCTTTACTGCCCGCTTTTCTACCTCGGTGATTCCCGAAGGAATAGCAATAATGATGCGAGGCCGGACTAAAACGCGGCGATGATGCACCTTCTTGATAAAATATCGCAACATTGCCTCAGTGATGTCAAAATCAGCAATTACACCATCTTTCATCGGACGAATCGCAACAATATTCCCGGGTGTACGACCAAGCATACGCTTTGCCTCTTCCCCTACTGCCAAAACATGCGAGGTTCCCCTTTCAATGGCAACCACGGAAGGCTCACAAAGCACAACTCCTTCGCCTTTTACAAAAACTAAAGTAGTAGCCGTGCCCAGATCAATACCCATATCATTGGAAAATAAGCCTAATATATAGTTAATTAACTTTTTGAGCAGTTCTTTGAGTTTTGCCACGCCCTTCTCCTTATTTAAATTTGATATTTTAAAGCTGGGTTACCTGTAGTTTGGGTATATTAGCAGAGATTAAACTATATGTCAATAAAAAGTTTAGCAAAGCTTAGCCCAAATTTAGAGGTATACATTTACTCAGGTAGGCGATTAAGACTGGTTTATCTAAACTAATCTCTAAGGGAGCCTAAAACCTTAAGAAAATCAGGAAAGGATTTTTTGATGCAGCCGACATCATCCACTCTGGTCTGGCCGCTGGCTACCAGACCAGCAATCACCATACTCATTGCCGTACGATGGTCTCCGAAACTGCTAACCTTAGTTCCGATAAGAGGTTTTGCGCCTGTTATGCGCATAACTAACCGCGAATTTCTCTGAATAAGCTGAATTTTAGCTCCCATTTTGCGCAGATTCTGCATCATCGAATTAATACGGTCGGTTTCTTTTAGGCGTAGCTCCTCTATCCCTTCAAATACCGTTCTTTCCTTCGCCTGGCAGGCAGCGACCATGAGTATCGGCAGCTCATCGATTAAAGAGGGTATCTCGTCTTTTTTAACTGTCGTTGCCTTAAGTAAACTGCCCTTGACGATTAAATCTCCCCTGGGTTCGTAATTTTGATTTTTGATTTTTTCCCGCATTTTGCGGGATCCCGCTTTGGTGGGAGATTTTTGAATTTTTATATCGGCTCCCATCCGTTTTAAGACGCGGATAATTCCTATGCGCGTAGGATTTAGCCCCACGGACTTCAACACAAGATGCGATCCCGGAATAATAGTGGCAGCTACCAGAAAAAAACTGGCGCAAGAGATATCCCCGGGGATATCGATCAACGAAGGAGAGATTAACTCAACCCCTCCCCTTATACTCACGGTATTGGCTTTCTTTTTTATCGCTGCGCCGAATAATTTCAACATCCGCTCGGTATGGTCTCTGGTTTTTATAGGTTCAATGATTCTGGTTGTGCCCGCGCAATATAACCCCGCCAGAAGCAGAGCGGATTTGACCTGGGCAGAGGCAACCGGCATTTTATAAGTTATCGCTTTAAGATTGCCTCCCTTTATAGTAATCGGCGGATATTCTTCCCGTCTTGACTTTTGAGTTTTGACTTTTGACTTTATTTTTGCCCCCATTCTTCTTAAGGGTGCAATTACGCGCAGCATCGGCCGGCGAGAAAGCGATTTTTCAGCAATTAATCTCGTGCGGAAAACTTGGCCGGCTAAAACTCCTAATAACAGACGCATGGTGGTACCTGATTCACCGGCGGATATCGCCTTCAGAGGTCTGGTTAGGCCTTTTAGACCCTTGCCGTAAATAAAAATCCGGGATTGATAAATCTTTATGCGCACCCCCAGAGACCTAAAGGCGTAAAGTGTCGCCAGGCAATCATCGTTAAAGGCGAAATTCCTTATTTTGGTTTTACCTTTGGAGATGGCGCTTAAGATAAGCGCGCGGTGAGTTATGGATTTATCAGGGGGAGGAAAAATCTTGCCAATTAAAGGGCGTGCGAGAGGCCTGATTTGAAAAGAAATCATTTATTTTTGAGCGCGACCTTGTCTCCTTCTTGAACCTTATCCTTGATATCGGCAGAGGTGAAATTTGCTGCAGACATAGAGTCATGGACTTTTTCGACTTTGATATCGCCGATATATTTATTTTTACGATAAATAGAAAAGAGGTCGTTTGTATTGACGCCGTCCCTGCTGCCTAAATTTATGACGACAAAATTATAATCTTTGTTTACCACCAAAACCTTACCCTCCAGGGCAGATGAGCCGGAAGGCTTGGCCTTAGCAGGAGTTATCTTCGTGGTAGCTGGGGTTTTAGCCGATTGGGGAAGAGCGGGAGCCTCCTCCTGCTGCTCTACTACTATCGTACCCAATTCCACCTTTTCTGATTTTGCCTCTTCCATCTGCTTGATTTTGTTTTCTAACTCAACTTTTTTACCTTCGAGAGTCTTTAACTGCGCCTGAAATTTTTTTAGGTCTGCCTGGCTTTGGGTTAATTTTTGTTCTGTGTCGGCCTTGAGCTTTTTCTGTTGCTCTAAACTTATCTTAACTTGCTGTAATTCCATAAGGGTGTCCTGACTTAATTTTTTCTCTTTCTTAAGCTCTTCGCTTAAAAATTCTGTTTGGGTCTTTGTATCTCGTAGCTGCGTATCTAACTGAGCAGCTGTTTGTTTCGAATCGTCAAGTTTACCCTCGAGAATCTTTACCTTTGCACTAACATCATCCAATTCTTCCTGCAACGCTTGGCTTTTCGCCTTTTCCTTTTTTAGAAGAAAGGCCGCCCCTCCTGCAAGTGATAAAGAAATAATAAATAGCACAATCAAGACTACGGCCGGAACTTTGCCATTATTGCGCATCATCTCCTCCTTTATCAGAAGATCTTTACACAACCCTTAAGAACAAAATAAGTTGTATTATTTTTATATTATACTCTTAGCTTAATAAAAATCAAGGATTTTATTTATACTTATTCACCCAGTCGATAAATTCTTGAGGGACGGCAGTTGAAAACTCCGTGAATTTCTCTGTCGCAGGGTGCAGGAACCCGATATAATTAGCGTGTAACGCTAAACGGCTAAAGGCATTATCCCTGCCGTACTTTGCGTCTCCTAATATAGGGTGACCGATAAAAGCCAGATGCACTCTTAATTGATGCGTGCGTCCGGTAAAGGGACTTAACTGGATGAGGCTTACCTGGGGAGTGCGTTTTAAGGTATGGTAATAAGTCTTCGCATATTTGCCTTTTTCACCGAAGGCAACAGACATCTTCTCCCAGTTTGTCGGATGCCTACCGATAGGAACTTCAATCACATTCTCATCAAATTCCATACTCCCCTTTACTAAGGCAGTATACTGACGTTTAATGGTGTGATCAGCGAATTGTTTAGCCAGAAGCAAATGCGCATGGTCATTTTTGGCGATAATCAGTATCCCTGAGGTTTCCTTGTCCAGCCGATGCACAATACCCGGCCGCTGCGGATGAATATGCGATAATTCTTTAAAATTATACAATAATGCACTGACTAAGGTATGCTGATAATTTCCTGCCCCCGGATGCACGACTATCCCCGCAGACTTATTGATTACGGCGAGGTCGCTATCTTCGTAGACAATCTCTAAGGCTATTTTTTCTGGTTCTATGTTCAGCACAGGCAAATCTTCGCTCTCCAGCGCCACTTTATCTGCAACTTTTACTTTATAATGCGGGCTGGTTATTTTACTGTCGACCGTCACCAGACCCTTAAGAATTAATTTTTGAATAGCCGTGCGCGAGAGGCCCAACTTTTTTTCCTGAATATTTTTGATCAGATATAAATCCAGGCGCATCCCGACATCAGATTCTTCTACGATTAAATTAAATTTTTGCATAAGGTTTATTACCTACGCGAGTATCTCAACGTATATATTTTCCATAGCGACACGAAAAATATAAATACGCTGATGATCTGAAAATAGGTGAGCCCGAAGATTACAATTTGATTATCCGCCCGCCAGAATTCGATGAAAAATCTCTTTAGGGAGTATAAGATAAGGTAGATGAATAATACTTCTCCCGCTTGGTGAGGCCTTTCTTGGAGGAAGCGCAGGATAATAAAAATCAAAAGCAAGGCAAGGGAAGAAAAAATCTGCGTCGGGATTAATATTCGCTCGTGCACGGGAAAATATAATCCCCATTTTGCTTGGACTCCGTAACAACAACCGTTTAAGAAGCATCCAATCCTGCCGATAGATTGACCG
>Ga0315284_10008093_pt1 | contig 14990 bp, 17 predicted proteins | sample YL17G09_16_MG_FD_203696 | JGI IMG/M metagenome (GOLD analysis project Ga0315284, IMG submission 203696) | Sediment microbial communities from Yellowstone Lake, YNP, Wyoming, USA - YL17G09_16 | ecosystem: Environmental > Aquatic > Freshwater > Lake > Sediment | place: USA: Wyoming | collected... | reverse complement strand
GTTGCCGAAGGCGCTTCCCGACGACTTCGAATCGACGCCGGGCATGGAACTCAACGACGACATCGAGGTCGTCTGGTGTTGGAAGTGAACGAAGGGAGACTGAACATGTCCGAGAAAGATGTGGGGGTTAGCGAGCGAAGCGAGCGTCGTAGGGGGAGCGAAGCTCCCCCTGCGAACGTGCGGTAAGCCCGCGTCGCCGAACAGACCCGCCACGCCCGCGCCCGCCAGGCCACGGTACTGCGGGCTGTTCATCATCGCCGTCTGGAGGTAGCCGCCCGCGTGCGTCATGTAAAGCTCGCGCACGTTGCCGACCATGCCCTGACCGAAGTTGGCGAAGAACGCGAGGCAGCTGTCCGCGTCCAACTCGAAGCCGATGAGGGCGACCTCGATCGAGAAGCATCCGCCCTTGAAGACCACGCTGGACGACCAGCCGATCTGCGACGTGTTGCAGACGGTGGTGGCCGACGTCGGCGGAATGATGCCGCCCGCGCCCACGGTGGTCGGCACGCCGCCCACGGTGAAGGTGATCGAGAAGCCGGAGGCGACCGTCGAAGTGGATCCGCTGGAGCAGACCGCGGCGGAGGGGAGCGGGTTGGCCGCAGCGACGTTCTGCGTCGTGCCGTCGGGGAACGTCACGACGGCCGTGGTGGCGGCGGCCGTGGTCACCGTGCACGTCGTCTGGACGAGCTTGTTGCTCCAGAGACGGCCCGCCGTCACCTCGCACTCGTCCGAGATGTTGCGGAGGAAGCAGTCCTGCCAGCACTGCGTGCCGGTGAGCGTCTGGAGGTAATACTCCATGGGCATCCCGGGGCAGAGGACGAGGCACATCGGCACCGGGAAGACGCCGCCGTACTTGCCCTCGAAGCAGGGGCCGCCCCACTGGACTTCGGCGAGCGGCTCCGGCAGGGGGATCGCCGGGGTGTCCGCGCAGCACGATCCGGCCGCGTTGAGCGGCATGAACTGCCAGCCGCACTTGAGGACGTCGGCGGCGTAGTCGTTCGCCTCCGCGACGTCCGCGGAGATGGGCATCGAGGCCGTACCGAACCCGCAGAAGGAGTTCGATGCGCCGATGTAGCCGATGTCCACGAGACGCTCGTTGACGAGGATGAACTTGCAGCCGAGCTTGACGTAGAGGACGTAGGCTTCGAGGAAGCACTTGGCCGCCGCCCACGCCGACTGGTTGAGGTTGAACGTCGCGGGGCGATTCGGGCTGCATCCGGTCGGCATTCCCGTCTGGGCCTGGACGTCCGTGAGGGCCGTCGGGGTGGGAACGGCGACGCCCGCGACGGAGTAGGCGTTCGCGCCCACGGAGAAGCGGACGGCGATGCCCTTCAGGAGGAACGCGCAGCTGATCGTCGAGGTGTTGACGACGTTCGGGCTGCCGAAGGACTGCGAGAGGCCCGCGATGTTCTGCACTCCGAGCCCGGAGGCGAAGACGTTGACCGTCCCCTGCCGAAAGAGGGAAACCGTCGCTTCCGTCGCAGGGAGGCGGATGCTGAGGCCCGCGGACAGGATCGAGGGGGAGCGACCAACCTCGGCACCGATGCAGCTGTCGATGTCGGGCGTGCAGCAGAGAGATTCGGTGTTTCGAGACATGGTGGTGGTTGTCCTTTCGACTGGTGCGGGGACGCCCGCGGGGGAGAGGGGAGATGGCTGTGAGGGGCGAATCAGAGGGTCTGGACGGAGCCCTCTTTCGGTGGGGGGCGACGTTGGGGGAGCGAAGCTCCCCCTACGACTGGTCTTGCGCGGTTAGCGGACTCCGCGAAGCGCCGCCTTGCGCTCGGCCGGCGTGGAGGGCGCGTTCGTGATGCCCATGAGCTTGGAGACGTTGCTCCGCTTGGGCTGCTCGACGACGATCCGGGGCTGATTGCCGACCATGCCGGGCGAGACCTGGATGTTGCCCTGCTGGGGAGGCATCGAAGGCGGGTTGGGCATCGGAGGAGGCGTCATCGGCCCTTGAGCCGGCGGCTGCTGCTGCTTGCAGACATCGCATTCGCAGCCGGCCGCGTGCCGCCAGTAGTCTCCACCGTGCATTTGCCTGCCAGGCGACTCGAACATCGATCCGGGGGTTCCGGGAGCAGGTGCTCGGAGCGGGAAGCCGCCACGAGCCGGCGCTGCCGCAACGCCCGGCTGACGCGTGAACGGCAGGTTCAGGTTGCGTCCGCCGCCCATGCAGGACGGGCACATGCCGACGCCGACGACGCCATGTTCGCAAGCAGCTTGCCCGACTCCGGGAGGCGTCTGGGGCCGCGAGGCGGGCCGAGCCGAAGGCTCGACGAACGCCGTGCGAGGAGCCGACGAGAGGACGGTGGGACGACCCACCGGCAGCGCGCCGACGCCGACGCCCGAGAGGCCGGGGAGACCCGCGACGACGCATTTGCCGTCCTTGAGGACTTCGCCCGTCTTGCACTGCGCAGCTTGAACGCCCGCCAGATAGGCGAAGGAGGTTTGCAACATGCCTGTTGCACCTGCATCGCCGTCGATGACGCCCTTGAAGAACGCCTGCGGATTCGGCTGCTGGAGCGGGAAGAGACGATCGCCGAGGCCGTCGTGCGTGTCGTTCGACTTGAGGATCATGGGCATCAGGTACGAGACCACGACCATGGTCCCGAGCTTGAGGCCGAAGCCCATACCGAGGCCACCGATGAGCGCCGCGATCTTGGGCATCCGGCGCGCGAGGTAGGCCGCACCGCCCAGACCGAGAACCATGCCGGCCGCCTGGACGCCGAGACGCATGGCGTCCGGCTTGGCGAGCAAGCGGACGGCCGCGTCCGCGCCGTACATCGGCGTGCTCACTCCACCGGCGGAGACCGGCTTCGAGCGCGTCGCGATGTAGCGATCGGCGAGATCCGCGAGGGTGTAGAAGCCCACCGTCGAGGCGATGCCGATGCCGACCTCGGCCCACGTGGCCGTCGGGTTCTTGCGGAACTTCTTCGTCACCGAGTCGGTGATGCGGCGACCGGGGATCTTGGCGTCGAGCCAGGTGGTGCGCGTCGTGCGAGCCGCCGCGTGGATGCGACCGTGGCTGCGCTTCATCGCGCTCTTCTCGCGCTTGTTCATGCCCGCGTACTTCGACTTGCGCGGGGTGCGCGTCGTCTTGTGCTGCGCCTTCGCGAGCTTCGCCTTCGCCGGCTTCTTCTTCGCCGTCGTCTTCTTCGGCGCCTTCTTCGTCGCCGTCTTCGTCGCCGCCTTCTTGGCGCCGCCACGCTTCTTCGCCGGCTTCGCGGCCGGAGCCGCCGCCTTGCGCGCCGCGGTCTTCTTCGCCGGCTTCTTCTTCGCCGCCGCCTTCTTGGCGCGCGGGTTGTCGTCGAAGAAGATCGGGTTGTCGAAGAAGATCGGGTTGTCGTCGTAGCTCATGTGCCGCTTGACGCGGTGGGCCCGAACGACGTGGCGCTTCGCGCCCGGCTTCTTGCGGGTGCGACCATGCGGGTTGTCGTCGTAGCTCATGTGGCGCTTGACGTTGTGCGCCTTGACGACGTGACGCTTCGCGCCCGGCTTCTTGCGCGGCGGGTTGTCGTCGTAGTGACGGGCGCGCGGGTTGTCGTCGCGGCGGGTGGGCTTGCGCTTAGAGGCGACCTTGCGGACGGCAGCGGGAGCCTTGCGCTTGGAAGCACCTCCGCGATGCCCTTTTTCGGCGGCGTTGGCGCGGGCGGAGAGCTTGCGAGCCGCGCCAGTGCGGCCCATCGTCCTCTGCGCCTTGGCGAGCGCGCGGAGCTTGGCGGGAGATGCTTTGCGAGCCATGGGTGTCCTCTTCTTTGGGTGTGCAGGTGGGGGGTTACCGATGCCGAACTTGCGTTCGGCGCGCTCGATGCGAGCCTGAATCTCTTGCCGTTCCTGGGGCGGAACCCGCCCTCCGAACCTTCCGAACCGCGACGCCGCGCTCCGGATCCGCTTCTTTGTCTCTTCCTCGTCCTTGCCGGCCAGCGGGTACTTCCAGCAAGAGGGATCCGCGTACTGGGACCGCTTGGTGATGCCTTCTTTCGCGTACTTCTTGGGGGGCGTGAGGTGACAGACCCCGCCCCGCTTCGAACCCTTCACGCCTACTGCCCGTCGTGCCGCTGCCTTCGCCATCAGGATCCGCCCTTGCGAGCAGAGCGAGCCCCTTGCGAAGCCCCTTGCGAGGCGAAGCCGAGCCCCTTGTGAGCGTAGCGAACCCCTGCCTTAGGGCTTGACGAAACCGCGCTCGTTCGCGACGCAGGCTTTCGGCAGAACGATCCGGAAGGCGTGCGGGGATTTGCACTCGTCCACGCGAACGTCTCCGACGAAGACGTGCTCGTAAGAGCCCTTGAGATACCCGCGGCGCCGATACCGGATTGCATCGATGTGTCCGAGACGGTGCCAGGGACCTCTCGGAATGGCAATCAAGCCTTTTTCGAGCTTGGCCGATTCGCCGTAGTATTTGCGCGCGTCGGCGAGCAAATCCTTATCGTATGTGCAATCAATACACTCGCTGAACCGATAGGGAAGCACGTAGAAGTTGCAGCGCGGCAGGTATTGCCCACCCGTGTCCTGGCACATCACGTAGCGCTCGGGCGCGTACACGGCTTTCTCCGCCTTTGTACTCACAAGCTCTACTTCATCGCCCTTTACCAAGATGCCGCCCATGCCGATCTCCCTGTGATTTGTGGTTTTGTGGTTGGTGGTTCTGGCTCCACTGTGAAGTCCCTGATCAGGTAGCCAAACCCCCAATCACGAGCCCCAAACCACTCGCGGCGCTAGCCGCGGACCATGGAGGCGCCGATGAGCTTGTCGGCGCTGTCGATGCCCCATTCGTAGTAGGTGCTTCCGGCGGTAAGGGCTGCCTTGAGATCGATGTGCGTGAGGGCGTCTTGCATCTGGGTCTGGATGTCGGCTTTCGGGTCGGCCGAGATCTGCCAGGCCTTCAAGAATGTCGGGCCCTGCGCCCATTTCGTTCCGTTCCAGATGCCGCCGAAGATGTTCATGCTGCCGGCGGGGGCCGGAGCGACGCCTGTCGAGCGGCCCGCCGCGATGAAATCCGGATCCCCTCCCGCAGCAGCGGCGGGCTTCGGCTTGAGGAGGAAGTACGCGCCGAGCCCGAGCGCAAGCGCGCCGAGCCCAATCGCGACGAAGCCCATGCTGCTCTTATCGTGTTGGGTTGCCATGTCGAGGGAGTCTTCCACAAATCCGGGTCTTCGTCTCTGTCTTCGTCTTCGCCCTCTTCTCTGGTAGCGTGGAGAGATGATGAGGCGAAAAGACTACGTGCCCTACCCTTCGACCCAAGGCGTCGTCGAGACGACGAGCCCCTTCGATCTTCGCCCGATCGGGCGCGTGCGCGCTCCGAACGCCTGGATCCCAGGCGGCGGCGTCGGCTGGATCGAGCGAGGCGATCTGGTCACGTGGGGCGAAGGAGAAGACGTCAGAGGAGGGCTCGGCGGAGCCCCGCAGCGGATCGGGCGCGTCATCGGTCTCGCGATGCGAGGCGGATCGGGCCCTCTCCCCCACCCGTTCCTCTACGTGATCCAGGCATCGGACGATTTTCACTTCGGGTACGGCCGCCTCATCGATCCGGAAGACGTCAAGCTCATCAACCGCCCGGCGGGCGCATTCGCGCGGTGGTTCTTCTCCGGAGCGCCAGGCGATCCCGTCGATGTCTACAAGGTGGGCGAGTACGGCGGCCTGAGCGACAACTACCTCGACAAGCACGTCGAGGAGGACTCAGGTCGCCCCCTCCTCCACGCGAACGATCCCTCGTGGCACGAGCAGCAGCGGAACTACAAGGAGCACGATCGCGACGACAACCCGATCCCCCGAAGCTACATGCCCTTCGCGCGCCTGGATCGCCCCGTCCAGGAGCGTCGTCCGCTCCCTCCGATCAACGAGCGCGGTCGCTTCATGGAGAACGAGCGCTTCCGGAAGATCAGGACGACGAAGCGGGATCACTGAGGCGATGGCTCTCTCTTTCGGAGACCTGGAGCCCGACGTCGCCGAACTGGCGAAGGCTCTCTTCCTGCAAGCGGAAAAGGAGGGGATGTCCCTCTCCTTCTCTTCGACGAGGCGCACGTGCGCCCAGCAGAACGCGTTCTACCAGGAGAGCATCTCGGGCGGGACGTACAGGACGGGAGCGCGCGGGTGTCGGTCCTGGCACATCTGGGGGCGCGCGTTCGATGTCTCGATCGTGAGCGGGCAGAAGGACTACGACCGGCTCGGCGCGATCGGCAAATCCCTCGGGATGATCTGGGGCGGCGACTTCTCGAACTTTCCGGGCGGGGACAAGGTCCACTTCGAGTACCACCCCGGCCTCCGCATCGCGGACGTTTGCCCTGATCCGGACGCGTGCACGGACGGCGCTTCGATCCGTACGCCGGTCGAGGTGACGATGCCCGGCGCGAAGCGCATCTGGCGCATGGTGGGCGACTACACGGAGGTGCGCGCGGAGGGCGAGAGCTTCACGCTCCCTGTCCTTACCGGCGGTGGCGCCGCCGTGTTCGACAACAACGTGATGCGGTGGGCGCCGCTCGCGCTGAGGGAGGGGGCGAGGACCGGCGTGCCGGCGGCGTGGATCCTGGGCCTCATCTACGAGGAGTCGGGCGGCGACGCGAACGCGCACGCGAGCGATGGCGGGCTCGGCCTCATGCAGATCACCGACAAGGGCCTGAAGCAGGGGCTCTCGGACGGCGAGGTGATGCTGCCCGAGAACAACGTGCGGCTCGGCGCGGATTTTCTCGCCACCCTCATGCGGGCGAACGGGCGCGATTTCCCGAAGATCAGCGCGTCCTTCAACCACGGCTCTGTACGATCGTCGGCGAACTGCGCCGTCAAGAAGGACGGATCTCCCGGGCTCTGCTCGGGCAAGAACGACTGCCCGTGGGGGCTCTGTGAGGCCATCCACCACGGCGACATTTCCGTCGCCGCTGCGAACCTCGCCGTCGATCGCCTTCAGGCTCTCCCCCCCGAAGCGAATCCGCCACCCCCCGGATCGATCGCGCGAATCTCCGACGTGGTTCCTCGTCGGAGCACCGGGCCAAACCCGTGGCTCCTTGTCCTCGGCTTGACCACGATGGCGGCCGGAGCGTACTTCGTTTCGGGGAGTCGCCAGTCGCCGTGGCCCTCTTCCGGAAGGAGACGTCGATGAAGAAGGAACCGAGCCTCACCACGGCGGAGATCTTGGGCCTGGGGATATCGGCAGTGGGGCTTCTCCTCACGTGGATGTCGATTTCGAAGAACGCGCAGCTGAGCGCGGTAAGAGACGACGCAAATACGAAGGCCCTACAAACCCACGTCACGGGCCAGGTCACCCCCTTGCCGCCGAAGAAGCGCTTGCTCTCTCCCGGAGATGCGTGGGCGCTCTATGGCGATTCTCTTGTCGGTGGGGGCGTTGGGTCGAACAATCCCGGCGGCTTGGTCCCGCCGCTGACGAAGCTCTCGGCGGACTACGGCGCCCCCTTTCACGCCTACGGGAAGAAGTCATCGACGATCAACGAGTGGGCGGGGACCATCACGAAGGCGATGCCCGTCGTGGACTTCGAGTACCGCGTGATCGTCATCGAGCTTGGGACGAACGACGCGTGGTTCCCGAACCCGGCCGACCAACGAAAAGCCATCCACGATCTGGTGACGACGTTCCGGCAGAAGGGCGCGGAGATCGTCTGGATCGTACCGCCCGCGATCAACGGCTCGACGTCCGTGGAAGCTCCTCGCCGCGCGGAGCTTCTCGCGCAGTTGACGGAAGCCGCCGAGAAGGACCAGTTCGTCCTCTGGAACCCGGGCGACGTGCCGCTCGTTCAGGAGACTCGCCCCGTCCATCCCACGGGCGCGGGCTACGATCTCATGGCCAAGAACCTCTTCGCGTTCTTGACGCAGGGCAATGTCTGATCGGCGCTGGCGGCGAAACGCAAAACCGCTCGGGCCGAGAGCGTGGTGCGTAGATGCTCGCGCTCTCGACGCACTACCGATCGCACCCGACGGTGTCGTGCGAGCGAAACCTCGATGACGGCGTGATCCGCTACCTGACGAGCCGTGAAAAGGTGCGCGGGCGTCGCCCGCGCGTCCGCGTTTCGCGCGCGCGAAGCGCGCCCCGAAGGTCCTAAGGCCGATCCGCCTTTGGAGAAGACGTACTTGACGATCGTCGCGCCCACGAGGTGGACGTCATCCGATACGACGATCGCCAAGGTCTCATCGAGCTTTTTCGCCGTCGCGTCCGCTTCGTCCCATTGCGCTTTGGTCCCGCCGTGCTGGAGGAAAAAGCCTTCGATGCCTTCGGCGGGTCCGATGGCGTAGAGGAACTTCCGGCCGCTGGCGAGAGCGGTTTGCACCATCTCGGGCGACTGGATCTGGCCCACGGCGCGAGCGTTCTCGCTCCCCAGATCGAAGACGAGGAAGCCGAAGGGGCTCTGGAACTTTTGGTTCCACTGATCTGCGAGCATCATCAACTCGAACTCGACGGCGAGCAGGATTTTCTCGGGAGTCGGTCGCGGATCGGTCATTCTCCGCTCCTCTCCGGAGGGGGGTTAGCGAGCGCAGCGAGCGTCGTAGGGGGGACGCCGTCCCCCCTGCGAGATTTTTCCTTCTCGGCTTCGGTTGCGAAGGTGTAGCGACCGTCCTTCTTCCGGGCTTCGATTTCCTCCTCGCACACGATCTGCTCAGCGTTGGTGAGACCCCACCAGATCCCGTCCAGGGTTTCGCAGAAGTCGGACTCCTCCTGAACGGGCAGGGTGCCGCCCTTCGCCTCGCGGGCTGCGATGAGATCGTCGATCTTCTGCATGTAGAGGGACGGCCCGTTCACGCTCCTTCTCCTTCGGTCTCTTCAACGGAGCGAAGTGAGCGCGCCCCCTCGGCGCAGAGATCGAAGGGGCGATGCCGGCACCGCGGGCACACGTCGAGGTGTGCGTGAAACTTCTCGGCGACTTTCGTGAGGTGGTCGAGCGACTCCTGGAAGAGGGGCTCCGATGTCACGGCGTCGCCCTGCAAGATAGCTTTTCGCCAGCGATTTCGATCTTGAGATCGTCGTCTCCTTCGATCTCGACGAAAAAGACCCCCTGCTTGCCCTCCACCTGCCGAAGAACGATCCCATGCTGGCCCGAGAGCGCGCCCGCCTTGACCGTCACCGCCTCGCCCACCCCGAAGTCTGGCAGGCGCTCGAAGGCGGCGACGGGAAACGCCATGCTCGCACCATCGATCTTCACGCCGAAAAATCCCGGTGCGATCTCCGAATCGATCGTGGCGATCTTGCCGGCGAGCGGCCCCGATAGGAGCCGTACGGGCACGCCTTTGAAAAACCCCTTCTCCGTGAGAGCGCCGAAGCGCTTGCGGAGGAGAGGCACCTCTTCGTCCTTCGGGAAGAGCGGCGTCTCTTCCGGCTCGAAACGCATCTCGACGAGGGCTTCTCCGACCGCGAGAAGGAGATGTCGCGCCTCGGCGAGTGTCGTCGCGAAGGTCAGAACGATCTCGTTCTTGAACGATCGCATCTGGAGCACGACCTTGTCGGAAGGCGGCTCCGGGACAGGAGGCGTCGCCGGAAGGGGGGAGAAAGAGTGCCTGCGGGCTTCCTTCGGCTTCTCCGAGGAGCCAATCGTGAAGATGGTGGCGTCTTGGACGGAAATGTACTGTGTCGGCTCTACGTGCTCCGGCCTTTCCCCATCGGGCTTTCCCTCCACTTTCCAGAGCGTGTACGAGGACAGGAGGCCGTAGAGAAGATGCAGGTAGGGCGGGCGGAGCGTGATCTCCGCGCCTTGGTTCACTCCGCCAAACAGCATCGTCACCTGAGCCATATGCGACATGGATTCGCCCTCGGGCGGTGGCTCGAAGTGAATGCCTTCCAGACGCGCATTCTCGATGACCGCCGTCGCGGCGTTTCCGCCGAATGTGAGATCCATCGGCACGTCGGAGGGACGTATGCCGTTCCAGCGCTCTTTCGCGCTTTGGCTAGCGCTTCGCATCCCCGTGGGAGGCTTGTCGTCGAGTACGGTCATGGTCTTTCTCCTTACCAAATGTGCGGCCAGCGTGGAAACGCGGCGTAGCCCTACGAGGACGCGCGCAGCGCGTCCAAGAAATCGTTGAACCTCTGAGTCTCGCGGACGGCATGGGCGGCGAACCCTGGAGGGATCGGACCGTCCACCTGCGGTTTGTTGTCCTCCGTCTTCCTCCCGAGCACGGTGAAGAACTCCTCGCTGTGGCTCCCCACCGTTGCGAGGCGCGAGAGCGCGTCCGTGTCGAGTCCCTTCGCGCTCTTTTCGAGGATGTCCTCGACCTCCGCCTGGATCCGGAGCCCCGTCGCGATGGCGCTCCTCTCCATGGGGTCCACGAAGGAGGCGGCGAGCCCGCCGTGCTCCGCTGCGATCTGGGCGTAGAAGTCGAACGCCTTCCGAGGATCGTCGTCGCCGCCGATCCTCGCCAGGAAGAAGTCCAACTCCCGCCGCATGTGGTCCACGAACGTCGGCGAGAGCCACCCGACCCATTCTCCGGCGCCCATCCGCTCGTAGATGATGACCTTCATCGTCCGAAGCTCGCGCACGAGCCCCTCCGTCGCTCCGATGGCGGCTCCCTCTTCCGCCATCTTCCCCTCCTCGAAGGTCCTCCGCAGGTTCGCGCCGATGTGCCGGCACCGCTTCGCCATGTCCTCGTTCGTGAGGGCGAGCGCGAGAAACTCCGCGTGGTCGGCAAGCTGCGGGATCCAGAAGAGCCACTCATTTTTTCGATCGATCACGATGTTTCCCCTTGGTGAGGCACCACTATGCTTACGAGTAAGCGCCGTGTCGATGCCTTTGTGGTCGGCGGGCCGCCGGTGCCGTAGAGGGGCACGGCTTCGCCGTGCAAGGGGCTGCGCTCCGCTCCGCAAGGGGCTTCGGCTTCGCCTCGCAAGGGAAGGATAGCCGCCTCCGGCGGCTCCCGCGTTTCGAGCGCTCCGCGGTTCCGCGGCTCCCGCGGAAGCTCCGCCCTTGCGAGCGAAGCGAGCCCCTGGTGAGCGAAAGCGAACCCCTTGCTCGCGAAGCGAGCCCCTTGCGCGCGGAGCGCGCCCCTGCTTTCCTGGGCCGATGCGCCGTCATCCGATGCGGGAGGACAACCCCTACTACGAAGAGAACCCGATGAGCCGTGGGTGCTCGGAGAAGGCGATCCACGAGAACATCGCGATGGAGTACAAGCGCCTGCGGAGGCAGCGCCCGCGGTCGGTGCCCGACCGGGACGTGAGCAAGCAGGCGTTCGCGGTGGCGATGAACCACGCGCGGAAGATGGGGTGCAAGAGGCCGATGGGCTACAGGGACAATCCTGCGAGGATGGAACACGACGTGTACGGGCTCGCGAGCCACGGCATCATCGTGGCGGCGCACCACGAGTACGGCGCGATCTTCGTCTGGAGCGAAGGGCGCCTGGCGCTCTGGCTGGAGTCGTCCGAGGGGACGTACATCCAGGAAGAGGTGCGGGAGGGTTACAGCCTCCTGGAAGCGCAGCGGAGCGCGCGGCAGTGGTACGAGCACCTGGCGAGGGAGTTCGGCGGCGGGCAAGAGCCCGAAGACCCTCCCCACTACGAATACTGATGCGGCGCCGTCCCCCGATCGAACGCGACGTGTACGGACTCGTGCGCCATGGCGTCATCGTGGCGGCGTACCCCGAGCACGGCGTGGTCTTCATCTCGCACGGCGGCGAGCCTGTGAGGATGTCGCTCTGGATGGAGACGGCGGACGGATCGTTCGTCGAGGAGGAGACCCGGACGCTCGACTACTTCGATCCCGAGTTCGCGGCGAAGGAATGGTACGAGAGGCTCCTCATCGAGTTCGGCGACGAAGACGTCAGGCGTGGGTGATAGACGTCCCGTGACCGTCTCGACGATCCATCGTACCGATCGCGCGAAGGCGGTTCGAGCCGAAGGGGACCTGCGATGCCGAAGACGACGAAGCGAGGAGGGGCTCGCGAGAGGAAGACCTGGACGGGCAAGTGGGGCGTCTGGGACGTTGAGCGCCGCTGCCTCTACGTGCCGTGCCTCTTCAAGAGGAAGGAGTGGGCGGAGGCGGAACGGGAAGACCTCCTCCTTCACTTCGCTCCGAACAACCCGTGGCGTCGGCGCCTCGATGTACGTGAGGTCGATGCTGGCGCGCGCGTGGGCAGAGCCAGCGCGGGAAGCCCCAGCCCATCCGGTTAGCGTGCCGCGCCTGGTCAAACCGACGAAGCTCGCGTAACCTCGGGCGCATGGACTACGAGTACCGCGAACTGGTCAGGGAAATCCGCGACGCCCTCGTCGAGACCGTCGATGATGCGGAGAAGCTGGTGGCGTCGGGGATCGAAGGCAATGAGCGGAAAATCGCCTACGCGCTCGGCGAGATCAACGCGCTGCGGATGGTCTTCCCTGCGGGCATTTCTCCCGCCGTGAACAAGCGCATCCACGCGCTGATGAAGCTTCAGGCTCGCCGATGAAGACGCGCCTCGGCTACCTTCTGGCGGGGTTCTTCGTCGGGCTCGGCAGAGGGCTCGAACGGATCATGCAGAAGCGCGGCATCTGACGCGCTTCGCGCGTCTCGTATGGGGAGCTTCGCTCCCCCTACGCCGCTCGCTTCGCTCGCTAACCCCCTCGACACATGGCGAAGGCCTTTCTCCCTCTTCTACGTGCCCGATCGCCCGGTGAGGCGTTCGACTTCCTCATGAGCGGCGGAGCGACCGCCCTCGACTTCGTCTACGACGATTTCTCGACCATGAGCGAGATCATGGCCCGCCGCGCGGTGCGCAACGCCCTTCGGGACGGTAAGCGGAGCGCCTTCTCCGTGAGGAGGGGCGAGCGGGGCTACGACGTCTTCCTCCGCCCCGCCTTTTTCCCTCCCCCCGAGGGCGATCGTCCAAAGGCGAACCCCACGACGAGGCTGGAGGTAGTGATCGAGCGCTTCCGAGCGTCCGTCGCGGACATGCGCCTCGAACGCCCAGACGCGGCGAATGGCGCGTGTCTGACGGTGAGCAGCGATTTTCTTCGGCTGGTCAAGGGAGAGGGGCTGGAGGCTCGCGGGCTCGCCGTCCTGGAGTTCCCCTACCTGGGCGAATCGAAAGTGGCGTTCCGGCACGTCGCCGCGTCCGTCGAGGGCGGGAAGATCATCGACTGGACGATGAACCAGTTCTTCGAAGCTCCCGTCCCCGCCGTCTTCGACGACGAGGGCGCGTGGACCGATGAGATTGAAAGCCGCTGGCCGGGGGCGATGCGGTACGACGTCCCCCGAGACGACTTCGTCCCCTACGCCGAGAGCGCCGCCTACGAGCGGCGGATGTGCGGTCTGAACCAGAACCCCCTGAAAACCGGGCGCGAAGCGCCACCCTTTTCGACCGAAGGTCGGCCTGATAGGGTAGGGACCATGTCGCAACGACCGTTCCCCTACATGGAGCCCCTCGCCGGCAGGATCCCCCGCGGAGCCGTGATGCGCCTCTGGGACGAGGCCATCTCCCGCCGAGAGCTTCCCTGCCCCCGTTGCGGCGCGAACTGGGACGCAGAGACGCCCTACTGCGCCGCGTGCGGAACGAACGCGGAGATCATTCGCCACGCCTACGCGTACGGCGACGAGACGCCTCCGAAGCCGATCGATCTGCGCCGCCTCGAACCTCTGACGGACGACACGTTCGTCGAGGTGGTGCAGAGCCTCGACGTCGTCATCGTCTTCTTTGCGGCTCCCGACACATGCCCTCCCTGCAAGGAGATGCACCCGATCGTGAAGGAGATGGCGGGCGAGGGCTACCCGATGGTGATGGTGGACATCAAGAACGACGCGGGGGAGAAGCTCATGGACGCGTACAAGGTCGAGGGGGTTCCCACCTTCATCACGTTCAAGGACGGCAGGCCGCTCTGGCGGCGGGACGGGCCGGTCACGAAGACGGACCTCATCCGAGACCTGAACGACGCGCAGGCTTCCCGCTAACGCGGGAGTGGTTTGGGGTTCGTGATTTGTGGTTTGGTGAGAGGGCTCCGCCCGAGTGGAGGGACCGATGAGCGAGACCGTGAAGCCGTTCAAGGTGAGATCGTTCAAGGATCTGGACGTGTGGCAGAAGGCCTTCGAGCTTTGCCGGGCGCTCTACCTCGCGACGGCGATGTTCCCTTCGGAGGAGAAGTTCGGTCTCTCCAGCGAGCTTCGGAAAACGGCACGATCAGTGATCTGGAACATTGCTGAGGGCGCGAAGCGGCGGAGCACCGTCGAGTACATCCGTTTCCTCGACATCGCCTCCGGATCGGCCGGTGAACTGGAGGCACAGATCCTCCTCGCCGAGAGCCTCGGCTACTTCACCCCCCTCGACGCAGCGCGCTTCCTCAAGACGATCGACGAGGTGGAGCGAATGCTTGGAGGGCTGATGCGCGCCCTTGAGGCCCGCAAGCCTATTGGGGCGAAGCCGGGATGAGGGCAGGGACGACCATGATCGGAGAGGTGAGAGACGCGCTTCCGAAGCCTTGGCGCCTCTCTCCCTCCGCTGTCCCATTCGGTCGCGCTCGACATGGTCGCATCCGCCGCGATCCTTGCGCTTTTTGCTGGAGGACAGCCGCAGCGACGATCACGACTTGCGAACGTCGTAAGGCTCGCGCCTGCTGGCTCTGCAAGGATCTCCTCACGTGTAGCTGTTCCGGGGTCGAGGCGCTGATCGCTGTTGCAGGTCGTAAGCTGCTGCCCTGACCAAACCCCAAACCACAAACCACGAACCCCTCGTGGCGAAGCCGCGCTGCGCCTTCTGCTGGCGTACCGCATCGGCGGGGATCACCTTGTGCGGCGGTCGAGGTGCGCGTGCTTGCTGGCTTTGCAAGGACATGCTCGCGTGCGATTGCTCCGGGGTCGATGCGCTGATCGCGACGGCGAGCCGCTAGAGCGTCACCCAGGAGGGCTTCTTCTTCCTTCCAAAGCCCGAGGGCCCGCTCCACCAGTCCGCCTGCTTGCCGCACGTGGTGCAGATGCGTTCGCGCCATCCCTTCGTGCCGAGCCAGCCTTTGTAGATGCGGCATTCGAGCTTGTGCTCGCGCCCCTCGTGCCCGCCGCACCAGCGCTTCCGGTCCTTCTTCCCCCGCGTGGGCTTCGGAGGCT
>Ga0315284_10008092_pt1 | contig 14992 bp, 9 predicted proteins | sample YL17G09_16_MG_FD_203696 | JGI IMG/M metagenome (GOLD analysis project Ga0315284, IMG submission 203696) | Sediment microbial communities from Yellowstone Lake, YNP, Wyoming, USA - YL17G09_16 | ecosystem: Environmental > Aquatic > Freshwater > Lake > Sediment | place: USA: Wyoming | collected... | reverse complement strand
TATCACGATTAAGGATACGGATAATCCCATTTGTTGAACCGTTGTCAGAATAGTCTCAGCCTCGGCACCGGGGTCAATAATCATCCCCTGTTTGGTCGCAGACGAACCGACTACATAGCAGTTGGCGGCAAACGGACCGACCACTAACATCTTCATTATCATTGGCTTGTTCTCCACTAATTGTGCGGTCGAATTCGTGAAGTATAGCATGAGTCTGTACATTGGTGAAAACACGGAGTCCAACTTCTATTTTCACAGGGTCGGACGTATTGATTTATTCAGCGTTTTCAGGTACTATGATGAGCCAGACTAACTTATCGGCGAAACTCAGAGATTTTATCACAAGGAATGGAAGGTAATTCATGGGACAAAAGGTAGATATTGGCTTAATCGACAAGACCGAAGACAAACTCTCTAACCTGGTACTGGAAACCAAGAATGGATTGGAAGATTGCTCCTACGTTGATTTGAGGGTTCGAGTCTCCGAAGGACAGGGTGCGAGTGCGCAGGATGGAATGATGAAATTCAGCATCAAGGATTATAAGCTTTCTTATGGCGCACGGGTCATTGCGGGTAAGGGACTGCTTGCTCCGGGTTATTTTGCCGAGACTCTGGGCACGGCGGATGTCGATAGTGTGCCCGATGTTATTCGGAAAGGCTTGCACCAAGCCTACGAAAGAGCAGTTGCCAGCTCGAAGATAAAGAGCGACAGAAAGAATCGCTGGGAGACTCTGGGGCAATCGCTGCGGAGCAGTGAACTGGCACCGGTAAAAACTTGCCGGGACAGGATACCAGCCATCTACAGAATTAGCCCGATTGATATTTCTTTAGGGGAGGTTAGCAGACTGGCGCAAGAAATTTCCAAGGCGGTAGCATCTCATGACTCCAGAGTCAAGATGAACCAGATCATCGTCGAGACTTCGCTGGTCAGGGAATTATTCGTAAGTTCAGAGGGAGCAAACATAGACCGGACCTATGCCTTGACACAGGGGCTTTCCTGGGTGGCTGCCGTGGGGAATAGTGGCAACCAACAGGCCCACTATGATTGCGTCGGGCATCAGCGGGGCTGGGAAATTCTAACTGATGGGATTGACGAGGAATTGATTAAACTGAAGCCATTTAGAGAGTTTGCGCTGGACCTGGCTGCCGATAGTGTTTCGCTCTCAGAAGCGAGGCCCTGTCCATCTTCGGGCAAAGACGTGATGGTGGTGACTGATCCTCACTACAATACGCTTCTGGTTCACGAAATTATCGGTCACCCCACAGAACTTGACAGAGCTCTGAAATTCGAAACAGCCTATGCTGGGAGAAGCTGGCTTCTGAGAAATCTTGATCAGAATATGCTCGGCAAACAGATTGCCTCCCCCCTCGTGTCTGCCTATTCCGACCCGTTGCTTCCAGGTTACGGCCACTACGAATATGACGATGAAGGAACACCGGCGAAAAAAGTAATACACATAGATAAAGGGATATTCCGCGGGTTTATGAACTCGCGGCAGACAGCCGCGATTTTGAAGGCAAGCCCGAATGGTCATTTCAAGGCAATTGACGCATCGTACGTCCCCCTGATTAGAATGTCCACCACGGTATTCGGAAATGGAGCACGTGATCCGCATGAAATAATCAGGGAAATTGACCACGGATACTATTTATCGGGACATCGCATCCCTTCAATTTCCGAGAGCAGAGAGAACTTCCGAATTACAGCCAGAAAAGTATTCGAGATCAAGAACGGCGAGCTTGGGGAAATGTTCAGGGATGGCGGCATAATGGCTAACACCAGGGACTTCTTGATGTCCGTTGATGCGGTGGGGAATGATTTCAGGATATACCCAATTTTCAATTGTGGAAAAGGACAGCCGATGCAGGCCAAGAAACTCGGCAATGGCGGTCCCACCATGAGAGCTCGTGCCAGACTTGTGGGAGGAAAAGGGTGAAAAAGACAAGAGAACTTGAACAATCGGTGTTGAAGGCAATCGCCTTCTTGAAGACTCAGCCTGAGATTGCATCAGCCCAGGTCTTTGCCGCCGCAAACAACCGTCTGTGGACAAGGCTCAACTATACTTCGCATATCCCGTGCAACGGTGTTGAAGAACCAAAATCAGCAGGTGATTACGGGATCGGCATTCAAATAGTCATGGACAGTCCCGATGGTAAGAAGGTGGGCTTCGGTTCTGAAGAAAGAGACCTGTCCTTAGCTGGAGTGAAGCTTGCCCTGGAGAAGGCAAAGCAAGGGGCGATTATTGACCCCGAGTTTCAGTGCCTGCCGCAGTCAACCGGTGAGAAGAGGAGTCTTTTCAATTACCATGACCCGGCAGCCATGAGCATCACGGATGAGGGCCTGGTTAAGGCAGGCTGGGTGATTCTGGATGGAGCCATAGGCTGTTTTCTAGGGTCTGAGACACTGAAGCACATGGCCAAGAACGGGACACTTGCTGATCTCGGCCTCATAGTGGGCGGGGATCTGACCGTACTTCAGGAAAAGATGGCCGTTGCCTCCTATGAGATGCCAGAAGTGCAGAGCGATGAGTCCGCGATTATTACGGCCTATGTGACTGCCATGGTGGAGAAAGGCGATGCCAAGGGGAGCGGCTACTCTGTCCATCTCAAGCTCGCTGATTTGAGTGGCAAGGCAGGAAGCGAGGCAGCACAAAACGCCATCAATTCACTAAATGGAATTCGCGTGCCATCTGGGGATTACCCCGTGATTTTGGGTCCTCAACCGATTGGTGAGCTTCTGAACAACCTGATCATCCCCTCCTGTACAACCTCTGCGTTTTACTCTTTGGAGTCGTCTTTTCTTGGCAAGCTCGGGAGACAGGTCGCCTCGGATTTGGTAACAATAATTGACAGAGGCAGTGCTCGCGGACTAATCGGTTCAAAGGGTATCACGTGTGAGGGGCTACCTACCGGGGAGACTGTTTTGATAAAAGCAGGGGTACTCAGCGGGCTCCTGAGTGAATGGTACGAATACCGAAGGATTCTAAATGACCCAAAGGCGAATGAGAAACTCGGGGTTGCGCCTGCCGATTTCCGACATGGACTGACGCCGAGAAACGGATTCCGATATGGCCGGGGAGGTGGCAGAAATTTCGGCATGCTACCCAGCGCATCGGCAACCAACATCGTATTTGAGTCCCCTTCGCCCGTTGATCTCGAGACTCTGATAAGGAAGGTGAAGAGAGGTATAGTTGTAGGCAGGCTCTGGTACACGTATCCTGTCAACGGTCTGAGGGCCGGGGATTTCACCGGCACGCTCACTGCTGATTCCTATTTCATCGAAGATGGCAAAATCAAGGCGCCGATAAAGGTCAACACGCTAAGAATCAACGACAATATCGGCAATATCCTGATGGGCATTCAAGGGATGACCAGCGATGTCAGACCGACTCTGCTATGGGGTGCCGATGAGATAGTATACGCTCCGATAGGTCTGATGGTGGACAAAGTTCACTTTGAAGAGATAGCCGAATTCATGGATGGGACGTACTGAAGGTCAGCGTTTTCTTCAACTTAGGGCCTTCCCGTGTCTATTGTCTGGAAAACCTGACCGGTGGCAATCTGCAGGCGGAGGGAGTCTTTGGCGCTCAGGCTATTTTCGGCGGGGGGAATAGCGTGTTATGCCCATGAATCCCGTAGTGAGGCCTCCGATCGAGCAGGCCACAGCCAGGAAATTCAGGAATGGCGTGGATTCAACAAAACTGATGATCATCAGAAAAGGGAGCACAGCACCGATGACCAGTAAGGCAAAGCCGATCACGACCAATCTGAAAGGATGGTCCATTGGATCTCGCTACTTGTAAAGCCAGCACTCCACGAAGTGGCCGGGAGCAGGCTCGAATTCCGGCGGTTCCTCGACATCACACACCCCATGGATGATCCGAGGGCATCGAGGGTGGAAGCGGCAGCCACTGGGTGGGTTGATCAGACTGGGAGGTTCCCCGGCCGGGACATCTCTGAAGCGGCCGGCGTTCTCTGGTTCGGGATCAGGGATGGCATTAAGCAGTGCCTGGGTGTAGGGATGGAGGGGGTTCCGTACCACCTCTCTGACATCTGTCTTCTCGACCATCCTGGCGGCATACACTATAAAGACGCGTTCTGAGAAGTAGCGCACCGAAGAAAGGTCGTGAGTGACGTAGATCACGCTCAGGTTATGCGCCTTCTGGATCTTCCGCATCAGCTCGAGGATTTCCACCCGCACTGAGGCGTCAAGCATAGATACCGGCTCGTCTGCCACTATTAGTTTGGGGCGGAGAATCATAGCTCTGCCGATTACCACTCGCTGCTGCTGTCCGCCCGATAACATGTGAGGATACTTGTTGAGGAAATCCTCAACCGGGATAAGCCTCACCTCATCCATTGCTGCTCGAATGCGCTGCTCTTGTTCGTCGTCACGGATCTTATTGACGGCCAGTGGCTCTCTCAAGATGCGATTCACAGTCATGAAGGGAGCAAGCGCCCCGTAGGGGTCCTGTTGCACAAAACCCACGTGAGCCCGCAGCCAGACAAGGTCTTGTGTCTTCCGTCCATCCATCCTCCTGCCGTCGAAGGTAATCTCTCCGCTAGTGGGCCGTGCCAGCCCGAGAATGGTGCGCAACAGGGTGGTCTTCCCCGATCCGCTCTCGCCCACGATAGTGACCGCCTCGCCAAGCCTGATGTTGAAGCTCATTCCGTCGACTGCCCGGACGAATCCCGTGCGCAAGAATCCCCAGCGCTTCAGTTCAAACCACGTGCGCAGGTCCTTGACCGATAGCAGCGCCTTTTCTTCCATCTGTTCAGCCTCGCTCATACAACCAGCACTTCACCGTTGACTCTCCACGCACGAATAGAGGCGGCTCTTCCTGGCAGCGCTCGAACCGCTTGTGGCAACGAGGGGCAAAGCGACAGCCCTCAGGCGGGTTAAGCAAGCTGGGCGGCTGACCAGGAATGAACTCGGGTCTCTTCTCCATGCGGAGGGTGGGAACACTGGCCATTAGTTTTCGAGCGTAGGGGTGAAGGGGTTCGCGATAAAACACCTCCGCCCTGCTGTGTTCGACCAATTGCCCGGCATACATACAGAGGACCTCATCTGCCAGCTCGCTGGAGGTGGCGATGTCGTGAGTGATGATGATGAAGTTCAAGCCCAAGTCCTGCTTGATCTTCTTGAGAGCGTTCAAGATGTTGGCCTGCGTCAGGACATCCAGCGCCGAGGTCGGTTCGTCCAGTATAACCAGAACCGGACTGGCTACCAGCGCCATGGCGATGATCGCCCGTTGCCGCATCCCTCCCGATAACTCGAAGGCATAGCGGTCCATGAAGGGCAGCGGTACGCCCACGATGGAGAAAACCTCCCGTGCGCGCTCCAGCGCCTCTCCTTTGTTCATCCGGTGGTCCAACAGCAGCGGCTCAGCTACCTGGCCTCCTACCTTGAGGACCGGGTTAAGGGAGTTCATAGCAGCCTGTGAGACCATGGATATTTTTACCCAGCGTACGTCGCGGCGGAAACGCTCCTCGCCAAAGCTCGTCACGTCCGTACCGTCCAGGAAGACCCTGCCTGTGTAGGTGTGGACGTTGCGTGGCAGGAGCCTGAGGATTGCCTTGGCCAGGGAAGTCTTTCCGCACCCGGATTCGCCAAGCACGGCTAGAGATCGGCCGCGGCCAACCTCGAAGCTCAGATGATCTACCGCCCGCACGATGCCATTCGAGGCACGGAAATAGAGACAGAGATCCTCGACCTTAAGCAGGGGGCCTGTGCTTGTCACCGGGCTGGCGGCATCGCCACTCCCTCCGTTTCCTGCTGCCTTCATAGTCCCTGTCACACGCTCCTTAATCTCGGGTTAAATACGCGGTCCAGCGAGTAGCCCATCAGCGAAAAGCCTACACCTAGTACCATGAGGAGGAGTGCCGGCTCAAGGAACCAGTAGAAGTGTCCTTGATACAACGCCCCCTGAGAAAAGGCATCATTCAGGACCTTGCCCCAGGTAGGCAAAACAGGGTCTCCTAGTCCAAGCACTGCCAGTGTAGCTTCCAGGAAGACGAAGGTCGGGACTATGAGCACGAATTGCGGTAGCAACGTTGGCGCTATCCGGGGTATGAGGTAGCGGAAGATGATACGGAAGTTGCTCGCCCCGTAGGCCTGGGCTGCCTCAATGTAGGGCGCTTCCTTCGCCTGCAGGAACATCGCCCGGTTGGTGACCATGTTTGAACTGAAAATATTCAGGGCAATCACGAGCCCCAGCATCGCCCAGATGCTGCGGGTGTATAGATAGCCGATCATGATGAGAACTGGCAGCAGGGGGACAATGAGGTTCACCTGGGTAATCCACTGAAATATCCTATCCGTCCAGCCTCCCTTCCAGCTGCCAATGGCTGAAAGGATAAAAGTGAGCACCCCGGTGCCTACCGCGGCCAGTACGCCGAATATAATCGCAATAGGCGCTCCCCACAGAATCGGGGTCATGAGGTCGCGGCCCCGGTAGTCGGTGCCCGCCAGGCCATAAACGGCGCCGTAAACCACCAGCTTCGCGTCCAGCGCCGCCGTCTCAGGAACCTGGGCCGTCAGCACCAGCTGGTAATTTCCCTTGAGGGCCTTGCCTTGATTCTGCGGGTCGGCGAGCAACCCCACGTGGGGAAACACCCCCGATAGCCGCGCGCGCAGAGCTTGATCTTGAGAGATGTAATATGCATCCGAGCTCCTGGACAGGAGGCTCTCCTTGAGAAGAATCGTCCGTCCGCTGGGTGTGAGCCAGGACACCGATATCGGCACGGGATCTGTTGCATTGGCCAGCTCGGTATACAGCCTCAGGTCCTTGGGGAAGCGGTTCCACGTGTATTGAAACGGAAGTGTGATATCCACCTGCTTCGTTCCATTGCCCAGCATCTGTTCGGTCTTCGTTCCCATGCCTTCTGCGGAATTAACGATGATAGTGCGCGGGAGCTTGTCGCTGGTGAACAGGTTGAACCAGACCGGAGCAGCGTTCCTGGGGTTGTCACCAGTCACATCAGGCCCTCCACGCCATAAGGTGAGGGCCTGGCTGTAAGGAATGGCGATCACAGCATAGATGGAGACCCCGACGAAAATAACGATGACGGCGATACCGGCTATCAGCGAAGGATAGCGCCTCAACCCCTTCAGGCCTGTCAACCAGTTCCTCATAGGTTTTGCTACCTCCTTTCTCCCCCGGCACCGATACGGACGCGCGGGTCAGCAATTGCGTACACAAAATCCAGCAGAAACACCGTCGCCGCCAGCAGATACCCGAATATCACGATAATTCCAATAATGACGGGGGTGTCGTTCAGCTGGATCGCCGCGTAGAAAGCTCGTCCTAATCCCGGCCACTGGAATACTGTCTCCAGAACGATCATCCCCATCCACATGGTGATGAGCACCAGCAGAAAGTTGGCGATTATGGGAGGGAGGGTGGGCCGGAGAATATAGCGCATGTCAATGGCACGCGAAGAAAGTCCCTTGGCCCGTGCCAGTTCTACGTAGTCTTCGCTGGAGTAGATAAGGAAGAAGGTCCTCCACGCGTAGATATTGGCGAAGAAGGTGCTCATCACTACCGCAGCGGTAGGAAGGATCATGTGCTTGGCTATGCTCAAAGCATAGCCAAGGGTTGTTTCCGGTATGGGGGCGTCCACCAGTCCTCCCCAGGGCAAGAGGCGAAGTACAGCCGCGAAAATAAGTATCAAAAAGAGCCCGTAGAACCAACCGGGCGCTGCCGAACTGGGCGCCAGCGCAATGGTCAGCTTGTCGAGAAAGCTCCCGTACCGTCGCGACAGGAATAGTGCTATGAACAGGGTGAGAAAGAAGAGCAGCAAGTTCGCCGTTCCAAACAGCGCCAACGTGTAGGGCAGCCGTTCCAGCAATATGAATCGCACCTGCCTTGACCCGGCGTCGCTCATCGTACCTTCCGCCCACCCCAATTGCAACTGCATGGCGTTCCGGAGGTACGTGAAACTCCGCTTGGGGAAGAACGGCTGGTCCATCCCCAATTTGTGAAGTTCCGTCTGCACCAGCGCATCCACTAGTGCCTGGAGCTCGTCAGGCGGCAGCTGTCTGTAGACCGGGTTCTGGAGCACTGAAAGGGCGACCTCCTGCCTGATCTGGTCGGCACGCACCTTGTCAAGCTCGCCGCCCATGTTGGCGATTACGACAGTGAGGTAGACGCCGACTATGACCGCCAGCAACAGGAATACTGCCCTGGATGCTGCCATTCTTACCAGCGTAGTGATAGTGCTCCGCATGGCTTAGACCTGCCCTCCCCGAAACTCGCGGCTATTCAACTCCAGTCCGCCTCTCAGGTGTGCCCCTTCTAGCATTTCCTGGTTGCCTTTCTATCGCCAGTCCTCTGAACGATTCGCGGTCTGACACGGAGAACGCCAGCGGCCGAATGAATTGAATGACTCCGCTTTCATATGCCTGTTCCCACAATGGAATCTGGCATATGGTATACGACCTCTGGCTGGCTGTCAAGCTCATCTGCTCGTTTACACGATCGGTGATACCTCTTTTCCATCACCCGGCACCCTTGACGGCTGACTCCCGGGTTCTGAGTCCTGACTATCAAGTACCGCCTGCTCGTCCATATTCATAACCGCGCCTTCTCCCTCTTATCCTAAGGGAGGGACTTCAGCAGAGATTCTTCGCTTCGCTCAGAATGACAAAAGGGAAGGGGCTCAGAACGACAGGAGCCAAGAGGCTCAGAATGATAAAAAGGAATGGGATCGAGATTACACAGCCTGCGGCCTGTGTGGACGCTCAGTCACAGCGGCAGCTTCGGCATTTGATAATTTGGATTTGGTTTGGGATTCGGACTTTGGCATCTGAGCTCTGTCCGGGGCCTGTCTGCTGATGGCTAATGGGCGACTGCTGACTGCTGTCCGTCGTTGGCGATGGCTGACGCTGACATTCTGTGAATCTGAAGGAGGGGCCGCTGCCGGCGGATTGCCGGCGGCGGCCCCTGTTGCCTTAGACGGCTAACTAGCCACTCTATTAAGTTGCTGGTGCAAGCGGTGCACCACTTGTCACATTGAGGAAGCACATGGTCGCGGCCCACATATATGAACCGTAAATGCCGGCAGCCGCGTCAGCTGCGCAGGCTGTATCCGCTCTCCTTGCTTGGAATGCATTCCTGTCAACCAGGAATATGCGGACGGAGTCGTCCATGGATTGCGGAATCGCATTCTGGAACAAGGCAACGCGCTGAGGTATGGTGGTGAAGTCGTTACTCCAGAGTGCTGTTGCGTTACCTAAGAACTCCGGCGTGGGTGTGTAATGCGCCCAGAGTATGCCCATGGCGGCCCACAACGGGGTATAGAAGGCACCGAAGTTCGAGCCTTCGTCCAGTGAGACGGATGTGCTGACCCAACCGGCGGTATAGGCATTCCAGAGACCCAGGTCTGGGTCACTAAGCCTCCAGAGGGGGCTTAGTACACCGCTCGTCCCGTACGTGCGGGTCACATCAAAGTGCAGGGCTGCCAGCTGGTCCCCGAGGTAGTCACCCATTTGATATCGCTCGTCTTCGGTCCTGATCAGAACCTTGACGCTTACGAGGGTGCCATTGTAATAATACCTGGCGGGGCTTCCTGAGAAGGTCATGAGGGGAATCCCCAGCATAGCCGCATTGATGGTAGCATTGGCCGCGGCAAGATTATAGGCGTACGCGGTCGTGGTGGCATTCAGCTCAGTCTCAAACGTTATAGCGTCTTTGCTGTTCGTGCCGATGCACGTGTATCTGGGAGTGCCCAGGCCACCCATGATGACGTTGGAAATGTGGTCGCGGTCAACGGCCTTGTTGAGGGCTTCCCGGATTGCCGGAAGCGCCAGGGGGTTAAACCGCCCGTCGCTGAAGAAGGGATTGGTCGCGTTGCCCGCCGGGTTGAATGTGAACTCGTTGAAGGAACCCACGCTAAGGTAGCGATCGAGGTCGGGGTTAGCTTCAACCTGTGCCAACAGCGAGGGAACAGTCAGACCGTATGCGTAGACGTCGAGCTCATCGTTCGCGAGCTTGGTAATCGCTGCTGGGCCGCTGAGTTCAGAAGACACGACTACTTCGTCCAGCCAGGCGCCGGTGACGTTAGGCCAGGGGCCTGTCGGCAGAGGGCTGATCAAGTTGAGGAACAGGTCGCCAGGCATGTCGTAGCCGGTGAACTTCTTCAAGTCCACTACCTTACCCGCGGTGTTAATGTTGTGCATGTAGTACGGCCCGGTCCCCACCCAGAAGTGGTGGCGCGCGTTGTACCAGGTCTTCAGGTTCTGGTACCGGGTTAGCGCCTCCGCTGGTGTTATGTAGTCACCCACAGTGGGGGCATAGGGGATGTACTGGTAGTTCGGGTTTCCGAGAGTCGTCACGTTGTTCAGGATGCTGTTAAGAATATTCAGGCTCGGCCCGCCGATAAAGCTCAGTTGTTCACATGATTTGTTTGTGGCCTTGGCGGAGGAGAATGCCAGCTTGTTGTTAGTCTCGGCCAGGATGCCCAGGCCCATGGACTCGAAGTTAAGTTCGCCGTAGGGAGTGATCGGGTACCAGCAGTATCCGACGCCACCCAGTCCTACTATCCACTCGGCATCCAGGTACCACGTGTCGTCATAAGTGGTAACGATCAGCCCATAGCCGCCTGTGTTGAACTCGAACTTCACGCCCTTGAAGTGGCTCATAAAGGCGTCGTATGAGGCCACGTAGCTCGCATCGTAGAGGGCGCTCGCGGGCTTGGCCCGGTCGAACCACATGATGGCGGCAATCATGATGTCAGCGGGAGAAAGCAAACTGCCGTCGTGGTATGGAACATCCCAGATGCTCATGGGGTAGTAAACGACCGTCTTGGTCAGGGCCGTCTTGCCCGCGCCTGCGGGGATCCACTCCTTAGTTGTGGCATCAAAGTCAAACCAGACATCGGACGGCACACTGATATTGGGTGATGCTGTGGTGAGAGTAAGCCAATCGTCATTGGGCGCGGTAACACCTATAGGGAGTCCCGCCGCCACGATGACTTCGGCCTTCTCGATGCGCCAGGGTATGTACAGCCCGTTGATGGGATGGGCTATGACGCTCATGTCCTGTGTAGCCGTCTGAATGAACCTGTCATAGACCCAGTTCGAGCCGGCAATCGGGTTCCACGGCTCAGTCAGTATACCGGCCGTGGCTATTCTCATTAGCAGCTCGTCGCCGGCGCCGCCGCCACCGCCACCGCCGCAAGCTGGCAATATGGCAAGAGAGATGCATAACAAACTGACCAGAATTGCCCAGCCTATTCTTGGAAATCTTTTACTCATTCGAACCTCCTTTACTGAATTTGTTCTGCCAACTGTTTCTGTTTAGACACTCCGTCGATAAGCATCACCTCCCCTTTTTTTATTTGTTTATATTTAAGAATACCCTACTTATATTAAGATCCTGTTAAGTGGGGCTATAAACAAGCAATTCTTTCCGGTTCTTTTTGACGGTCTGCCCGCACCTGTAAGAAAGCCGGTGAACCTTGGCGATAGACGCCCGGCGCCTCTCTGATACTAACTGACGAAGCCAGCCTCACGAACATAAACCTCACTCTTCTTCGGCCTGAGACAGCGGTTGTTCCCAGGTGCAGCTACTGTGAACTTGTATCATAACGTGTCTCCGGGAATTTGTCAATGGGAGACTTATACCTCCGCACAGGTGATGCCCGTCGGAAGGCAATTCTTGCTCCAACCCGCATTTTTCAATATACTAACAAACATAACTATGGTCGATTGCAAAACTCGTTGTAATTCTCCCTCCCCTTGCGGGAGGGAGTTTTTAGAGGGAGGGGGATTTCACCCTCACCTTAATCCTCTCCCGTCGAGGGAGAGGAATTTTCTAAGACATTACGCGGTTAACTGTAGATGAAAGTGGACAGGCGAATAATCAATCTCGTTATCACCGGTTTCTCAGGCACCGGCAAATCTCTGGTGTCTAGAGAAGTAGCCCGGAGATTGGATTGGGATTTCCTGGATACGGATGACGAGATAGTTGAACAAGTCGGCAAACCCATCGCTGAAGTTTTTCGTGAGGATGGGGAGGGCAGGTTTCGGGAGCTGGAACGCGAGACGATTAGAAAGGCTTGCCGGCGGAGGCAGACAGTCATAGCTATTGGCGGCGGTGCCATAGTTGACCCGCAAAACTATGAATTGCTTGCCAGAAATGGGTTAATCGTTTGCCTGGAGGCTAAACCTGAGACTATCTGCGAGCGCCTGTTCCGTGAAGTTGGTTGCAGTCCTGAGACCGAGGTGCGTCCACTTTTAGCTACCGATAACCCTTTGGAACGCATCAGGCAGCTTAAAGCCTCGCGGCAGCCTTACTATGCTAAAGCGGATTGGACAATCCATACTGACGGTTTAAGCATCAGTGAAGTAGCAAAAGAGGTGATAAGGGCCTGGAGATTGCTTGGTCGCGCTCACCCTCACCTTACTCCTCTCCCGCCAGGGGAGAGGAAATCGTCTCGGGAGCTAAATGCTGGAGATGACGCCGCCTGTGTGGTGGAGACTGAGACTGAAACTTATCCCATCTACGTTGGCTATGGGCTACTAGACAAACTGGGTGAAAAGATGAAGCAAGCTGCTTTGTCGGGCACTGCCACCGTGATTAGCGATGAGAATGTCTTCTCACTTTACGGCAGCAAGGTTGAGCAAGTTCTCAAGGGTGCCGGTTTTGGTGCTAATTCTTTTGTAGTGCCGCCGGGCGAAGAGACAAAAAGTGTGAGCTCCGCTGTGAAAATCTATGATTTCCTTGTCAAGTATCGAACGGAGCGGGATGATATCATCGTCGCCCTGGGCGGGGGAATGGTCGGTGACCTGGCCGGCTTTGTGGCGGCCACCTTCTTGCGAGGTATGCCCTGGGTACAGGTGCCGACCAGTTTGGTAGCGATGGTTGATGCTGGCATCGGGGGTAAGGTTGGGGTTAACCATCCGGAAGGGAAGAACCTTATTGGTGCCTTCTATCAGCCTAACCTGGTTTTGTCTGACTGTGAGACTCTCACCACTTTGCCTGAGCGTGAACTGACCTCAGGCTGGGCTGAAGTTATCAAGTACGGTTTGATTTTGGATAAGGAATTGTTCGAGTTCCTGGAAAACAATGTTAGCAAGCTCACAAAGCTAGAACCGGAGTTGCTTACCCGAGCTATTGCCCGCAGCGCTGCTATCAAAGCTCGAGTCGTCAGCCAGGATGAAAAAGAACGGGAAGGGAAGCGCATCATCTTGAATTACGGACATACCATCGGTCACGGATTAGAGGCGGCCAGTCAGTATAAGCGATTTCTTCATGGTGAAGCGGTAGCCATTGGCATGATGGGCGCCGCCAGGCTCAGTCACCGGTTAGGTCTTTTGCCTTCGGAGGCAGTGGAGCGCCAGCAAGCGCTATTACAGAGACTGGGTCTGCCCATATCACTGCGGGCAGAAACTGTGGATCGGAGGCGTGGCAAGAAGGGCAGCGGGCGCGAGTTAGGCCTCGTCGCGATAACCAGGGCTATGGAACTGGACAAAAAAGTGAAGGGAAAGGCAATTCACTGGGTGCTGCTGGAGGATATCGGCAAAGCAGTGATCCGCAGTGACGTGCCTCGGGGGGACGTATTGGCCGTACTTCGGGAACTAGCGAAACCGTAGTCTCTTCGTTGGATGCTTCGATAAGTAGGGCAGTTTGAAACTAGTGCTGATTTAGAACCCTGGGCAAGAAGAAATGATATAGTTGACCGGAGGGAAATGGAAGACAAGAGTATGGGTACCGCAAGATTTGTGTATTGGCAAGATGATGTGTGGCTCGGCTATTTGGAGGAATATCCTGACTACATGACGCAAGGGAAGGCCCTGGAGGAATTGAAGGAAAACCTCAAAGATATTTATGACGATTTAACCAGTGGTGCTATTCCGTATGTTCGTAAGGTTGCCGAACTGGAAATAGCATGAAAAGGAAAGAGCTGCTGGGGCAACTGGAAAAGATGGGTTGCACTCTTGTGGCGCGGAAGAAAACACGATTGGTATCAGAATCCCGGAGCGAAAATTGCTCAGCCTGTTCCCAGACATAATGAGATCAATGATAATCTTGCCAAACATATCATAAATATGTTGAAGCAGGACGACTAACCGCCATCGCTCATTTGAGGTGTCGCAACTACAATTGGTTTGTACGACATGGACATGCCGGTTACCTCCCGCAAAGTCCCGAGGGACTCAACAGAGTGCACATGACGGAAATTTGGTGCCATTAGTGGGTGCGGGAGTCTCAATTACCTGAATTGAAAGCAAGCCTTTTATAGGCTATAATGGCCACTTCAGAACAGGAGACTATCTTTGCTGAAAAGCCACAACTGCGGGGAACTGAGGGGGAAACATGCCGGACAGAAGGTAACTTTAGCTGGCTGGGTGCACCGTCGGCGTGATCACGGTGGGAAGGTATTCATCGACCTGCGTGATCGAGAAGGCATAGTTCAAGTCGTGTTCAATCCCCAGGTATTGGAAGAAGCATATGAGGTAGCTGGTTCGCTCCGCAGTGAGTACGTAATTCAAGTCACCGGGGAAGTTGCCACCCGCCCGAAAGGGACAGAGAATCCCAAATTGGCTACGGGAGATATTGAAGTTGTGGCCAAGGAGATCCTCATCCTTAATCCGTCGAAAACACCGCCATTCTACATAACTGAAGATGAGGAAGTCGAAGAATCACTTTGCCTTAAGAATCGCTACCTGTACCTGAGAAGACCCAGACTGAAGGATAATCTTATTCTACGCTACAGGGTGACAAAGTTTATTCGCGATCTGCTCGACGCCAAAGGATTTGTGGAAATTGAGACACCTATTTTGATCAAGAGCACGCCGGAGGGAGCCCGCGATTACCTTGTGCCCAGCCGCATCAATCCTGGCAAGTTCTATGCTCTGCCTCAGTCCCCACAGCAACTGAAGCAACTGCTCATGGTAGCTGGGTTTGACAAGTACTTTCAGATAGCTCGGTGCTTCAGGGACGAAGACCTGCGAGCAGATCGGCAGCCTGAGTTCACCCAGCTGGAC
>Ga0315284_10008090_pt1 | contig 14996 bp, 10 predicted proteins | sample YL17G09_16_MG_FD_203696 | JGI IMG/M metagenome (GOLD analysis project Ga0315284, IMG submission 203696) | Sediment microbial communities from Yellowstone Lake, YNP, Wyoming, USA - YL17G09_16 | ecosystem: Environmental > Aquatic > Freshwater > Lake > Sediment | place: USA: Wyoming | collected... | reverse complement strand
TGATCTCACCATCGCCCACGATCTGCGCGAACTCCACGTTCGTGCGGCGCGGGAACAGATCGTGATGCTCGATGGCGGGCCCGATCTCCTTCACCTTCGCGCGCTCGACATCCTCCACGAAGAGCACACAGTGCGGATTCCCCATTGAAACCGCCGTGATGGGGTAGCGATTCCCCCCCACCCGCAGTTTCTCGTCCACCACTCGCGGCTGATCCGGGCCCTTCATCGGAATCTCGGCGCGCGACAGCCGGGGTACGCCCATGTCCACGCGAACGCTCACCACCGTCCCACCCCGCACCTTCAGATGGGGCCGGATCAGGCCGGCGCCGGTCTCGATCGTCAGCTCCTTCTCCCGCGTGAGGCCGTGCTCGTAGACATACTTGGCGAACAGCCGGACGCCATTGCCGCACATCTCGGCCTCACTGCCGTCCGAGTTGAAGATGCGCATCTTGAAGTCGGCCGCGCGGGATGGCAGCACCAGGATCAGGCCGTCCGAACCCACCCCGAAATGGCGGTCGGACAGCGCCTTCGAGATCGCCGGAAGCTTCTCCTCCAGCGGCGGCTTCTGCATGGCATCCACGACCAGGTAGTCGTTGCCCAGCCCATGCATCTTCGTAAACCGAATCATCGCCAGCCTCCAGTAACGCTCACACCGGGATGCCCAGCATCCCCACAAACGCAAAATGCCGGACGGACTGGGGAGTCCGCTCCGGCACCCTTCTCGCTCTCTGCTCTGCTTCGTCTCAGCTACGGGCGACTGTGAGACTGGGCGCGTGGCGAGTCCGGGCAGGCCGGAGCGGCCCACCGCTGCGCTTCGTGCGCTTCGCCTTGGTATTGCGCCCTCTCATTTCTCTTCCCAACTCCTCCTGATAATGTCAGCCACGTGCTGAAAGCCGCCGGTAGCGGCGACGTCTATCCACTCGATTCGTGAGTCGGCGCGGAACCAGGTCAACTGCCGTTTCGCAAACCGCCTCGTGTCCCGCTTCAGCCGCTCCACTGCCTCGTCGCGAGCCTGCTCGCCTCGCACCACCGGGATGATCTGCGCGTAACCCAGCCCCTTCATGGGGACGAGTCGCTCGTCATACCCCCGATCGAGAAGGCTCTTCACCTCTTCGATCAGGCCGCCGCGGATCATCTCCTCCACCCGGGCCTCGATGCGGCGATACATCTCCTCTCGCGGCAACGTCAGCCCGAACTGGCGGGTATTGTAGCGTGCCTGCTGCTGGCGGTCAAGCTCCTGCAAGCGGGAGATCGGCAGGCCGGTCAGCTCGAAAACCTCGAGCGCCCGGATGATGCGCTTCTCATCGTTGACGTGAATGCGCGCCGCCGCTTCGGGATCGACTGCGGACAAACGCGCGTGGAGGGTGGCGAGGCCGTGCTCTCTCGCCTCTGCCGCGAGCCGGCGGCGCAACTCGGGATCCGGTGGCGCCATCGGGAAGCCAAGGCCGTCGATCACCGCGCGGACATAGAGGCCGCTTCCTCCCACCAGGATCGGGAGGCGACCCCGCTGATGAATCGCCTCGATGGCCGCCCTCGCCCGCTCCTGGTACTCCGCCACCGAGAAAGGCGTGTCCGGGTCGATGATGTCGATGAGATGATGGGGAACGCGGGCCCGCTGCTCCGCGGTAGGCTTCGCCGTACCGATGTCCAGTCCCCGATAGCACTGCATCGAGTCGGCCGAGACGATCTCGCCATTCAGGGCCTCGGCGACCAGGATTCCGACCTCTGTCTTGCCGGTAGCGGTGGGTCCGACGATGGCGAGGAGGGGATCGCTCATCTCGTCAGCGGTTGAACTTGCGGTCGATCTCGAAATTCGAGATGGTCATCACGATGGGCCAGCCGTGGGGGCAGGTATACGGGCGCGCGGTCGCCGATAGCGCGTTCAGCAGTTCCACCGTCTCCTCATAGCTGAGCGCGTCACCCGCCTTGATCGCCGAGCGACAGGAGAGCGTGATCAGCAATTTCTCCCGCCTCCGCTCCAGAGACTGCGAGCCGGAGTCTGAGACGAGATCCTCGGCCAGGTCCTTCACCAGCGCGGCCGGGTTCTCGTTCGCCAGCGCGGCCGGGATCGCCCGCACCAGGAACGCCTCCGAGCCGAACGGCTCCAGCTCGAACCCCAGCGCCGCCAGGTCATCCGACTGCTCGGCCACCCCCGCTGCCTCTCGGGGCCCGAGTTGCGCCACCACCGGCTCCAGCAGGGGCTGCGCGATATTGCGGCGCGACAGCCTCGCCTCCGTAAACCGCTCGTACAGGATGCGCTCCTGCGCTCGGTGCTGGTCCACCAGCAGCAGGCCCTGCTGGCTCTCCGCCAGGATGTAGGTGTTGCGCAGCTGAGCCAGTGGGCGTAGTTCGAGCCGATCGCCCGCTCCCGCGCGGAAGGCCGGCGAGAGCACGCTTGGGGCTGCCAGCGGACCCGCCCAGCCACCCGGCAATGCGCCCTGGCGATCGGCCGGCAGTGGCTGTGACGCGGGCCGGGGCGGTGACTCTACGCTGGTCAGGCCGATCTGGGCCGTCGCACCGGACCGGTTGAGGGCCTCGTGCACCGCCCGCGAGATCAGATGATGGACTTCCCACTCCCTGCTCAGCCGCACCTCCGCCTTCGTCGGGTGGACGTTTACATCGACTGAGCCCGGATCGACCTCGATCAGCAGCACCGCCGCCGGGTACCGCCCCTGCGGCAGCACCCGCCGATACGGCTCCTCCAGCGCGTGAGTGAGAGTGCGATTGCGGACCCACCTGCGGTTGATGAACAGGAACTGCCGGTTGCGGCCGCCCCGGTGAGCTGACACTGACGACACCAGCCCCCGCACCGCCATCCCCGGCAGAGAAAGCTCGATTGGCAGCATCGCCTCCGCCAGCTCCCGGCCCCAGGGAGCGACGATCGCCGCCCGAAGATCGGCCAATCCCGGATGCTGGATCACGTCTCTCCCGTCTTTCATAAACCGAAGCGCCACCTCCGGGTGCGAGAACAGGAATCGCGTGAAGGCATCGGCAACGTGGCCGACCTCGACCTCATCTCGCTTCAGGAACTTGAGCCTCGCCGGGGTGTTGTGGAAGAGGTTGCGCACCAGCAGTTCGGTGCCGGGCGGCATGCCCACCTCCTCCAGCTCGACCACCTCGCCGCCGACGGCCACCAGCCGCGTCCCCGCGTCGGCCTGGGCGGGCCGGGTCATCATGGTGAAGTGCGAGACCACCGCGATACTCGGCAGCGCCTCCCCGCGGAAGCCGAAGGTGCTGATGGCGAACAGGTCGTCGGCGGAGCGAATCTTGCTGGTGGCGTGGCGCTGGAGCGAGAGCACCGCGTCCTCTCGGGTCATACCGCACCCATCATCGACGATGCGGATGAGCCCCCGACCCCCCTCGCGGATCTCGACCTCCACTCGTCGCGCGCCCGCGTCGAGGGAGTTCTCCATCAGTTCCTTGACCACCGACGCCGGCCGCTCGACCACTTCCCCCGCGGCGATCTTACTGGCGACGGATTCATCGAGGATGAGGATGCCCACAGCCGGGGACTTCGCCGGGGCCGGAGGCCGGTCCTGCCCTCTTCGGCGTCGTGGAGCCGCGGCTGCTAGCGAGCGGCGGAGAGCGAGAACGACTCTATCTCGCGCGGATCCAGGTGGCCGTCAGCCTCGATCTTCATGAAGGCCCGCACCAGTTCCGGGTCCCACTGCCGGCCCGAGTCAAGTTCGAGTTCGCGGAGCGCGAACTCCCGGCCCGGCGGCTCCCGATAGTGGCGATGCGAGAGCATTGCGTCGTAGGAGTCGGCAATGGCGATGATGCGAGCGATCAGCGGGATGTCGTCCTTGGCCATGCCGGTGGGATAGCCTTTCCCGTCATAGCGCTCGTGGTGGTACAGGATGCCCGGCAGCGCGCTGGACAGGTTCAAGCTTCTGCGCGCCAGCGACTCGCCCACGGAAGGGTGGCTCTGGATCAGGGAGCGCTCGTCGGAGGAGAGGGGTCCGTTCTTCACCAGCACCCGGTCCGGGATCCCGATCTTCCCCACGTCGTGCAGCAGCGCCGCCGTTCTCACCGCCTCCACATCATACTCCGCCAGCCCGAGCGAGTTGGCGAGAGCAACCGCGTAAGCCGTGACCTTCTTGCTGTGCCCGCCTGTTATCCGATCCCGCGCGTCGACCGCTGCCACCAGCGCTTCCAGCGCTCCCCAGTCCGAGTTCTGCAGGAACTGGTAGAGCTGGTACGGATCGGTGATCTCCTGGGCTCCCGGCACCCGGTTGAACGGGCAGGCCTTATTGCGCCCGGAGTACTTTGCCATATACATCGCTACGTCCGAGGCGATGATGAGGCCGTTCTTCTGCGCGCTGTGCTGCGGGTAACAGGCGACGCCGATACTCGCCGTCAGGTGGGCAATGGAATCCATCATGGAGCGCTGTCGCCCCGGCAGACGCAGTTCCCGCGCCGCGATCTCGGAGCGGATCTTGCCTGCTGCTTGCAGCGCCCCCGGCAGCGCAGTCTCGGGCAGCAATACCGCGAATTCGTCGCCCCCGTACCTGGCGGCCAGGTCCGTCGTGCGGATGGCGCCCATGAGGATCTGCGCCACCTGCCGGAGCACCTCGTCGCCCGCGGCATGGTCGTTGGTTTCGTTGAACTGCCGGAAATTGTCGATATCGACCATGAGCAGCGAGAGCACGTGGTCGTAACGCTCGGATCGTTCGATCTCCTCCGCCAACCGCTCGTGGAAGTGCCGGTGACTGCACAGGCCGGTCAGGACGTCCACGTTCTCTTTTCCGGTGACGCGGCGGCGTGACTGGGGGAGTTGGGAGATAAGCTGGTTGAGCCAGCCCGATAGCTCGTCGGCCTCATCCCTCGCGTTCGGCGTGATAGGTCCGCTCATCCGGGCCCCGAGTTGGCCTTCGGCCGCTCGCTGCGTCGCCGCCAGCGCGGCCAGCACCGTTTCGGTCAGCCGACCCATGAAATCGACGGAGGCGAGGACGATCAGCAGGCAGGCAATGCCACCCGCGAGGGAAAGCGCAAATGGGGAATGATGGGCGAACGCGACCACCCAGCCGCCCACCGAGAACACGGCGAGCGCGCCGGATAGCGCCCAGCTCTTATGGCGCAGCCGAACCGACCTGCGACTGGACCTTGCCAACGCGATGCTTCTTCCTGCAAGCCAGGGATTAGGGCACCTGCAAGGTGTTATTCCATAATCCCGGGGCCGCCGAGCAAGCCATCGTCTATGGCCCCGAAGCTTTCAACGCCTCCATCACCCCGGCTGCGGGGCGACCCGCCCGAATCTCGTGGGCCATCGCCTCCAGCGCCTGCGCGGAATGGGCGAAAAAGCGCCTGTGAGCGGCGCAGAGGTAGGAAATCGGCCGGCCGGCCTCGTCCACCTGCAGCCGGCGCTTGGGGCAATCGCCACCGCAGAACTTCCACACCGAGCAAGCGCGGCAACGCTCGGCCAGGTTCGCCTTCGCCCGCCCGAAGGCGCTCTGCTCTCCGCCGTCCACCAGTGCCGCCAGCCCCTCCGACGTCACCGCTCCGCGCCGGTGCTCCGGGTAGACAAAATGATCGCAGGCGTACAGGTCGCCGTTGTGTTCCACCACCAAAGCTCTTCCGCAGGTCGGGGCGAACACGCACATCGTCGGCGGCATTCCCAGCCATACATTCAGCGCCGACTCGAAGAGTTGCACGAACACCCGCCCCACATCGTGGCGCGCCCAGTAGTCGAATACCTCACACAAGAACTGCCCCAGCCTCTCCGGGCGGACTGACCAGGGGGTGACCTTCTGGGCGTTTGGCGACTCCCTTTCCACCACCGGGATGAACTGGAGGTGGCGGAAACCCAGGCCGACCAGATGCCGGTACACCTGCAGAGGATGCTCGGAATTCCAGCGGTTGACCGTCGTCAGCGCATTGCACTCGACTCCGTGCCGCTGAAGGGTGCGCAGCCCCGCCGCCGCCTGCTCGCAGCTCGGCCGCCGGGCGTGATCTACTCGATAGCGATCGTGCAGTTCGGGCGGACCATCAATGCTCACGCCCACGAGGAAACCATGATCGGCAAAGAACGCGGCCCATTCATCGTCGATCAGCGTCGCGTTCGTTTGCAGCGCGTTCATCACCCGCACGCCGGGCCGCGCGTACCTCCTCTGCAACTCCAGGGCACGCCGGTAGAAGTCCAGCCCCGCCAGCAGCGGCTCCCCTCCCTGCCAGCCGAACACCACCTCGGGCGCAGGGCTGGCCTGCAGGTAAGCGGCGCTCACCCGCTCCAGCGTCTCGTTATCCATGCGCATCGCGCTGCCGGGGAAAAGCGCGGCCTTCTCCCGGTAGTAGCAGTACTTACAGGCCAGATTGCAGCTCGCGCCGACCGGCTTCAGCATCAGGTGGAAGGGCTGCGAAGCGGCACGCGCCATCTGCGGCCTATTCCTGGAACTCGCCCGGGTGCCGGCGCTTCAGCTCTGGCGCCGCCCACCCGCGCCCGGTCTGTTCCAAGCGCTCACAGTAGGCCGCCAGGTGCCCGCGGGCATGATACGGGCCGCCCTCCTCCAGTACCGTCTGCATGGGGTCCTGACCCGGCCCGGAGGCCCTCATCTCGGCCTCCCATTTGTCGAGCAGGAGCGCTCCTTCCCGGCACGTTTGCGGCCGATCCGTCGCCAGATCATGCTCCTCGTGCGGGTCCTCCTCGATGTTGAAGAGCATCTCGTCGGGGAACAGGTGATAGCCGTCATGATAGGTGCGGATGTACATCCAGGGCTCAAAGCGCACCCCCCGCTGGCACACGTGGGCGCACTGGCTGAGCGTCAGAAAATCCCGGCCGCAGTCTTCTCCCTCGGTGATGGCGAGAGCATAGCTCCGTCCATCCCAGCTCGGGGCGGGCGGCCTGCCGAGCAGTTCCGCCAGAGTGGGCGCGAGGTCCAGGTTGTAGTGCAGTCCCGTGTCAACATGGCCTTCCTCACCCCCGGGCCAGCGCACGATCATGGGGACGCGCGGGGTGACGGCATCCGCCGTGGCGTGCTCCCCGTAGATCCCCAACTCGCCCATGTTCTCACCATGGTCCGAGCTGACGATGATGACCAGGTCATCCAGCGCGCCCCGCTCATCGAGCGCCGAAAACAGCCGGCCGATGTGGTCGTCCATGTAGCGAATGCCGCAGTCATATCCGTCGATCATCCGGCGAAGGTCGCTCATCTCTCTCAGCTCACCCGGAGCGCGCGGGTAGCGCGGGTTCCCGCGGTTGTCGTACATGCTGACTTCCCGCGCGGTGTGCGGCCCCACCAGGTTGCGGTGCCGCTCCAGCACCTCCTCCGTGAGCCAGCTTGGCAGCGGCTCGTCGGCGAACGGGTTACCGAAGCTCTCCGGCGCGCGGTAAGGCGTATGCGGGTCCCAGTAGTTGATGTGCAGGAACCAGTTACCGCGATCCGCGTTTCGCGCGATCCAGTCGAGCGCGGTCGGCGTCACCTCCTCCGCCGATTCCATCCCGCCTCGGCCGGTGTTGTACATCTCACTGAACCCGGCATAGAACCACCAGGCGCCGTGCCTCTCGGCGAAGGGGCTGATGGATACCGTGCGCAGCCCGGCCGAGCGCAGCAGCGCGGGCAGACTCTGGTGCCGCAGCAGGCCGCCGAAGTCTCGTTTCTCCCCCTCCAGCCGCATGTCGGCCGCGGTTCCACCGTGATTGACCACACCCGTGTGGAAGCCGAACCGCCCCGTCATCAGCGCCGCCCGCGACGGCAAGCAAGGCGCGTCCGAGCAGTAGTAGTTGTCGAACCGCACGCCCTGCGCGGCGATCGCATCTATCTCCGGCGAGGTGTCGCGGTGATAGCCGTAGCAGCCCAGATGATCGGGCCGCAGCGTATCGAGATCGAGGAAGAGAACTCGCATCTTCGTTACGCTCCCCACACCCGCGGCATCCAGAGCGGCTCCTTGCCCATCTCCGCGAAAAGCAATCTCCTCACCAGCTCCGCTTTCAGCTCGACGCAGTTCGGATCGTCCCAGAGGTTGCGCACCTCCCCGGGATCGGCCTGCAGATCGAACAGCTCCCCGTAGCTGCGCTGATAGTAGACCGTGAGCTTATACCGCGCGTCGATGTACGTCTTCACGTGCACCGTCGTCGGCTCGTGGCGGTTCTCGACCACGACGTGATCGCGTGCGGACACCGCCTCTCCCCTCCAGACCGGGCTCTGATCGACGCCGGTCATCTGGCGCGGAATCGGCGCCCCCACCAGGCTCAGGAAAGTCGGGGCGAGGTCTACCAGTGACTGGAGAGCGCACGACCGCTCGCCCGCCGGCACGCGCCCCGGCCAGCGCACGATGAATGGGACTTTGACCAGGTCCTCGTAATGGAATGCACCCTTCGCGTTCAGACCGTGCTGGCCGAAGAAGTGCCCATGGTCGGTGCTGAACACGACTACCGTGTTGCTCGCCAGTCCGAGTTCATCCAGCCGCTGGACGATCTTCCCGATGTACTTGTCCATCAGCGAGATCATCCCGTAATACGTGGCGACATCCCGCGCCAGCGCCTCCCGGCTCTGCAGGTGCGAATGGAAGCCGTGGACGCTCTGCCCACTCTCCCGCCAGGGCGAAAAATCGGGGTCGGGCTGCTGGGTGAGCTGGAAGTGGGGCGGATTGTGGTCGTGCTCCCCCGGTGTCACCGACGGCAGAGTGAGCTTCTGCGGATCGTACATCGTGTCCCAGGGCTCTGGCACGAGATACGGCGGGTGCGGATCGAGGAAACTCGCCCACAGGAAGAAGGGCTGCTTTTCCCGCTTGTGGCCTTCCAACAGCGCGCACGTCCGCTCCGCAATCCACGTGTCGTAGTGGTACTCCTCCGGGAGCAGCCAGCGCCAGCGCTGCGAATCGTTGCTTCCCGTCGGCGGCTGGAAGTAGTCTCGCCAGTTCGCGCAGCCCTTCTCTTCCATCCATCGCGCGTAGTGCTGACCGACCAGATACTCGTCGGTGTGATTGCGCGTCAGCTCGACGTGCTGGAAGCCGTAGAACGGGCCGTGGAACTCGCGCCAGAACTCCAGGTCCTGCATCAGCGGCACGGATTCCAGAGATGGATACGCCTCTGTCGATCGCAGCGGCTGGAAATGCGCCTTCCCGATCAACGCCGTGTGATACCCCGCGGCCGCCAGGTCCTCCCCGACCGTGTGGGCATCATCGGGCAGCTTGGTGCCCAGAGACCAGGCCCCGTGTTGGCTGGGGTACTGACCCGTGATGATCGATGCCCGCGTTGGCGTGCACGTCGGGTTCGGGCAGTAGGCTCTGGTGAAGAGCGTGCCCTCGGCCGCCAGCCGATCGAGACTCGGCGTCGACAGCTCCGGGTTCTCGCAGCCGAGCGTGCTCCAGTGCTGCTGGTCCGAAGTGATGAGCAGAATGTTTGGGCCGAAGCTCCGGGACACGCTCCCCTCCCCTAATCCTCAGACCACTTCCACTCGTAGTGCGACCGTTCCCCACGCAGCTCCCGCCGCCGCTCTTCCCTGTGCTTTTCGTATACCGCGCGGATAGCCTCGGGCGTGTTCGCCACCCCGCCCTTCGGATAGGCCTTCACCGCCGGCGGCTCCGCCTTCACCAGCGCCCCATACGCGTCCGGGCGGCGCAGCTTCAGATGCCGCTCCCGGTGATCGCGGATACCGCTGTACAGGTACTCCCAGTAGTTCTCCGGCGAGAGCGTAGCTCGCTCGACATCCACCTCGGCGGCCACGAAGGTCCCCTCGCGATCCTCGGCGTCGGCCAGGATCTTTGAGTTCGGAGCCGCAATCCGGGAATGCGCGTTGGTCGAGGTGATGTAGAACACCTGGTAGTCCATCGCCCGCGCCCGCACCCGATACTCCGCCGGGCTCGCCGCCGACGAATGGCAGATGATCCTCGCGCCGTTCAGCGCGCAGGACGCCGTGGACTCGGGCCAGCAGTCATCGTAACAGATGATCAGGCCCACCATCCCGATATCGGTCTCGAACGCGGGGAAACTGTCGCCCGCCGTGACCAGCCAGGTCTCATAGACCGGAAGATGCACCTTGTGGTACCGCCCGATCACCGCCCCGTCCCGGCCAAAGAGCACCGAGGAGTTGAAGATCCTCTCGCCCTCCGCCTCGTAGCAGCTGGCGACGACGTGCATGCGGCGGCTCTTCGCCACGTTCGACAGCGTCTCGTGCACGTAGGGCGCCACCTGCTCCGTCAGCCTGCGGAAGATCGACGGGTCATCCAAGTACGTCATCGCCGTCCCCAGGGATGCGATGTCCTCCCCTGCCACCGCGATGTCCGCGCCGGCATCTCCCGCCATCGACAGCAGCGTGGCATGCCCATCGACCGCCCGCCTAGCCGCCTCCAGCGCGACGCCGAACGAGAACGAGTCGCCATATGGATCCGCCTCGATCGGCCTCGGCTTCCAGCCGACCTGCGTCGTGGCCAGTTTCACAGTCTTCGCCATCTCAGGCTCCTTCCGGCAGGCGACATGTCCCTGCCCGTCATGCTACCTCGGCGCCATCGCCCTGCCATCCATGGTGCGCGGACGCGCGTCCCGCAGGTCGTCGAAATGGTAGCTCAACCCCCGGCGGAACGGAATCGGTTCCGCGCTCAGCTTCCGGGCGCGGGCCACGCACCGGTCCGGCTGGTACATCCTCACCTCGACCTCCGAGAGCCCCATGAACTCGCACATATCCTTGACGCACAGCGTCGAGGGCTGCCACCAGATGCCGAAGGCGAACCTCCCGAAATCCGCGTACGAGTGCTCGTCATCCCCCACCGCGGCGCTCTCTAGCAGCAGCAGCCCGCCGACCCTCAGCAACTGCTGCACGATGAGCAGCCCCACCAACATGTCGCTCAGATGGTATAGCACGCCGCTCAGCAAGATCACGTCGAACGAGTTCGGTTCGAGCTTCTCCGGCAGTTGATAGAGCGATGCTGTGAGGGTTCGCAGGTTGGCCACCCCGAACAGCTCCCGCAGGTAGTCACACTGCGCCATGTGCTCCGGGATCTCGTCCACCGCCACCACTTCCTTCGCCCCCCGGTGCGCCGCGATCAGCGACATCCCCCCGGTGAGGCAACCGATGTCGGCGACCCGCAGGCCCCTCAGGCTCTCCGGCCACCAGTGCCACTCGTCCCATAGGCCAATGATGTCGAGAAACTTGTCTTTGACCGTGCCTTCCTTCGCAAACGGCCCGAAGTCTATGCTCTGCCCCCAGCCATACTGCGCCTGATCCGCCAGCTCCTCCACCCGACAGCGGACTGCCTCCACCTGCTCCGCCGAGTACGACGCGGGGAGCGAGTACGGCCACTTCGCCGGCTTGGGCATATCAGTCTGCTTCCAGGACATCGGTGGCCTCCTGCCAGGTGATCGATGCCGGCGCAACAGCCGGGGCCGGAGGGGTGAGAGCGGCCGCCGTTTCGTTAGCCGCGCCCGGGCCTCGCACTCCCTTCTGCGCCACTCCGGCCAGCAGCATCAGCATCACTCCTGTGATCACGAACGGGACCCGCAGCCCCAGCGCCGCCGCCGCCCAGCCGCCGATCATCGGGCCGACCGCCCAACCCAGGGCGGAGAAGGTGGTGGTTATCCCGTACGCTTGCCCCAGCCGGTTGCGCGGCACCATCGACGCCACCATCGCGTTCATCGCCGGCGCCATGCCACCCGCGCCGATCCCGAAGATCGCCCGGATGACCAGCATCTGCGTCACCGTGTGCGCGGCCGCTTGCGGCAGACAGGTAAGTCCCGTGAGGGCGGTGCAGATCACGAACACCGACTTGTGCCCGAGTCGGTCGCTCATCCGGCCGATCACAATGGCGGCGATGGCCGAGCTGATTCCCGTCACCGCCATGATGACCCCCGTCAGAGAAGCGGCCCGCCCGGCCGCGCCATCGAGCTGCTCGACGAACAGCGGGAAGATCGGCCCTACCAGGGACCCGCTCAGGTTGGTCAGTGTGTAGACGCATAGCAGCACCAGCACGCCGGGGCCGGCGAGGATGTCCCTGATCGAGCCCGCCGCCCGGTGCTCCTCCGGCGATGGCCGCCGAAACCTCTCCTTCGCCCCGAACAGCACCAGCAGGCCCGCCGAGAACAGCAGCGCCCCGGTGACGAGAAATGGCATGCGATAGCCGTACTTCTCCGCCACCGCTCCCCCCACCAGCGGGCCCAGCGAGTTGCCCGTGAACACCGACATCTGCATCAGCCCCAGGCTGAACCCCAGGTGCGAGGCCGGCACCACGCTCGAGACTAGTGCGATGGACGCCGCCACCGTCCCCGTGAACGCGCCCTGCAGCACTCTCAGCGCGAAAAGCTGGTGCACGTTCCTCACGTACGCCATCATCCCCAGGATGATCGCGCCCCCGAACATCGCCCGCTGCACCATCAGCTTGCGCCCGTAACGATCCGCCACCCATCCCCACATCGGTGCGACGATGCTCATCATGATGCCGCTGCCGGTGCCCAACAGCCCCGCCCACACGAACACTCGTCGCTCTTCAGTAACGCCCAGCTCGCGAATATAGAACGGGATGAAGGGCATCACGAAGGCGAACCCGACCATCGCCATGAGCTGGGCCACCCACATGGTGTACAGCGTCATGCGCCACTTGGGAGTGCCACCGGGGGGCTGACCGGCCGGCCCCCGTTCTCTCGGGGTCGGCTGTACTGTTGGTTCCTGCGGATCCATGACCTTCTCACCTTCGCCGCCCTCGGGCCGATCTCTTCCGCCGCCGAGGAAAGAGTTCGCCCTCCTCCCATCGCCTCGGAGCAGGTTTTCCCGCAATCCCTGCGAAATCCGAAACCCAGACCTGGAGGCGCGCATGTTCCTCGATACGCTCGCCCGCCGCAATCCGGACTTGGTGAAGGCCGCGGTCGCGCTTCACCAAAGCGGCGCGGTTCCCCCGAACTGCTATCTGCTCGACCTGGACGCGATCCGCGCCAATGCCCGCCACATCAAGCGGGCCGCTGATGCCGCCGGCCTCGCCGTCTACCCCATGGCCAAGCAGGTCGGCCGCAACCCCTGGTTCGTGCGCGCCGTATCCCGCGCCGGGATGCCCAAGCTGGTGTGCGTGGACTGGATGGGCGCCGAGTTGCTCGCGGCCCAGAGGGCGCAGCTCGGCCACGTGGGCCATCTGGTGCAGATTCCTCGCGCCAAGGCCGATGCCATCTGTGCCCTGCAGCCCGAAGTCTGGACCGTGTTCAACCTCGACAAGGCGCGGGAAGTCTCGGAAGCGGCCCAACGCGCCGGCCGCACCCAGGACCTGCTGCTTCGCGTGGTCGCGCCCGGCGACACCTTCTACCCCACTCACGACGGCGGCTTCTCCCTCACCGATATCGTAGAGGCGGCGGGAGAGATCGCGAAGCTGCCGAACGTGCGCCTGGTCGGCGTCACCAGCTTCCCCACGCTGCTCTTCGACCTCGACCGCAGGGACATGCTGCTGACGCCGAACATGCAGACCATTGCCCTCGCCGCCGAGAAGCTGCGCCTGGAAGCTGGGATCGAGGTGACCCAGGTGAACGCCCCCGGCACCACCTCCGTGAAGACCATGCAGATGCTGGCCGATGCTGGAGCCACCCACGTCGAGCCCGGCCACGGATTCACGGGCACCACCCCCTGGCATGCCTACGCCGACCTGCCCGAGAAGCCCGCCATCTGCTATCTCTCCGAGGTGACCGACGTCCGCGGCGACGTTGCCTACGTGCTTGGCGGCGGGCTCTATGTTGACCCCGTCATCCCGCCGTACCAGGTGAGGGCCTTCGTCGGCAGGAATGGTGACGAGGCCCTGCGCCGCCGCGCCGACGCCGACCTCGGCTCCCCCGCGGGCATCGACTACTATGGCCTGCTCGACCGGCGCTCCGCCAAAGCCGACATCGGCGACTCGGTGGTCTTTGGTTTCCGCGCCCAGGTGTTCGTGACGCGAGCTTATGTGGCTGTGGTGCGAGGAATCGGCAAAGGGAAGCCTGTCGTCGCGGGCCTCTACACCTCGGCCGGGATGAAGGTGAAATCGCCGTGACCGCCTCCCTTCGGAGAGGCGTTGCTACCACCGCAATCGTGAGTTACTGAGGAGGCCGTTCATGCTGAAGGTAGGTATCGCGAAGCTCGATGTCACCCCACCCGTCGGGTCGCGCATGGCGGGGTTCGCCGGGCGGGTGTTCCCCTCCCTGGCCGTGCACGACCCGCTCTGGGCGCGTGCGGTCATCTTCGACGACGGTAAGCAGCGCGCCGGCCTCGTCCAGATGGACCTGATCGGCGTCTCGGAAACCACCACCTCCGAGGTCCGCGAGGGCGCGGCGAAATCCGCCGGCATCGTCCCATCCGGGCTGATGCTCTCCGGCACCCACACCCATTCCGGCCCGACTTTCTGGGACGATGGAACCTTCACTGAGGGGGAGAAGGCGTACTGGGCCGAGTTGCCTGACCGCCTCATCGGCCTGGTCAACGAGGCCGCCGCCAACCTGGCCCCCGCGAAGGTCGGCGCCGCCAGCGGATGGTCCGCCATCGGCATCAACCGGCGCGAGGTGGTGCCCGGCAACTTGGTCGTGCTCGGCCGCAACCACTTCGGCAAGTTCGACACCGAACTCGGCCTCATCCGCATCGACCGCGCCGACGGATCGCCGCTGGCCGGCGTCATGAACTACGCCTGCCATGCCGTCTGCCTGATGGCCGACAACTACCTCACCAGCGCCGACTACCCCGGCTACGCCGCCCACTACTTCGAGCAGCGAGTGCCGGGCGCGCTGGGCGTATTCCTTCAGGGCGCCTGCGGCAACGTGAACCCGAGAGAGGCCGCCGTGCACCACGGCTACGCCAGCGGCAGCAGCTTCAACATCGCCGCCCGCGCCGGCGAAGACATCGCCGAGGAAGCGGCGCGAGTGTGGCGGAAGGCGCAGCCGACCGACGCCGTCGACTTCCGCTTCGCCAATCGTAGAATCCAGATCCCGACCAATCGCCCGCGCGCGCTGAAGGCCGCCGAAGCCGCCCTCGCCGACGCCGAAAAGTCGGCCGGCCAGCCCCGCGGGGAGAAGACGCCCTACATGACCTGGTACAGCCTCCCCAACCCCGAGCGGGCGCGTAAGC
>Ga0315284_10008089_pt1 | contig 14996 bp, 13 predicted proteins | sample YL17G09_16_MG_FD_203696 | JGI IMG/M metagenome (GOLD analysis project Ga0315284, IMG submission 203696) | Sediment microbial communities from Yellowstone Lake, YNP, Wyoming, USA - YL17G09_16 | ecosystem: Environmental > Aquatic > Freshwater > Lake > Sediment | place: USA: Wyoming | collected... | reverse complement strand
GAGCCTCAATATTGGAGATGGCCATCCCGGCGCTGCTGCAGGGACGGTTCGCTGTGCCTCCAAGCAGGAGATGCTTAAGAAAAAGAAGGATTTGCTGAACCAGATCTTCAGGCTCTGGGCTTCTCAGCAAATAGGGCAGGCTTCAGGATGAGGATTTGACCACGCCTGAAAAAGACAGAGTATTCATCAAGGGGAAGATCGACCGGCAAGTGCCCCGCAAGCCCCGCCGTTGAGGGGGGCAAGGGGCACAATATAAAGAAAACACCTTACCGGGAAGCCACGCCCTTTAGGGCGTGGAGCTTCAAAATGAAGGGGGCCTCTGTGCGGGTCCCTTTTTTGTCCGTCTAAGGAGAAGCCTCCGGTCTTACCGGTCCTAATGGAAAGAGGATATTGTCTCTTTCCCAAACTTCGAATATCTGAACTTCCCCGTGATAATCGGGATGGCCACCTTCAGTAGAAGCGTAAAAATCAGAAATCCCGTCGCCCAAATCCCAAAGGCAACCATGAACTCCAGAGCATTGGGAACGTACTCGTAGATCTCGCCTAGCGGGTCGGGCACGAATCCCGGGATGACGAACCCAGGTCCCTTTTCGACCCAGACCCCCATAATAATAAGGATGCATCCTAAATTCATTGTGCTGATCCGCTGACGCGTGACAGGAACCAGGAAAAGAAGAAAGGCGACCACGTTCATCGCCGTGCCTATCCAAATTAGGGGGACCAGTTGGTCATGCCCATGAAGCCCCTCGTAAAGGTACTTAAAGGATGCGATGTGAACCGTGTTGGAATAATATTCTTTAAACATTTCTGCCGTGAGAAGAAAGAGGTTAAGGAACATGGCATAGGCCATGATTTCAGCAATTTTGAAAAGCGCTCTATCCTCGATCTCAATGTCTGATACTTTCCGGATCACTTGAAAAATAATGATCATGATGGCAGGGCCAGAGCAAAGGGCGCTCGCCAGGAAGCGAGGTGCGAGAATTGACGCATTCCAGAAAGGCCGAGCCGCGAGGCCGTTATAGAGAAAAGCGGTGACCGTGTGGATACCCACAGCCCAGGGAATAGCGATCAATATAAAAGGCAGAATGAATTTCCAGTTAGGGGGTTTCTGATAGTAGTACTTGACCAGAAGGTACACCGGGATCAAAAGGTTCAGTAAGAGGTAGCCATTCAACACAATCACGTCCCAGGCGAGGAGAGACTGGGGAAAATTCATTGAGCCTATCCTCGGGATCATATGCCAGAATCGATCGAGTCGCCCAAGATCTACCATGACAAAGAGGATGGCCATAATGATCGATGAAGCTGCAAAGAGCTCTCCTAAGATGACGATCTCTTTGATAGGTTTGAACTGATAGACGTAAGCCGGAACGACCAGAAGAACGGCTGCTGCTGCCATTCCAACGAGGTAGGTAAAATTGGCAATGTAGAGACCCCAGGAAACCTGATCATTCATGTTTGTGGCAATGAGGCCCAACCCATGTTGTTCGAGGTAGAAAAACAGCCCCACAAAGATGATGGCGATGAGGAAGAGACACCACGCATAGTAAGCTCTGCTTCCCTTAAGAACCAGAACGACAGTCTCCCTAAAAAAACGCCACGTTTCTCTTAGCGTGTCTCGCATCGGTTCCACAGACTTTCCTTAGGCCTCAAAGAAGTAGTAAAATTTGGGCTCCGTGTTAAGGTCTTCCTTCAATCGGAGCACCCTCTTGTTTTCAATGACATATCTGATTTCACTCTTGGGATCGAGAAGATTTCCAAACTTCCTTGAGCCGGTTGGACAGGCCTCGACACAGGCTGGATATCGTCCTTCTCGAATACGCTGGATGCAAAACGTGCATTTATCCACAGCACACTTCATTCTTGGGCGATTCCCAAGGTAGTGGACCTCCGGATTCACTTCTTCCGGTGGGATATTCGGTTCTGCCCAATTAAAGACCCTTCCTTTGTAAGGGCACGCAGCAATACAATACCGACAGCCGATGCACCAGTTGTAATCCACCACGACCAAACCGTCCGGTTCTTTCCAAGTGGCATGGACCGGACATACCTTCACACACGGCGGGTTCTCACAGTGCTGGCATTGGACGGGCATGTACATGAATCCAGGCTCCGGAACCTGTCCGGGATCGTAATAATGCTCGGAATTCTCCAAATTGATCAAGGTGCCCTTCTTGAGCCGGATGACCCGAATCCAGTGCAGCTGAGGATTGTGACGGGAGTTGTTATTTTCAATGGCACAGGCATAGACGCATCTTCTGCATCCGATACAGCGCGAGAGGTCCAGACCATAGCCCCAGAGAGTGTTTGGGAGTGCTTCTTGGGTGCTGATTGTAAATTTCTTGCCGTATTTCCGCTGGTATCTCTGTTCCCATTTGGTAATGACTCGTTTCTTCTCGTCCGCCGTCATCTCGCGAAAATGCTTCTGGAGGAAATCCTCCTTCTCCTCTTTCGTACAAGAAACGAGGGGGAAAGAAACCCCTGCCAGGGCAGCAAGAGAAAGGTTACGAAGCAACTCTCTCCGGGTGACTCTTTTACTTTGCATGTTGTTTATCCGTCGGCCGATGGGGTGGGGGCTCCGGTTTCAACGGCTTAAATTTCGGGTCATGGGGGTTGTGGCAGTGGGCACAGAGCAGATAGGTTCTTTTGCCCTCGGTGAAATACCCACTCCGTTTTCCATGGATGCCGGCTTTCCAGTCGTTGTAGACATTGCCATGGCATTCCCCACAGAGGCGGTAACTTTGTTCGTAACCGATGAGTTCCCCATTATATAGCCGCAACCTATCCCTATTTCTTGCGTTGTGGCAGTCGAGACACCACCGCATTGTTTCTCCATGATGCAGCACGATATCATCATGAGCCTCCTTCAATTCTCTCCTTTTGAGATTGACCTCCATGGAGGCATGGCAGTTACTGCAGGGATATATGCCTTCTGTAAAAGGAGGGGGAGGGACAGGAAACTCCTGAGAAGTCTCTTTGGCGAGCGCCGGATCACCGGCTCCTAACAGAGTAAGAAAGAGAAGGATTACGAGGTTGAGTCGCCCCATGATCTAGGTCGCAGCCTATCGTCCAATCATTAAAAAAGAATTCTACTGCCTTCAAGGTCGAAAAGCAACTATTTTTTTCTATTTTTTTCTCTTCTTTCTCTTCAATAGACCGTCCCCTATTGCCACCGAATTACTTGAATTGCAGCCATGACTGTGGTAACGTTTCGCCATGCGAATCGACACCACCCTGATTCCCTCTTCTTCTCCTCTCCAAGACCTCGTCAGTCAATCGGTTCTTGTCATAGACGTGTTGAGAGCAACCTCGGTTATGGTCCAGGCTCTCTCCAGTGGGGTGAAGGAGATTATCCCCGTCACCACGGTTGAAGAGGCCTTTCAGTTGGCGAAATCATTTCCTTTGGAGACGAGGCTCCTTGGAGGGGAGAGGGAAAGCTTAAAGGTCGCCGGATTCGATCTCGGGAATTCTCCGAGAGAATATATCGCTGCCAGAGTAAAAGGAAAGACATTAGTTCTGACAACGACGAATGGAACGAAGGCCTTTCATGCGGTCTCGTCGGGGAAGACGATCCTGGTTGGAAGTTTCTTGAATGTCAGCGCGGTGGCCCAAAGATGCCTACACCAGGGAGCAGATGTCCTCCTGTATGGCTCTGGAGATGAGGGTGGGTTGTCCCTGGAAGACACGGTTTGTGGAGGCATGATCATCGACCGTCTGATCCACCTCGGAAAGCCACCCATCGAATTGACCGATGCCTCCCAGATGGCCCTCATCGCCTATCAACGATTCCAGCGTGACCTTATGGAAGTCCTGCGGCTTTCCCGTCGCGGCAGAATCCTGATCGAGTTGGGGCTCGGGGAAGATCTCCCGTTCTGCGCTCAAACCGACACCACCGTGATCGTTCCAATGTTCAAGGATGGAGTCGTCAGAATTTGATGCGAGACTGATCAGGAAAAATCACACACTAAGAATCTCCTCAACTCATATTGGCCGGAACGTGCCCCGTCCCGCCCTAACGGGACAGGCGGGGTTAAGGGGCACAATATAAAAGGAAGTACCTCCCCGGGAAGCGCCGCCCTTTAGGGCGGGGAAGCTTCACTCTGTGGGGGGGTCGCTTGCACGCAAAAGGAGGACAGGATGAGAAGATCTGAGAGGGAAATAAAAAACCGCGAAACCATTGATGCTCTTCTTGAGCGCACCCTGGTGGGGCGCATTGCGACAATCAACCGCAAACGATTCCCTGTCATCAAACCCGTGAACTTTCTTTATTGGGATGGGAAGATCTATTTCCATTCGTCTAAACAGGGAGAGAAGATGGCAGATATTCGTCGAGGGAGTCGGATCTGTTTCGAAGTGGATGAACCCATCGCCTATGTCTTGGCAAAGGGGTCGGCATGCTCATCGACTTATTTTTATCGAAGCATTATTGTGAAAGGGAAGGGCCATCTGGTGAATCAGCGTGAAAAAAAATTGACGATCCTCAAAAAAATGATGGAGAAATACCAACCCGAAGGCGGGTATGATGAATTCCCTCAAGCCATGGTCCAGAAGACAGCCGTGGTCGAGATCTCGATCGAAGAGTTAACTGGGAAACAACACTTGGGTTCATGAAAAACGCTGTCTCTATTGTGACGTGTGAGAGTTATGACGAAACAGACGTTTTAAAGGGTCTCCAGCGAGCCATTGACCTCATTGGCGGCATCGAGATCTTTGTCCAACCAGGAAATCGCGTTCTTCTTAAACCCAACCTTCTTTACGGAAAATCTCCAGAAAAGGCGGTCACAACCCACCCCTCCATCGTGAAAGGGATGATTGCGATCGTCCGTGAAGCTGGAGGTATTCCGTTCATTGGAGACAGCCCTTCCATTGAAAGCTTAAACAAGGCGGCCGAAAAATCAGGCATCAAGAAAGTAGCGGAGGAAGCCGGGTGTCCTCTCGTCGAATTTGACAAACCTGTCCTCGTCGAGAGGGGGGGGAGGATTTTTAAGAAATGGGAGATTGATCGTAGCGTTCTCGAGGCCGACGTCATCATCAACCTGCCCAAGTGGAAAACCCATTCCCAAGTACTTCTCACTCTAGGAGTGAAAAACCTTTTCGGGTGTGTCCCAGGTTCGAAGAAGGCCCTTTGGCATCTGAAGGCAGGGGATGATCGAAAGCGTTTTGCTCAGATGCTAGTCGATCTTTATCACGTTATTCCATCGTCTCTGACTGTCTTAGACGGCATCTTAGGGATGGAGGGGGATGGGCCTGGGAGTGGGCATCCGATTTCTCTGGGGATGATCCTGGCAAGCAGAGACCCTCTCCATCTCGACCAGATCGTATGTGACATCCTTGGTATTTCCAGGAAAGCGTTGCCAACGAATCGTGTGGCTTTCGAATCAGGGCTGGGGCGAGACTCCATTGAGGTCGTGGGTGAGCCGCTTGAGCGTGTCAGAATCCCCAATTTCATATTTCCCACCCTCACAGAGCCGGATTGGAATCTTCCGGCGTTTCTGAAACGGGCTCTGAAGAACGCCCTAACCTCGAAACCGGCCGTGGAACAAGAGTTATGCGAAGCGTGTCATCGGTGTGAGGAGATCTGCCCGGCCAAGGCGCTGACCACGGAAGACGGGAGGCGTGTCTTTGACTACAAGAAATGCATCCGGTGTTTTTGCTGCCTGGAGGTGTGCCCCGAAGGAGCCGTCAGTATTCAACCGGGATGGCTGTTGAAACTGGTGAATCGAAAGCGGATGATGACCAGCCGAAAATAATTGGAAGCATGGTCATTGAGTCATGGGTCACGGGCAAGTCGGCTGGATGCCCCCGCCTTCCTGCCGGTAGGCAGGGGCGGGGAGGAAAGCCGACAGTGTAATCATAATCGACATTACCCGGAAGCCCCGCCCTGTGGGCGGGGAGCTTCACTAGGTCACTCAAGGCACAGGGCTGAGGATTCAAGTGATCACTTGTCAATGCGTAATGGGCAGTTATCATTAGCATTGAATCACCAATGACTTAATGACCCAGTGACTCAATGACTCATGGAGTGTTGTCTTGAGAACGATCAAACTCGTGATCGAATACGAGGGTACCCACTACTTGGGTTGGCAGGTTCAGCCGAATGGCCAAACCATCCAAAGCGTGATTCAAGATTGCCTGAAACGTCTTACGGGAGAATCTTCACAGTTGATCGGTTCCGGAAGAACGGATGCAGGAGTCCATGCCTTGGGACAAGTCGCTCACTTCAAGACAGAAAGTCGAATGGATGCGAATACCTTTCAGAGGGCTCTAAACAGTCTTCTCCCAAAAGACATTGTGATTCGAAGAGCCGAGGAGGTTGAGGCTGAATTCCACGCGCGAAGGAGTGCAAAAAGTAAGGTCTATGAGTATCGAATCCTGAATCGCACAACCCCTCCTGCCATTGATCGACAATACATATGGTATATTCCTCAGAAGTTAAACTTAGATGAAATGAAGAAGGCTACCCATAGCTTGGTTGGGGAGCACGACTTCTCGGCATTTCGTTCCGTCGGCTCTTCCGCCCGTTCCTCTGTGCGGAACATTCTCCAGGCAGACTGGAAAAGGGGGAAGGGGGGTCACCTACGGTTTGAGATCGAGGCGACGGGGTTCTTAAAGCAGATGGTGCGGGCGATCGTAGGGACGTTGGTGGAAGTGGGCAGGGGAAAGATCTCTGCTCAGGAATTCAAGAGAATCCTCGATTCGAAGGATCGAAAAGAGGCTGGTCCCACGGCTCCGGCCCGAGGGTTATTCCTGAAAGAAGTGAAATACTGAAAACGAGTAAGGAGCAAGGAGTGAGTAGTAAGGTGTAAGGCGTAACAAATAGGCCCTTTCCCCTTAAATCTTGTGAATGAGGCATCGATGAACCCGGCAAAGGTCGAACGCAGCAAAGTCCGAAGCCTCACGGATTTGCCAAACATCGGTCCGGCAATAGCCCGAGATCTGGAATTCATCGGCATCCTAAAACCGGAACACCTCAAAGGTAAAGATCCGGTGGAGCTCTACGAGACTCTTTGCCGTAAGAGTAAAACAAGACATGATCCATGTGTTCTTGACGTCTTTATCTCGGTAACGCGGTTCATGGGAGGCGAGGAGCCAAAGCCGTGGTGGACGTACACCGAGGAAAGAAAAAGAATCACAGAGTCGAAATCAAAGGTGGGTTGTCCTGGAAGTGGAAAATCAGGCGGCTAACAATTCGTTCAACCGGACTGCGAAGAAGGGCCTTGGTCCTGACCAGGCATCCAGTGCGCCACCGGTTTACAAATGAAAAAAGACCTTTCGCGTTCGTATCAGTAAGGAGTTAGGCAGAACGGATAATCCCTTTCTCCTTACTCCTTACACCTTGCGCCTCACGGCTACACCTTAATCAGCTCATACTGCCTCGTTCCCAACCCAATCTCTTCAGCGTAATCCAGTTGAATCCTCCAATCCACATTTGGATAAAGGGCCTGAAACTTATCTTCCCCAGGTTCCCAGTTCTTCGTCAGTTTGGAAGAGCGGTTGCCTGGCGCTTGGTTCACGAGATCTGCGGACGCCTGATCAATCGCCACCGGATCTTCGGAGGCGAGAATACCGATATCATTGACGATGGGGGTATCTGAAAAGTCGTGGCAATCGCAATCAGGGGTCATCTGAGTGAGGAAATTGAGGCAAACGGTTTTCCCTTTTTTCCGCTGGACAGCGCCATAGGCATATTCCACCATCTTCTTCTGGAAGAGAGGGATCGTTTCATTCCATTGAATGTGAATGGCTCCCGGTGGACAAACATGAATGCATTCTCCACATCCAATACATTTTTCAGAATCGATTACGGCAACCCCTCGCTTTTGGGTGGCTTCTGCCCCGGGCGAGGTCATCGAAATGGCCCCGACGGAACACCAAGCCAGGCAGGATTCACACCCCGTGCAGGTTTTGGTTTTTACGCGGGGGGAGATATTGGAATGTTGACTCAGCTTTCCTTCACGGCTGGCACAGCCCATCCCAAGGTTCTTGAGTGCGCATCCGAACCCGCACAGCTCGTGACCCGTGAAATGGGCAATGCTGATCAAAACGTCGGCCATGGTAATGGCATGGGCGACTGAGACGGTTTCGAAGATGGGTTTGTCGATTCGGACCTTCACTCCGTTATTTCCCCGCAAGCCGTCCGCGATTACGATAGGGGCGTCGACCACTGAAAAGACGAAACCATTCTCGTAAGCGGTGGTCATATGAGAAATTGCTTCTCCGCGGGTCCCGACATAAAGGGTATTCGTATCCGTGAGAAAAGGCTTTCCTTTGGATCGTTTGATGTAATTTACGATTCGTCTCAGAAAAATGGGTGGGATGTATGAAGTATTCCCCTTTTCACCGAAGTGAAGCTTGAGGGCTACTAAATCCTTCTCACGGACTTTTTTCTTAAGGTTGACACGGTCCAGAAGCAGGTCAACTCTGTTGAGGATTGTCTTCCCAGAATGAACTCTAAAGTCGGAAAAGAAGACAGGACTCGCCATCTCACATCCTCCAAAAGCATAGCCATCTTAACCCTTGGTGGCAGAGGAGTCAAAGAAAGTGAAGCCACGCCCTAAGGGGCGTGGCTCCCCGGTAAGGTATTTTTTTCATTATATTGTGCCCCTTCCCGCTAAGGCGGGACGGGGCACTTGCCGGCCAGAATCCCGATCCAAAGGGTTGACAATTCACGACAGAATAAAGTAACTTAAGGCTATAGTACCGCAGCGAAAAGTTAAGTCAATCGATTACTATCAAACTCAGGCGAAACACCCCGGAATCCCTTTCGTTATCGAGAAGATTCAGCCCGAGTCGATCTTCTACCGCATTCGTCTGAATTGGGTTAGAATAAGCCGTTTTTCATAGAACGAGCGAAGAGGAGGAAGAGGCAGAGATGAAACAGGTGGAGCGAAGTCAGGTGCGAAACATCGGGACCTTTGGCCACGGCGGCGAGGGCAAGACCTCTCTGGCAGAGGCGATGTTGTTTGACGCGGGAGAGAATACCCGCCTGGGTCGAGTCGATGATGGGTCCTCGATTATGGATTATGAACCGGAGGAGATCAATCGAAAGATCAGCATCAGCGCCTCCGTGGCTCATTTTGAGTGGAATAAGCATCAATTCCACCTGGTGGATACCCCGGGATATGCGAACTTCATTGCGGAGGCGAAGGCCTCCATGAGGGTGGTGGACGGGGCGATCATCGTGGTGGGTGCGAATTCGGAGGTGAAGGTTCATACGGAGACCGTCTGGGGATACGCCAACGAGTTTCAGGTGCCTCGTGTCCTTTACGTGAGCAAGATGGACGCGGAACGAGCTGATTTCCTGAAGGTGGTCGAGGATGTGAAAAAGGCTTTTCCTTCTCAGCCTGCTGTTCCTGTTCAGATGCCGATCGGCAAGGAAGGAAGTTTCAAAGGGGTCATCGACTTGATCCGCAGAAAGGCCTACGTCTATTCAGAGGATGGGAGTGGGCAGTTTGAAATGAAGGACGTTCCCGAAGAGCTGAAAAACGAGGTGGAGCAGCTTCGTGAGAAACTGGTCGAAGCGGCCGTGGAGATGGATGATCGCTTGATGGAAAAGTATTTGGAATCTGGGGAAGTCTCGATGGAAGAACTTCTTGAGTGTCTGAAAAAAGGCACGGCCGAAAGGAAACTGGTTCCCGCTGTGTGTGGTTCTTCCACCCGGAACATCGGCATTCATCCTCTGCTGGACCTTATGATCCAATGTTTCCCGTCTCCCCAAGAGAGGGGGCCTGTTCAAGGAAAGAATGGTAAGACGGGAGAGCCTGACGCAAGAGAGCCAAAGGAAGACGCACCCTTCTCCGCTTTTGTGTTCAAGACGATCGTGGATCCCTACGCGGGAAAGTTGAATCTCTTCCGAGTTTATTCGGGGAATCTGAGTGCCGACTCTAACGTCTACAACTCAAAGAAAGATATCAAGGAAAGAATTGCTCAAATTTTCGTGTTGGCAGGAAAGAAGCAGAAGCCTGTCGGTTTTGCAGGCGTGGGCGACATTGTGGCTGTGGCCAAATTAAAGGAGACGACTACCGGGGACACCTTCTGTGACGAAAAGAAACCCATCATCTTTGAAGATACGAAGCTTCCTCTTCCTATGATTTCCTATGCTATGGCGCCCAAAACCAAGGGCGATGAGGAGAAAATCGCCTCCTCCCTCGTCCGCCTTCACGAGGAGGACCCGACGACACTTGTCTCGCGCGATGAACAGACCGGAGAAATTCTGGTCTCTGGAATGGGTCAGACCCATCTGGAGGTCATCGTCGAAAAATTGAAACGAAAATTCGGAGTCGAGGTTACGCTAAGTACTCCAAAAGTTCCCTACAAAGAGACGATCCGGGGAACGAAGAAAGGCGTTATCTATCGGCACAAGAAACAAACCGGAGGCCGGGGACAGTTCGCAGAAGTCCATTTCGATGTCTCCGCGCTTCCCCGTGGGTCAGGATTCGAGTTTGAAAATGACCTCGTGGGGATGAACGTTCCCAGAAACTTTGTTCCTGCGGTCGAAAAGGGTGTCGTCGAGGCCATGCAGAGCGGTGTCTTGGCAGGGTACCCGGTGGTTGACGTGAAGGTACGTTTCTACGATGGGAAATCGCACGAGGTCGATTCCTCGGAAATGGCTTTTAAACTTGCAGCCATCATGGCGTTCAAAAGCGGTGTTCAAGAAGCCAACCCCATTCTGCTTGAGCCGATCATGAAGGTGGAAGTGACTGTTCCGGAGGACAGCATCGGCGATGTCATCGGCGACCTGAACAGCCGTCGAGGGAGAGTCTTAGGCGTAGAGTCGAAGGGAAATTATCAGGTGATCCAGGCCAATGTTGCAATGTCCGAAATGCTGACCTACGCACCTGACCTGAATTCAAAGACCGGCGGACGAGGGACGTACACCATGGAGTTTTCCCACTACGAAGAGGTCCCTGCGCACATGACTGAAAAGGTCATTGCCCAAGCCAAGAAGGAGAAGGGAAAAGAGGACTAATTCGCAAGTCGCAAGTCGTAAGGGGTGAGTCGAACACCTTGCGCCTCACTCCTTGCCCCCTGCGGATTTTAATGTTGTCCATTGATTTTTTATGAAGGCGGTTATTCAGCGAGTCAAGTCTGCTGAAGTTTGGGTGGAGGGCCGATTATCGGGGAAGATCGGGAAAGGGCTCCTGGTCTTTGTCGGAGTCGGCAAAGGGGATGGGGACAACGATATTTCCTTCCTGACAACGAAAATTCCTGACCTCAGAATCTTCGAAGACCATTCCGGAAAATTTAACCTGTCGCTCAAAGAAACGGGCGGAGAGATGTTGATCGTCTCCCAGTTCACGCTGTATGGTGACACCAAGAAGGGGAGGAGACCTTCCTTTTCAGAAGCCGAAGAACCGGGGATTGCCAAAGAACTTTATGAACGGTTCATTTCGAAGGTGAGAGAGGACGGCATTTCAGTCCAGACCGGAGAGTTTCAGGCCAAAATGGAGGTCCATCTAATCAATGATGGACCTGTCACTCTTCTTTTGGACAGTAGGAAACCCTAGACTCCAAGAATCAAAATCACTGCCTGCGGCAGGGTGGCAAATGTTAATGTTGAAATGCATCCGACAAAAAAAGGAGATCGCAAGAGGATTTTACTTCTTCCTTCTCGTCGGTTTTGTCTTTTTCACAGGTTCCCTTTCGTTCGCTCAGACCTCCCAAGGGGGAAAGGAGGTAAGCATGAAAGACATCAGGGAGCCTCTCTACGCAGGGACGTGGTACCCAGACAAGCCAGAAGTTTTGTCCCAGGAGATTCGGCGATATCTCGACCATACTGATAAGCAGAAGGTCGAAGGGGAGATCATTGCCCTGATTTCTCCTCACGCCGGGTACATGGCGTCGGGACAGGTTGCAGCCCATGCCTACCAGTTGATCGAAGGGAAGACGATTGAGACGGTCGTGGTCATCGCTCCAAGCCATTATGTGCGCTTTCAGGGGGCTTCGATCTATTCCCAGGGTGGCTTTCGAACGCCTCTGGGAGTCGTTCCCGTGGATGTCGAACTCTCTCGAAAGCTAATGGAGAAACGAAAGGAGATTCGGTTCATTCCGGAGGCTCACGCCAAAGAGCATTCCTTGGAGATTCAGCTTCCTTTTCTTCAGACGGTACTGAAGTCTTTCAGACTGGTTCCCATCGTGATGGAGCCCTACTGGAACTGGGATTCGTGTCAGTCCCTTGCCTCGGCGCTTTCCGATACGATGAAGGGGAAAAACGTTTTGTTGGTTGCGAGTTCCGATCTTTCCCATTTTCACTCGTACGACAAAGCCGTGGCACTCGACAGAGGGATCTTGGATCGTATCGAGCAGTTTGATCCGGAAGGGTTGAATCGCGATCTCCAGGGAGGTCGTTCTGAAGCGTGTGGGGGCGGCCCCATGATCACGGTGATGCTGGCTGCGAAAGCCCTTGGGGGCAATAAAGGGAAAGTGCTCAAATACATGAATTCAGGCGATGTGACTGGCGAACGGAGCCAAGTGGTGGGATATGCCGCAGGTGTCTTTTACAAGACGGCAGGAGGGACAGGAAAGATGAAGGAGGAGAAAAAAGTCGGTGTGGACCTTGGATTGAATGAACAGGAGAAGAAGACTCTCCACGACATCGTGAAGACCGTGGTTGAGAATAAGGCGAAAGGAAAGCCTGTTCCCGAATTCAAAGTGGACGCGCCCGTCCTGACGGAAAACCGAGGTGCCTTTGTGACGATTAAGCAGCGTGGAGAGCTCCGGGGGTGCATTGGATATATTGAAGGCCGAGGTCCCCTCTACAAGACCATAGAGGAGATGGCAGAGGCAGCCGCCTTCAAAGATCCCCGCTTCTATCCTGTGAGTGAGAAAGAGCTGCCAGAACTGGAGTACGAAATCTCCGTGCTGACTCCCCTGCAAAAAATCAAAGACATCAATGAGATTGAAGTTGGGAAGCACGGAATCTATATCAAGAAGGGATGGAATTCGGGCCTCCTCCTGCCTCAAGTGGCCACCGAATACGGATGGGACCGCCAGACCTTTATTGAGCATACGTGCCAGAAAGCGGGCCTTCCTTCCAATGCGTGGAAGGACAAGAACGCCGAGATCTACATTTTCTCAGCGGATATTTTTTGATGTTCTGAGCATAAGGATGATGGAAGGCAACAAAGAACCTGGGGCTGGAAAGAAGAGCGGATCATCGGCTTTGAATATCCTTGTTGTCGACGACGAACTCAACACACGCAAAACGCTTGCCATCTATCTGGAGACAGAAGGCCATTCTGTCGTTGCCGTCAGCAATTTCCAGGATGCCTTGCATGAAGCTTCCAGAAGGTCCTTCGATCTCGCCCTGGTCGATCTTCGACTTGGGATGACCGATGGACTTGATCTCATCCCGGCCTTACTTGGCCAAACTCCTTGGCTCAAAATTATCGTCATCACGGCGTACGCCTCTATTGATACAGCGGTCGAGGCTATGCGGCGCGGAGCAACAGACTATATCCCAAAACCATTTACACCGGCTCAAGTGAAGCTCGCCGTTGACAAGGTTTTTGAGATGCGGACCTTGGAGCAAAGAATTGTTTCTCTTCAAGAGGATCTGGGCCGACTAAACCCTGAGATTGATTTCACAACAGCGAGCGCTGGCATGCAGCGAGTGATCAACCTTTCACGACAGGTCGCTTCCACCGACGCGACCATTCTTTTGCGCGGAGAGAGTGGGACCGGAAAAACCGTCGTGGCCCGTGCGATTCACCAGTGGAGCCATCGAGCCAACAAGCTCATCCAAATTGTTTCATGCCCTACCTTTTCTCCTGACCTTTTGGAAAGCGAGCTATTTGGACACGTCAAAGGTGCCTTTACCGGTGCTGTCCGAGATCATCCGGGCCGCATTGCTTCCTGTGAAGGGGGAACCCTTTTGCTCGATGAGATCGGCGATTTACCCGCGAACCTGCAACCGAAACTGTTGCGCTTTTTACAGGACAAAGAATATGAAAGGGTAGGGGATCCGACGACGCGAAAAGCGAATGTCCGTATCATCGCTGCCACTAACCGAGATCTCGATAAAGCAGTTAAAGAAGGTCGGTTCCGAGAAGACCTCTTTTATCGGCTCAATGTGATTCAGATTGAGATCCCTCCTCTACGCGAACGACCGGAAGATATTGCGGTCTTGGCTGAAAGGTTACTGACTTTCTTCGGTCGGGCCAGGCATCATCGTTTCCTTGGTTTTACTCCAGAGGCGCTCCAAGCTCTGAAACAGTACCCCTGGCCGGGAAACATCCGAGAGCTGCGAAACGTGGTTGAACGGGCAGCCATTCTCTGCCAGACCGACCATCTCGGTATTGAATGTTTTCCTGAAAACCTCCTGCCCAGTGATTCCGTCGCAAGACTCGGCGACCGAGTCTCCTTGCAGAAGATCGAAGAGGAGCATATCCGGCGAGTGTTAGCCACGACAAAATCCATTCAAGAAGCTGCGGACATACTCGGCATCGATCAAGCGACTCTCTGGCGCCGCCGAAAGAAGTACGGGATTTGATGGCATCACACCCTCCGTCACCCTCCCTCCTTTAAAAAGGGGATAGATTTATTTTCACTCTGTCTTTTTATTTTCGCTTTTCGCGTTCTGAAGATATTGCCCTACAACCAAACGGATTTCATCATAGCTTACATCTAGAGGAAGCAGGGCCTTGATCGGAGCAAATCGTTCGCTTCCGGCCCGGGCAATCGCCTTTTCGATGAGGGCGATTCGTTCCTTTGAAAGAATCCGGTTAAGGTCGACCGACCGGCCTTCCTCAACAAGCTGCACAAGATGTTCAGTAATCGTCGATGGAGTAAGGCCCCGGTGCCGGGCAATTTCCTCCGGAGTCCCTCCCTTCTCCCACAGCATCCATGTGATCTCGACTGTACTTCCTCTCGAAGGTTTCTTCAGGACAGGCCTTATTGCCGCAGATCCATCAGGCTCACTCAAGGGCCTTGCCTCAAGATGCCCTTTCAGATAAGCCCTGACCACTTCAAGCGTCTGATTCCCGTAAGCCGATACC
>Ga0315284_10008088_pt1 | contig 14997 bp, 14 predicted proteins | sample YL17G09_16_MG_FD_203696 | JGI IMG/M metagenome (GOLD analysis project Ga0315284, IMG submission 203696) | Sediment microbial communities from Yellowstone Lake, YNP, Wyoming, USA - YL17G09_16 | ecosystem: Environmental > Aquatic > Freshwater > Lake > Sediment | place: USA: Wyoming | collected... | reverse complement strand
TTCAGAATTAACCAATGTGGCGGCATCTGCCGGAGCGGCCTGCCACGCGGAGCATGTAGATATATCACATGTGCTAAGAGCTATGCAGGTACCCGTTGAATTTGCTATGGGGACTATCCGTTTCTCGGTAGGAAGGAATACCTCTAAAGATGAAATAATCAAGGCTATAGATGAAATCAGAGCTGTTATTCGACGACTGGAGCCCAAAGAACTAGGTGAGAGTGTAATTGCAGGTCAAGGGCAGATAAAATTGACCCAATTTACTCACGGATTGGGTTGTGCTTGCAAGCTGCGACCGCAATTGCTTGAACAAGTATTGAAGGATATGCCCGTTCCCAAAGACACCCGCATTCTGGTAGGGACTGAAACCGCGGATGATGCGGCTGTTTATCTAATCAATTCTGATCAGGCCATCGTCCAGACAGTTGATTTTTTCACGCCTATCGTGGATGACCCCTATCAATTCGGCGCCATCTCGGCAGCCAATTCGCTGAGTGATATTTACGCCATGGGTGCGCACCCGCTTTTTGCCCTCAGCATTGTTGGCTTTCCAAGTAACCGGCTGCCTGTCACAGTCTTAAAGGAAATCCTTAGAGGTGCTTCTGACAAAGCTGCAGAAGCGGGGATTGCCATCATCGGTGGGCATACTGTGGATGACACTGAGCCTAAATTTGGTTTGGCGGTTACCGGGGAGGTTCAACCAAACAGGATTTGGACCAATGCGAAAGCCAAGGCAGGAGACGTGTTGGTTTTAACCAAATCTATCGGCACCGGTATCCTCACCACAGCACTCAAGCAAGGGCTTTTGGATGAAAAGGATGCGATACAGGTTATTTTACAGATGTCTGAATTGAATAAAGTGGCTGCTGATGCAGCACGGGTGTATGAAATCCACGCCTGTACGGATATCACAGGTTTTGGATTGCTCGGGCATTTGCTTGGTATGATGAAAGCCTCCAGTCTCAGCGCAGAAATAAACTTGGATGATATTCCTTTTCTTGACCATGCTTACGATCTGGCGGCAGGCGGAACAATTCCCGGCGGAACAAAGAATAATGTGGACTATACCACTCCTGAAATTAAATATTCTTCAAATATTTCCCATGTATCCAAAGTGCTCCTGAATGACGCCCAGACTTCAGGTGGGTTGCTTTTTAGTCTGCCTGAGGTTCAAGCAAGTCTTTTGATAGAAAAGTTGCATACCTTTAATAAATCAGCTAACCTGATTGGAAATGTGGTAAAACAGCAGAAGACGAAAATCATTGTCAGATAGAGTTTTCATTGCCGCTATAAAGTAAGAGACATATTGCTTTTCTGAAAATCCTGGTGACTACCATGCTCTGGGGGACAACCTATGTTCTTGTCAGAATGGGATTGACTGATCTGGGACCTCTGATGCTCGCCGGAATCCGTTATACTCTGGCCGGTATCATTCTCTTGCCTGTCCTCAAAGTAAAGAATATTAATATCAGGAACTATAAAAAGAATTTTTGGCAGTTGGCTTTACTTGGAATTCTATCTTTCACAATCGGTAACGGCTCATCCGGGTTCGCACTTGAATACTTACCATCAACAACTGTATCGTTTATAACAAATCTTTCCACACCCCTGGTTTTACTTTTCAGTATCTTCTTACTTACTGAAATACCTAAAGCTGTGCAAATTGCGGGTGTAGGTTTGTCTTTGGTCGGGCTGGTATTGTATTTTTCTCCGCAGGAATTGTCTTTAAATAACCCTGGTTATACGATTCTAATTATCAGCCTGCTTGGATTTACCTTCTTTACAATTCTGGGCAGGTTTGTGGCTCGCTCAAGGGAAGTGCCTTATCTGGTCCAAACTGCCATCCTTTTCTAGTTGGCGGAGGGTTGCTGCTCATACTGGCGTTAATTTTTGAGGGAATACCGGTACTTACTCTAAAGGCTGACTTATTATCATATGGATGGTGATTGTTAATTCCATCATTGGTTACCTGTTATATAACCAGTCGCTTTCTGAACTTACAGCGCTTGAAGTTAATATGGTAATGAAACTTCAGATGTTCTTTACAGCAGTCTTTGCTTTTTTCTTGTTAGGAGAAAAGATTACTTTTTCGCAAATTTTGGCAATGGCTGTTGTTTTTCTTGGAATATATCTTGTACAGCGCGATAACCATCTAAAGCCTCGGGCAATCCAACAGTAAATCTTATAATTATCAAATAAAACCTCACAATTACCTCGTTTATTATTGTACAAACTACAGAGGTAAATTTGAAAATTAGAAAATTTTTCCTTTTAATAACATCTGGTTTGCTGTTAGCCGCTTGCGCGCCTGCCGCAGTAAACGAAACGGCACCGACGACAGTTGAACAGGTAGCAACGAAGGTTATGGAAGCTACCCAATCCGCAGTTGTCCCAACGGAAGAGCCCACTCACGAGCTGACTGTTTTGGCAGAGGTAGGCTTTAGTAAAGATATTTGGCCTGTTATTCAGAAATTCGCACTGGCTGCACACGGTGGAAAAGGGGGTGTATTCCTGGAAAGCTATGACGACATCATGAAATATGTGGTTCCCGGCAGCCCTGAAGAAAGCATGCTCTACAAACGATTAACTGCGGATGGCGTTTCTCAAATGCCTCCCAGCGGTCCGCTGCCTTCAGAAACGATCAAACTCTTTTATGATTGGATCAAGCAAGGCGCGAAAAACAATTAGTGAAAATAAAATGAACTCGCTGAAAACCAGCGGGTTCTTCTTTATAAAGTAAGCAATTCGACTAATCCTTCACAAGAAGTTCTTTGTAACTTTCGATATTTTCAACCGATTTGGGGTAGTTCATTTTTAAATTTTCCAGGCAATCTGTGATTATTTTGGCTATAACCAGATCACGATACCAGTTTTGATTCGCTGGAATGACGAACCAGGGCGCTTTTGATGTACTGGTTTTGCTTATGGCTTCTTCATAAGCCTGCATGTAAACGCTCCATAATTTTCTTTCCTCAATATCGTTGGGATTGAATTTCCATTGTTTTTCAGGTATTTCAATCCGTTCGAGAAAACGTTTTTTTTGTTCATCCTTGCTGATATTCAGGAAAAATTTCAGGATCGTTGTCCCCTCATCCGCCAGCAATTTTTCAAACTGGGCAATATGGTCATAACGTTTTTCCCAGACCTTTTTCGGAACCAGGTTGTGAACCCTTACAACCAGTACATCTTCATAATGGGAGCGATTGAAAATTACTATTTCCCCTGTCTGGGGGGTTTTCGCATGAACTCGCCAGAGGTAATCATGACCCAATTCAACCGGTGTCGGGACTTTAAAACTCGCAACGGATACACCCTGAGGATTCACGCCCTTAAATATTGACCGGATGGTACCATCTTTTCCGCCGGAATCCATGGCCTGCAGAACAATGAGCACTTTATGCTTGTTTTCGGAATAGAGCAGTTGCTGGAGGTTGATAAGCTTCTCGCGAAGTTTATTTAGTTCTTTTTTCGCGCTGCTATTATCCTTTTGCCACCAACTGGTATCTTCGGGATCAAATTTCTTTAAATTGATTTTTTGACTAGGGTTTATTCGGTATTCCACAGTCATTTTCGCTCCTTATTTGCCTAAAACAGCCAATATCCTTTTCATCATAACCGCGTCCTTTTTCAACAATCCGGAAGAAGGTAGACGCCTGACCAACTCAGCCCAATCTTTGTTCTTTTGAAAAACCATCTTAAAAATAGGAAGCGCTTCTTCAAGCTTGCCGGTATCGGCAAGCGTTACTGCTTGCCAGAATGGCAGTTCTTCCATCTCCGGCGCCATAGCTACTGCAAGCGAATATTTTTCTTTGGCAGCTTCGCTGAGGTCTTTCGCCAGCAGCGCGTCACCCTCATTCATCAAGTCAAATGCCTTATTAATTTTGAGCAATCTTCCAAGTTCCTTGAGCGGTTCAGGGTGATCGTCAATGCGAAGGTTAACCAGCACTTGCCGCCAGGGCTCATCACTTTTTTCGCCTTCGGCTACCAGCATTGCTGCGCTCTGTCTTCCCCTGATATCACCCCCGGCAGCCTGAGCAGCAAAGAGCGCTGCCAGCATTCGGCTGGATAAATCACCTTTCGCTTCCAAATATGCTTTCTCCATGGCAGGCCAGACCGAATTGTTTTTCATCATATTAGCCTGAACGGAAAATCCTTTACCTGCCCGGTGCCCGGCTGCCTGGATGCAGCGATCCCCTGTATGGATCGCTATTCTGCCTAAAGCATCAACGACAGCCACCTGCCTGAGCGCCTGGTTTTTATCCTCCCCAATTAATGCTTCCAATGCTTCTTGCGCGGTTTTTCCCGCCCGAAGAAGGTCAAGGCTTTTTGGGCCGTAGCCAATCTCTACCATAGATTGAGTAGCCACTGCGCCGATCCCTGCTTCAACCCAGGGGCAAATAGCGCCTACCGCGAACCAGTGGGTTTGGACAGCAACACCCAACTGGCCAGACTTTCCATCTCTTGCAACAATTGAGAATGTCATGAATTATTTATTAATCCTTTCCTTCCCATTTGGAATATATCGCCTGGTTGATTTTCCGCCCAGCCGATTTTTCTTTTTGTATCAGGTTTCCGCATACGGTCTTTCCTGAATAACCCGCCATTGTCTCACTCAGCCACTTCCCTAAATCAGAAGGCTGGTGATTAACGTTGTATGCTGTGATGATGAAAAACCTTGGATTGTCTCCGAGAATCTTTAAACATGACGATAACAAGGTTGAAATTTCCTTATCAAATTTCCATACCTCTCCATTCGGGCCGTGGCCAAAATTGGGGGGATCCATAATTATGGCGTCATAGCGCTTACCTCTGCGGATTTCGCGCTGAATAAATTTGAATACGTCATCCACAATCCAGCGCACCAGGCGATTCGATAAACCGGATGATCCAAGATTTCGTTTTGCCCGTTCCAAAGAGCTCTTCGAGGAATCAACGTGAGTAACCATCGCGCCACCTCTGGCGGCTGCCAGTGTGGAAATCCCGGTATATCCGAATAAATTGAGCACGGAAAGCGCATTTCCCGATTCTTTTATCTTTCGTTCAATCCAATCCCATTGGGGGTGCTGTTCCGGGAAAACTCCGATATGGCGTGAGCCAGAAATGAAAAGGATTAACTTCAATCCTTTATAGTTGATTTCCCAATCGCGCGATAAATCTTCCCTAATTTTCCAAATTCCCTGCGACTGTCCTTTCCCGATTGAAAAAACTGCGTCAGCGCGGTCCCATACGGCTTCAGGCAAAGCAGTTTTCCATTCAGCAACAGGTTCCGTGCGAACAACTAAACGCTCCCCAAACCTCTCAAGTTTACGGTAATTGCCACTGTCGAGCATTTCATAATCCGTCCAGCCTGTGGTGGTAATATCCTCTTTCTTAAATAGAAATGCCGGTTTGTCTGCCATAAATGGACCTGTTGAGATTCAGTATATCAATAATCGCTTATATTCATCAAAGTGTATAATCTTTTGCGGATAATCCTATGAAAAAATACGATTTTGACCGAGTTATTTCACGCAAGAAAACTGATAGTGTTAAATGGAGCCATTATCCTGATGAGGTGCTTCCTCTGTGGGTGGCGGATATGGATTTCCCTTCACCCCCGGAGGTTGCACTGGCTATTCAGGAAAGGATATCTCACCCTTTTTTTGGTTATGCGGGAGATAACAAGCCATTGATTGAAGCAATTTGCAAATGGGTTTCATTGCGCCATGGCTGGAAGGTTCAGCCGGATTGGATTCTTCTGATGTCCGGTGTTGTGACCGGTATGAATTGGGTTGCGCAGACTTTTTTGCACACGGGTGAATCCTTATGCTTTCATACGCCGGTTTACCCGCCCTTTTTTCATATCCCGGAAAATGCGGGTGTAAGCAGAATTGAAATCCCGATGGTTGTTCGAGATAGCCAGTACGAAATTGATTTTGAAAAATTTGAAAATTCTCTGGAACCATCCACTAAACTTTTTGTATTATGCAATCCCCATAATCCGGTTGGAAGGGTTTTCACCAGGCAAGAGCTGGAACGTATTAATGAAATTTGCCTGAGACGTGGCGTTCTGGTGTGTTCGGATGAAATTCACTGTGATCTGACTTTTTCAGGTTACCGCCATATCCCTCTGGCCTCTCTATCTGAAGAAGCCGCGCAAAATACAGTTACATTGATGGCGCCAAGTAAAACTTTTAACCTCCCGGGATTGCATTTCTCGTTTGCGATAGTGCCGAATAAAAGTCATCGCGAACAAATGGAAAAAGCCAGAAAAGGAGTGATTGGCTGCCCTAACATATTAGCGAATGAATCTACCCTTGCTGTTTTAACATATAGCGCGGATTGGCTTGATCAGCTACTTATTTATTTGGAGAGCAACCGCGACTTTATGTTGGATTTTCTAAAAACACATATACCAGGAATTTTAATGACTCAGCCTGAAGGTACTTACCTTGCCTGGCTGGATTGCCGGGAACTGGATCTTATGCCTGACCCATATCGTTTATTTCTTAATAATGCAAAGGTTGCATTGAATGATGGCAGGGCCTTCGGCAAAAACGGAAGCGGTTTTGTTCGGTTGAATTTTGGCTGCCCAAGGTCTATCTTGACAGATGCGCTGGTTAGAATGGCGGACGCAGTCAGCTCTGGTTAGACGGATAAAAAAAAAGAAACTGGTAAGAATGAAGAAAGAGAAAAATTCATCCTGGTGTAAGGGGTGTTTCAAGTTAATTTCTGGCGGCACAGGATTATTGGTTCTTCTGGCATTTTTAGCTGTGGGTGGTTATATTCTCTTACGCGGCGCGGGGGCATATTTAATTATTGCCGATGAGCTGCAATCTGCCCAGGCAATTGTGATGCTAAGTGGCGGAGATGATTCAAGAATGGAAGAAGCGTTGTCCCTGTATAAAGATGGTTACGGAAAGGTTATCATCCTGACAGAAACAGGGCGAAAGCTTGAAAATTATGAAACGCTGCACAGTAACGATATCCGAATACAATTATTGAATAATGGTGTACCAAGTGGAAATATTCTTATTACTGATATTAAGGTAAGCAGTACTCTGGATGAAGCCCATGCGATCAAGAAATTGTTAACCAACCAGCAATTTTCATCCGCAATTATTGAAACTGACCCCTATCATACCCGGCGGGCAGCGCTTGTTTTTCGGAATGTTTTCAACGACAGCCCGATAAAATTAATTTTCAGGCCAGTTCGAGGATCATGGTATAACTCAAGAACCTGGTTTCTGAGCCTTGATGGATGGAAATATACCATTCTGGAATATCTCAAATTATTTGGGTATTACTTGGGATTTAAGGAAAGTTAATAAAAAAGACCGCAATTTGAACTGAAACCTTATATTGGGCGGCTTGGTAATTATGATACTGGGATAACAGCTATTGCCTGAATTCCTTTTGGTCCTTCCTCAATTTCAAATTCAACGATCTGCCCTTGCTTGAGCGCACGGTATCTATTCATCTGGATCGATGAGTAGTGAACAAACACATCCTTACCGTCTTCAAGTCCGATAAAACCAAACCCCTTGGAAGGGTTGAACTATTTAACGGTTCCTGTTATTCTTTCTGACATACTCTTTTTTACTCCGTAAATTAAATCGTGCATTTTGCAATTCGGTTTTATAATCTGACCGCCAAAAATGAAGATTATCATTATTAAAAACCGGTGTCAAGATTATGTTGTGGATCATTATAGATGTCCCTGAAATAAAATTATGATGAAATGGTATTATGGTAGATTCCATATACATCATTTGAGAGATTATTAAATGAAAGTATTTTTGGATTCCATTGGCTGCAGACTGAATCAAAGTGAAATTGAGAAATTGGCTTTGAGTTTCAGAGCAAAAGGTCATGAAATAGTGACGGATGCCGCTTCAGCTGACCTTGTAATAGTTAATACATGCGCGGTCACTTCTGCCGCAAGCGCGGATTCACGAAATAAGCTCAGAGGGGCTGCCCGCTCGGGGAAGGCGAGAGTTGTCGCGACTGGCTGCTATGCAACCATTGACCCGCAGACTGTCACCCAATTGCCCTCAGTGGATCTTCTGGTCCCAAACTCTGAAAAAGACCATCTGATTTCACTAGTATTAGGTTCTGATGACTATTACCCCAAAACGTATCTATCGCGTCAGCCGCTGCCTGGAAGCCATAGAAGAACCCGCGCTTTTATTAAAGTTCAGGATGGGTGTGATAACTTTTGTACCTTTTGCATCACGAGAATAGCCCGCGGGGGCAGCTGTTCTCAATCCGAAACGGAAATTTTTGAAGACATCAGTTCTGCTTTGGAAGGTGGAGCAAAAGAAATTGTCTTGTCCGGTGTCAATCTGGGCGCGTGGGGGAGGGAACTGGAACCTCAGAATACACTGGCGCTGCTGATTAAAAGAATAGTCAAGAGGTTTTCTCCGCCGCGGATCAGATTATCCTCTCTTGAACCCTGGGATATAGACGATGAATTTTTGGAAATATTGAGCGTGCCTGGTTTTTGCCACCATTTGCACTTACCGTTGCAATCCGGTTCGGATGCAGTTTTAAAACGCATGCGAAGGAGGTCTTTAAAAGCTGATTATCAATCTGTGATCTATCGGTTACGGCGGAAATCTCCTGAAATAGCAATCACGACAGATTTGATGGTAGGTTTCCCTGGCGAGAATGAAAAGGAATTCAAAGACAGTATTGATTTTGTGGGTAGTATGGAGTATGCGGGCGGGCATGTGTTTAGTTTTTCAACACGCCCGGGTACTGCAGCGGAAAAATTACCATGCCAGGTACCATCAAGTATCAAGAAAATAAGAAGCGCTGCAATGCGGGATGTTATTGCTCAATCAGCTATCAGATACCGAAAACAGTTTCTCGGCAGAGAAGTGTCTGTTCTATGGGAAAAATCAATCCCAACAAACGGAAATTGGTGTCTTTCCGGCCTCACCGACAATTACCTGCGAGTGGAAACCTTATCCAAGAAGAATCGGTATAATAAGGTCACTCAGGCTGAAATTACCAACCTTAATAATCTGGTTTTGCAGGCTAAAGAATTATCCTGACCGAAAAGCAGACATCAAAATCCTTAGTCAAGCAAATATTTTTTTTCTCAATTCAAATAATCCCTATGGTATAATTTACTTGTTAAATTACCGGGACGTAGAGGAAATATTAAATGCCAAAAAGGACATATCAACCGAAAACAAAACACCGTGTGAGAGTGCACGGTTTCAGACAGCGCATGTCAACCGCAGATGGACGTAATGTCTTGAAACGTAGACGCATGAAGGGTCGTATTCATCTGTCGGTTAAGAGAAACAATCACGCCAAGAGTGCCCGCTGGTAATCTGGCAGAAAATATTCTGGATTTAGTTAACTGGCATGAGTAACGGGTTGGTGAGTGAAGAAAGTGAATCGTCTAACCCGGTCAAAGGATTTCAAACGGGTGAAGGATTTTGGCAAAAGTATTTATCATCCGCTGCTTGTTTTGGTGTATTCTCGAAATGAAGGAACGCAAACCCACGCAGCGGTGGTTGCCGGCAAAACCATCGGGAATGCCGTCATTCGCAACAAAGTTAAAAGAAGGTTAAAATTCTGTCTGGATCAACTTTGGCAAAATGTTGACTGGCAATGGGATTTGATCTTTTACTCCCGCGCGGCAATTGTTGACGCGAATATTACAGATATCTACTCGGCGATTGAGCACCTGCTTCTTGAAGCGGGTGTATTAGGTGAAAAAAATAATAACAATGCTTGCTGACCACGGCTACAATGATGAGCCCGCTCTGCGGGATTTCAAGGTCACCTTGTTCAAAACCCCTCAGTATTTCTTGCTGGTCTTAATTCGTATTTATCAGAATGCAATTTCACCTGCTTTACCAGGGAACACTTGCCGGTTTTACCCAAGCTGTTCTCATTATGGGTATCAGTCGGTTTATAAATTTGGAGCACTTAAAGGTCTTTATTTAGCCATCAAGCGAATTTTACGCTGCAATCCTTTTAATCCTGGCGGATATGACCCTGTGCCCTGATAAAAATTGAAAAACAGGAAAAACAAAATTATGAATAATAAAAAAACAATCTTAATTTTTTTGAGCATCTTAATTGTCGGATTGATTTCCGGGTGTGCTTCCACCGTTGGTAGTGCTTCCAGTTGGCCTGGAATTACTTCGGAAGCTGAAACGGGATATTTTGCGTATGGAGCTGAAATCTATGCAATTGACACCAAAAATGGCAGCTTGATTTGGCGTTACCCTTCAGAACCAAACGCAAAAACCCAGTTTTTTGCCGCACCGGCTGTGTCTGAGGATCAGGTTTTCGCAGGCAGTTATAACAATACCCTGGTTGCCCTCGATAAAAGCAAGGGTTTTGAAAAATGGTCTTTTATTAACGCCAAAGACCGTTACATTGCCTCTCCTTTAGTTGTGGGCGATAAAGTGTACGCGCCAAATTCTGATAAATATTTTTATGCGCTTAATGCAGGCGGCGATCTTCTTTGGGCATTTAAAACCACCGGTCCAAACTGGACCAAACCTGTTTCGGATGGTCAATTTGTTTATCTTGCATCTATGGACCATTTCCTCTATGCATTCAATCTTGAGTATCCAACTACCTCCCTCGTAATTGATAAAAATGGCAGCCGAACGCTTCTTGAAAAACCGTTATGGAGTGTTGACCTGGGTGCGGCAGTAGTTGCGGATCCTGTCCTTACGGACGGCAAGGTTTTGGTTGCCACCATTGATGGCAAATTGCACAATGTTTACGCAGCTTCCGGAAAAATCGCCTGGACATTCACCGATGGCGATCAGTACAATTCTATTTGGGGTACTCCTGTCGTAACTGCTGACGCGGTTTATCTTGGTAATGAGAATGGCGATTTATTTGCTATTTCTCCCGAAACTGGTAAAGCGCTTTGGGCGGAACCCTACGCCGCAGGAGCTCCTTTGATCGCAGGTGGAATTGTTACCGATAACGGTGTCATGTTCGTTTCAAAACAAGGTAAAGTTTTTATCATTGACGCAGCCAAAGAGCCTAAACCCGTTGTTTCACTGGATACAGTTATGTATTCAACTCCGAAATTAGCGGACGGAAAAATTCTTATGGCACCAGCCAACAAGGAAAAACTGTTTATGGCGATTGACCTCACTGGAAATGAAATCTGGAGCTTTGTTCCCTCCAAATAAGAGGAGAAGAGGAAAACTATTATGTGGGATACCTTTATTATCAAACCCTTTATCAGCACCCTGCTTTTTATTTACGATATGATCGGCCAGAATTTTGGTTTGGCGATCATTCTGTTCACTATTTTGATTAAATTGATCACCCATCCTTTGACTGCCAAGCAAATTAAGAGCAGCAAAGCACTGCAAGATATGCAGAATGACAAGGACTGGCAGGAGGTTCAAAAGAAGTATAAAAACGATAAAGATCGCCTTGCCCAGGAACAAATGAAAATGTATAAAGAAAAAGGCATCAGCCCTTTTGCTTCCTGTCTGCCAACACTTGTCCAGTTCCCGGTAATTATCGGTCTGTACCAAAGCATTATCCAAACCATGGGCAACGCGCCTCTTCAATTATTAAATCTGGTCTCAAAACTGTCACCCGAACTGTCAAAATTCTTCTCCTTCCTCCCAGGCCTTAAGACACCAATTGAATTGCTACCGTTAAATAGCCAGTTCTTATGGATGGATTTGGGCAGGCCCGAACGCGTCTATATTCCCGGGCTTTCATTTGGAATTCCAGTTCTGGCTATCTTTGTGGTCATAACTTCGTTCATGCAGACAAAACTGATAGGATCGCCAACTGGTGACCAGCAGTCCGGACAAATGTCTGGGATGATGAATATTTATATGCCAATGTTGATGGGTTGGTTCGCATATTCATTTGCTTCAGGATTAGCATTATATTTTGTAATCTCCAATCTGGTAAGCATTGCCCAGTATGCGCTGCTTGGCAAACTGGACTTCTCAAAATTGTTTCCTTTGAAATCAAAAGTTCCCCAGAAATCATCAAGAGGGTCTAAATGAACGAGCAAAAAACGACTTTGGAAATAATCGCTCCTACCGTTGACGAAGCGGTGGAAAAAGGCCTTGATCAATTGGGGCTGCCCAAAGATGCAGTAACAATAGAAATCCTGGATGAAGGTCAGGGCGGCTTTCTCGGAATTGGTGCACGTCAGGTGCGTGTTAGGCTAATGTTGAAAGATCACCCGGATGACAAGGTGGAAGTTAAGTCCGACCCTGTTGAGGATATTGATGACGGCAGTGAAGTATTTGAGGACGATCTGGATGAAGCAAAGGTAAGGGCTGGGCGAATCGTTAAAGCGCTTTTAATGAGCATGCAGATCAATGCCACAGTAGCGTCCCGTATTATGGATCCTGAGGATGATAAGGACAATCCAATGGTATTGGTCGAAGTCACTGGAAATGACCTGAGCATCCTGATCGGCCGAAAAGCGGAAACTCTGAATTCGCTTCAATACATTACCAGCCTGATATTGAATCAGCAGCTTGGAAACTGGATGCCGCTTCTGATCGATGTCCAGGGTTACCGCTTCCGCCGCGAACGCCAGCTCAGGCAGCTAGCCCGGCGGCTGGCTGACCAGGTGGTTGCCACCGGCCGCAAACAGGTTTTGGAACCCATGCCTGCCAATGAGCGGCGGCTGATCCATTTGGAACTAAGATATCACCCGTTTGTCACCACCGAGAGTAATGGCGAAGAACCCAACCGGAAAACGACCATTTTCCTGAAACCAAAAGAGTAAAATACATCAATAAAAATGAAATTCCCTCGCGAGAGGGAATTCTTTTCAAAGATGTTGGAGGTGTTTAATGCGGGCGGTGGATGTAATCATCAAGAAACGTGATAAGGGAATTCTTTCCAAAGAGGAAATTAAATTTTTCATTTTGGGTATTACCGATGGGACAATCCCTGATTATCAGATATCTGCCTGGGCGATGGCTGTGTTACTGAATGGCATGACCGATCAGGAGACTACTGATTTGACACTCGCCATGGCGGAATCTGGGGAAACGCTTGACCTTTCCTCAATTGCACCGGTTGTTGTTGATAAACATTCCACTGGCGGGGTTGGCGATAAGACCACCCTGGTTGTCGGTCCCGTCGTTGCGGCGTGCGGTTTGCCAGTTGGAAAAATGTCCGGACGCGGATTGGGTTTCAGCGGTGGTACCCTGGATAAGATGGAAGCTATTCCTGGATACCGTGTAAATCTGTCGCAGGCGGAATTTTTAGGACAGCTAAAATCTTTGGGTATTGTTCTCACTGGACAATCCGCTGATTTGGCGCCTGCGGATGGCAAACTTTATGAACTGCGGGATGTCACTGGAACAGTACCATCATTACCTCTAATTGCATCCTCAGTAATGAGCAAAAAGATTGCTTCAGGCGCGCATGCGATTGTTTTGGATGTGAAGGTTGGCAATGGCGCTTTTATGAAGAATCTCGAAGATGCCAGAAGGTTGGCCGAGTTGATGGTTGCAATTGGGAAATTAAGCGGCAGAGAAGTTATCGCTGTTTTGTCTGATATGAACCAGCCGCTGGGAAAAGCGGTAGGCAATGCGCTTGAGTTAAAAGAAGCCATTGAGACCCTTAATGGCAAAGGACCAGCAGATTTTCGAGAACATTGCCTTTCTATTGCCGGCTACATGCTTTTGTTGGGTAAGAAAGCAATTAACCTTGCATCTGCGAGAAAAATGGCGGAAGAATCATTAAATTCCGGGAGTGCTTTGGAAAAATTCCGCCAGCTGGTGATTGCCCAGGGTGGAGATATCTCATTTGTTGACAATCCCGAAAAACTTCCGGTTTCAGAAAACCATCTGGTAGTAAAAGCGGAAAGATCAGGTTATCTGACACAGGTTCATGCACAGACCGTCGGTGAGACCGCTGTTGACCTGGGCGCCGGGCGCGCGAAAAAAGGCGCCCCAATTGACCAGGGAGTTGGAATTTTAGTCCATGTTAAAGTGGGTGACCATTTAGAAATGGGTGATCCCCTCTTCACTATATTTTCAAAGAACACCAAAGACGCTAAAAAAGCGGAAATCAGGCTGATGAGCGCTTTAAAATGGTCTGAAACCAAAGTTGAACCCTTACCCCTCTTTTATGGGGTGGTTGGTAAAGTTTGATTTTTTGTCTGTAATATGGGATAATTTCTCTCTGAAAAGCGATAATGGAGACGAGTAGACAGCAAGAAAGCCAGCGAGTCGAGAATAGTGCAAGCTCGGCACTCTGTTGAAAATCACTCCGGAGCTGCTTTCTGAAAATCCATATGGATGATTAAGAACGCCGGTTAAACCAGCCGTTATGATGGTTCAGGAATAAATCAATCCTGGCAGAGCGTCCGTTGATTCGGAAATCGGGGTGGTACCACGGGAGTAAATCTCGTCCCTGTTGGGACGAGTTTTATTATTAAATAGCTGGAGGTTTTATGTTTAAACCGGTTTCATCAAAATTAAATGTCAACCAAATGGAATTATCCATCATGGATTTCTGGAAAAAAGAAGATGTCTTTCATTCTTCCGTCAGGAACAGGGAAGGTCATCCAGATTATGTCTTTTTCGAAGGACCTCCAACTGCCAATGGTATACCGGGGGTACACCACATTTTAGCGCGGGTATTTAAGGATCTTTTTCCAAGATATAAAACAATGCGTGGCTTTCATGTTACCCGCAGTGGCGGATGGGATACTCACGGGCTGCCAGTGGAAATTGAAGTTGAGAAAAGACTGGGCTTTACCAACAAGCAGCAGATTGAAGATTACGGAATCGCGGAATTCAACCAACTTTGCCGCGAATCAGCATTTACATATATCAAAGAATGGGAAAAGCTGACCGAGCGGATCGCTTTCTGGGTAGATTTTGATACCGCATATATCACTTACAAAAACTCGTATATAGAATCCGTTTGGTGGATCCTGAAAAATTTGTGGGAGAAAAACCTGCTCTTTCAGGGGACGAAGGTTGTCCCATATTGTCCGCGCTGCGGCACACCTCTATCAGACCATGA
>Ga0315284_10008087_pt1 | contig 14997 bp, 8 predicted proteins | sample YL17G09_16_MG_FD_203696 | JGI IMG/M metagenome (GOLD analysis project Ga0315284, IMG submission 203696) | Sediment microbial communities from Yellowstone Lake, YNP, Wyoming, USA - YL17G09_16 | ecosystem: Environmental > Aquatic > Freshwater > Lake > Sediment | place: USA: Wyoming | collected... | reverse complement strand
AAGGTGGTATGGAGTCCTGAGAAGAATGGAAGGTTTATAGCAAGTTGGCTACCACCGGCACACCTTCAGAATAAGTTTTTTGAAAAGAACAATGTGTTCCATCCCGGCAATGAACATATAGGAGCATTTGGCTGTGACCCCTACGATATATCGGCAGTGGTTGGAGGCAGAGGCTCTAATGGAGCGTTGCACGGAATGACTAAGTTTCACGTGGATGAAGGTCCTGTGAATGAGTTCTTCTTAGAGTACATAGCACGACCACAGACAGCAGAGATATTCTTTGAAGATGTACTGATGGCGTGTGTATTCTATGGGATGCCAATATTAGTGGAGAATAACAAACCTCGTTTGTTGTATCACTTTAAGAATAGAGGGTACAGAGCGTTTTGCTTGAACAGACCCGACAAGACTTACGCTAAGTTATCAAAAACAGAGAGAGAGCTTGGAGGTATTCCTAACTCCTCTGAAGATGTTAAACAAGCTCACGCATCAGCGATAGAGTCATACATAGAGAAGTACGTAGGATTGGACTTAGCCAATACGTATAGACCATCGGATGAGATGGGTACTATGCCGTTCATTAGGACGTTAGAGAATTGGGCTAAATTTGAGATTGACAACAGGACGATGTATGATGCTGCTATCAGCTCAGGATTAGCGATTATGGCGAATCAAAAACACCTCTATGTGCCTGAGAAAAAAGAATCGAAAATAAGTATTAACTTCGCAAGGTATAGTAATGACGGAAATCTAAGCCAAATAATTCAATGAAGAAAGATATACAGATTGACATATTTAACACGACCTTCCCAAGTCAAATGGCTTCCGACGCAGAGAAAGCGTCAGAGCAATTTGGTTTACAGGTAGGTCAAGCTATTCAGTATGAGTGGTTCAGAAAGGATGGCACGTCTTGTAGATATTACGCACAGTGGAGAGACTTCCATAGTTTAAGATTATATGCACGTGGTGAACAGCCTGTTGGGAAGTATAAGAATGAGTTAGCTATTGATGGAGACCTTTCTTATTTGAATTTAGATTGGACACCCGTTCCTATTTTACCAAAGTTTGTTGATGTTGTAGTGAATGGTATGTCAGACCGTTTATTTAAAGTGAAGGCATACGCACAGGATGCGATGTCACAGGCAAAGAGAAGTAGATATCAAGACCTTGTAGAATCAGAGATGGTCGCAAAGCCTGTCCTTGATATTATCAAAGAGCAATCAGGCATCGACCCATTTATCACTAAAGAAGAAGAGCTTCCAAATACTGATGAAGAGCTTTCTTTGTATATGCAGTTAAAGTACAAACCTGCTATTGAGATTGCAGAGGAAGAAGCTATCAATACTATATTTGACGCAAACCATTATCAAGATACTCGTAAGAGACTTGACTATGATATGACGGTATTGGGTGTTGCCGTTGCAAAGCACGAGTTCCTGCCCGGAACAGGAGTGAAGATATCTTATGTTGACCCTGCTAATGTGGTTTACAGCTACACTGAAGACCCCTACTTTAGAGATTGCTTTTATTGGGGTGAGATTAAAACACTTCCCGTTACAGAGTTACTAAAGATTAACCCATCACTTACAAAAGAAGACTTACAGGAAATTACAATGTATAGTCAAGGATGGTATGATTACTATAATGTAGCACAGTTTTATCAAAATAGTTTATTTCATCGTGATACTTGCACTGTTCTTTACTTTAATTACAAGACTACGAAGAAGATGGTTTACAAGAAGAAGATTCTTGAAAACGGAGGAACGAGAGTAATTGAAAAACCTGATACATTCAATCCCCCTGCCGATATGATGGAGGAAGGACGCTTTGAGAAGATGGAGAAAACCATTGATGTATGGTATGAGGGAGTAATGGTGATGGGGACTAATATCCTAATAAAGTGGCAGATGTCTGAGAATATGGTTCGTCCTACCTCAGCATCTCAATATGCTATACCAAACTATGTTGCTTGTGCTCCTCGTATGTATAAGGGGTCTATTGAATCGTTAGTAAGAAGGATGATTCCTTTTGCTGACTTGATTCAGATTACCCATTTGAAATTACAGCAGGTAATTGCAAGGGTAGTTCCTGATGGGGTATTTATTGATGCCGATGGATTGAATGAGGTTGACTTGGGAACAGGCAATGCCTATAATCCTGAGGATGCTTTACGACTATACTTCCAAACAGGTAGTGTTATTGGTCGAAGTTACACACAGGATGGCGAGTTTAATAACGCCCGTGTTCCTATTACGCAGCTTACGTCTAATTCAGGGGCTTCTAAGACGCAAATGTTATTGGCGAACTATAATCATTACTTGGATATGATTCGTTCTGTAACAGGATTAAATGAGGCGAGAGATGGCAGTATGCCTGACCCTAACTCATTAGTTGGTGTTCAGAAGTTAGCAGCGTTAAATTCAAACACGGCTACACGCCATATTCTTGAGTCAGGATTGTTTATCTACAGAACATTAGCAGAGGCATTGACATATCGTGTGGCTGACATTCTACAATATGCTGACTTTAAAGATGATTTTGCCAATCAAATTGGGAAGTACAATGTATCTATCCTTAATGATATTAAAGACCTATACATCTATGACTTTGGTATCTTTATAGAAGTATCGCCTGATGAAGAGCAAAGGGCACAGCTTGAAGCAAACATTCAGATGGCTTTATCCAAAGGAGATATTAACCTTGAGGATGCTATTGATATCCGTGAGATTAAGAACCTTAAACTTGCTAATCAATTACTCAAGTTAAAGAGAACACAGAAGCAGGATAGAGAGCAGCAGATGGAGATGCAGAAACAAGCTATGATTTCTCAACAGCAGTTGAAATCTCAGGAGTTAGCAGGACAGACAGCAATGCAAAGTATTCAGGCAGAAGGTCAGATGAAGATGCAAGTGAAACAAGCTGAGATATCTTATGAGATTGAGAAAATGAAAATAGAGGCTGAACTAAAGAGGTCATTAATGGCTGAAGAGTTTAACTACACGATGCAGTTGAGTGGTGTTAAGGAAGACAAGAAAAATCAAATGGAAAAAGACAGAGAAAACGCTAAGAAGGACCGCATTGGCATACAGAATACGCAGCAATCTAAATTAATAAACCAACGCAAGAATAACCTTCCTCCATTGAACTTTGAAAGTAATGAGGATAGCTTGGATGGATTTGATTTGGGTGAGTTTGAGCCTCGATAAAACATTAAAAAATATTGTATAACTTTGTAACAAACTAAAATTTAATCAAATGGAATTTAAAGTAAGAGCATTAGACAGTGAACCAAAGAGTGTTCAGGAAATAGAAAAAGTGTTGCTTGAAAAACACGAACAGGGATTGAGTAATGAAGCTCCTGAGATTGTAGTAGAGCAACAGTCAATAGAAACACCACAAGAGCAACCTGTGGATTTAAGAGAAGAAGACGTTCTTTCATATATTGGCAAAAGATATAATAAGCAGATTAACTCATTTGATGAGTTGATGGCTGAACGTAAAGAGTCGGAAGAATTACCCGAAGATGTGGCTTCTTACTTGAAGTACAAGAAAGAAACGGGAAGAGGATTCGATGATTATGTTAAATTAAGAAAGGATTACGAGTCAATGGATTCGGATAATTTATTAAAAGATTACTTACTTTCTACTCAGGAAGGGCTTGATGAGGATGATATAGATGTGATGATGGACGAGTACCGATATGATGAGGACCTTGACGACGAGTCAACGGTAAAGAAAGTAAAGATTGCAAAGAAAAAAGTTGTTGCTGAAGCAAAGAAATACTTCAACACTCAGAAAGAGAAATACAAGATGCCGCTTGAGTCAAGTGGATTATCAGTTTCTAACGAAGAGAAAGAGCAGTATGAATTGTATAAGCGATACTTAGGCGAGGCGAAGACCGCAGAGGAAGAGAACGAACGCAAACGTGGTTGGTTCACTCAAAAGACAGACGAGGTTTTTAGTGGAGAGTTCAAAGGTTTTGAATTTAATATTAACGACAAGAAAATGTCTTATTCTCCCTCAGATGCTGCTGAGTTAAAGAAGCTCCAATCAAACCCATCAAACTTTATCAATAAGTTTTTGGATGAGAAAGGACTTATGAAAGACGCAGCAGGATACCATAGGTCATTAGCCGTAGCGATGAATCCTGAGAAGTTTGCAAAACACTTCTACGAACAGGGAATGGCTGATGCAACGGACGATGTGATGCGTAAGACTAAGAATATCAATATGTCTGAACGCAGAACACCCGAAGTTACTAAGTCTAATGACGGATTTCAGGTTAGAGCTGTAAACCCTGACTCCGGAAGAAAATTGCAAATACGCAGCGCAAGAAAAATATAAATTAAACTTTAAAACAAAATGGCAAGTGCTTTATTAGTGCCACCGGCAGGTCCAACCTATGACCTGCAACCCGCAGCAGAGCAGGTGGCTTTACAAACAAATTATATTACCAACTTCAATTTCTTAAATCAGTATCTTCCTGATACATACGAGAAAGAATTTGAGCGTTACGGTAATCGTACAATCGCATCTTTCTTACGTATGGTAGGAGCAGAGATGCCTTCAAACTCTGACCAAATTAAATGGGCAGAACAAGGTCGTCTTCACATTAAATATGTAGCAGTAGGTACAGCAGCAGCAGCAACAGCAAGTACAGCAACATTCCAAGTGAATGATGCAAATGTTACTTATGTTGCTATCCGTGTTGGTCAAACTGTGATGATTCAAGGAAACGCTACAGGTGTTTTCAACAAAGCAATCGTTACATCAGTTCCTACAGCTACTACATTCGTTGTTGCGTTCTACGAAGCAGGTGGTCTTGCAGTAGCAGGTACAGGTGCAGGTAATTCTCAGTACACTGTATTTATCTATGGTTCAGAATTTAAGAAAGGTACTAACGGAATGGTTGGTTCTTTAGAAGCAGAAGATTCTATCTTCTCTAACAAGCCTATTATCATCAAAGATAAGTACGCTGTTAATGGTTCTGATATGGCTCAAATTGGTTGGGTAGAAGTAACAACTGAAAATGGTGCTACAGGATACTTATGGTATTTGAAATCAGAACACGAAACTCGTCTTCGTTTTGAAGATTACTTAGAGACTGCTATGATTGAGGCTGTTCCTGCTGAAGCAGGTTCAGGTGCATTAACTGCTTTAGGTGGTGTTGCAGGTGGCTCAGAAGGTATCTTCTACGTAGTAAACTCTCGTGGTAACGTATGGGGTGGTGGTACACCAACTACATTAGCTGATTGGGATACTATCGTTGCTCGTTTAGATAAGCAAGGAGCTATCGAAGAAAACGTAGTGTTTGTTAATCGTGGATTATCATTCGACATCGACAATATGTTGGCTCAGTTGAATGGTTTCGTTTCAGGAAGTGCTGCTCAGTCTGCATCTTTCGGTTTATTCGATAACGACATCAATATGGCGTTGAACTTAGGATTTACAGGATTCCGTCGTGGTTATGACTTCTACAAGTCTGATTGGAAGTATTTGAACGACCCTACAATGCGTGGTGGTTTATCAAATGCTGCTGCTACTGCGGCAGGAACAATCACAGGTTTATTAGTACCTGCGGGTTCTACATCGGTTTACGACCAAATTATGGGTAAAAACGCAAAGCGTCCATTCTTACACGTTCGTTACCGTGCGTCAGAAGCTGAAGACCGTCGTTACAAGACTTGGATTACAGGTTCTGCCGGTGGTGCATCAACAAGCGATTTAGATGCTATGGAGGTTAACTTCTTATCTGAACGTGCTGTATGTACTTTAGGTGCAAATAACTTCGTATTATTCCGTTTCGGTTAATCATTGTTAGTTTAAAGGTGGAGTGTACTCAAGTACACTCCCCTTTTTTAAAAAATTTAAAACTTTAAATCATATCATATCAAATGAAACAAAAAATAATATCTACAGACAAAATCTATAAGCTAAAAAGCGGAACTCCGTTATCATATACATTAGCTTCAAGAAATCATCCTCGCTTCCCATTGTTATGGTTTGACGAAGATAAAAACATTAATCGTCCATTACGCTATAGCGTAAATCAAAAATCCCCTTTTGAAGATGAGCAAGATGGAACTGCAATCGTAGAGCCAATCATCTTTGAAGATGGTCTATTACGAGTGCCAAGAACGAATCCTGTGCTTCAAGAGTTTTTGTATTATCATCCACTAAAAAGTGTAGTGTTTGAAGAGGTTGACAAAGAGAAAGATGCTGCTGCTGAGATGGAAGACCTTAACTATGAGGTAGATGCTTTAGTCGAAGCTCGTCAGTTAACAATCGAACAACTTGAGACATTGACTCGTGTGATGTTTGGTAAAGACCCATCAACGGTATCAACGGCTGAATTAAAGAGAGATATCTTGGTATTTGCAAAACTTAATCCAATCGAGTTTTTAAATGTAGTCAATGACCCGATGCTTAAATTCCAAGATAAGGTGCGTCAGTTCTTTGAAAACAGATTGTTGCAGTTTAGAAATAACGAGAAAGAGGTATGGTACAATACACCTACCAACAAGAAGAAGATGATGTCTATTGCCTTTGGCGAAGACCCATACGAAGCAGTATCGTTATATCTGAAGTCTGATGAGGGCATCGAAGCAATGAAGATGTTAGAGCTTTCAATGGCATAAGATAATCCATATCAATATAATTTATTCAAGAAGGAGGGTACATTTGTACCCTCTTTTTTTTCCTATATTTGTAAAAACAATAAAGATGATAAACGCTGTAAGAAACACGGTATTAGCCGTCTTAAATAAGAACAACTACGGATACATCTCTCCTCAGGATTTCAATCTATACGCTAAACAAGCTCAGATGGAGATGTTTGAGGAGTATTTTAGCAGTTACAATAAAGTAATCAATGCCGAGAACGCTCGTATGTCAGGCACTGACTATGCAGATATTCGTAAGGCAGTTGCTGAGGTGATAGAGGGATTCTTAATGAAGAATAACCTATCAAATTTTGGATTCCCTATAGAGAATAATTTTGTTGCTCCATCATTAGCAACAACAGGAGATAGTGCGTATATGATTAATACAATCATTACCTATCCCGTTATACTTGCTACAGGAACAAATACAAATATTACAGCTCCAAATTTTCAGACGTTAATTGATACTACTGCTGACTTTAATCAAGATGGAGTGCAGGTTGGAGATATAGTAGTTAACTTAACTGCTCCGGCAGGACCTGCTAATAATCAAACTCAAACAGTAGCTTCAATAACTAATGCAAGTACATTAGTATTAGTTCAACCTTTGTTTGTAAATGCAGGAGAAGACTACGCTATATTTTCAGCAGCGAGTGGTGTAGAAGCTGAAAAGGTACTTGAGAGTAAAATATTTATGTTGAACAGGTCCAACCTAACAACACCATCAACTATTTTTCCTTCTTATGTGATGAATAATCAAGCATTAAACTCTAATGTTACTGCAATTACAATGTATCCTAAAACCATCAACACGTATGGGCAGGTGGTTTGTACTTACTTTAGATATCCAAAAGACCCCAAGTGGACATATATCACCTTATTCAATGGTGAGCCATCATTTGACCAATCGCAGCCCGATTATCAAGACTTTGAAATGCCATTAGAAGATGAGTTTAAGTTAGTAATGAAGATTCTTCAATACTGTGGTGTATCAATCCGTGAAATTGAAGTGGCGCAGTATGCTATCGGTCAAGAACAACACGAGCAACCGACATTCAGTCAACAACAATAAAAACTATAATCAATGGCATATATATCACAATACGAATATTATGACAATAATGGTAATACTCCTCAAGATGTAAATTGGGGTTCTTACCAATACGTAAGTCTGTTTGATATTGTCAACAATTTTATGTTGATGTACGCAGGAAACCATTCATTGATAAACAATGAGGACCGTTACAAAATTTTATTTCACGCTAAGAGAGCTGTTCAAGAATTGAACTATGATGCCTTCAAAGAAATAAAGGTGTTAGAGTTAACTATAGCAGCTTCATTACGCTTTGTGCTACCAAGCGATTTTGTGAATTGGGTTCGTATCTCTCTTTATGAGAATGGATATTTAAGACCATTGAGCGAGAATATTCAGACGCTATCCTCAAGAGCATACCTTCAGGATAATGTAGGTAACATTTTGTTTGACCAAAATGGGAATATATTACAGCCTCAGAACTCAGAGATTGACTACGACAGGCTTAATAATTTAAAGAAGAGCATCTACCTTAATCCCGGCAGTCAATTCAATGGCAGCTACGGATGGTGTATGGATGGCAGATGGTATTTTGATTTTAATGTAGGACAGCGATATGGCTTGAATACTGAGACGGCAAACTTTAACCCTACATTCAATATTGATAAGAAGGCAGGTGTCATTAACTTCAGTTCTGATATGGCAGAAAGAAGCTGTATCCTTGAATACATATCTGATGGTATGGAGAATGGTGATGACTCATTAGTTTCTGTAAATAAACTATTTGAGAAGTACATCTACGCTTACATTCAGTATGAGATATTGAACTCTAAGTTTGGAGTTCAGGAATATATCGTAGCAAGAACACGAAAGGAGAAGACTGCTTTATTAAGAAACGCAAAAATCAGAATCAGTAACATACATCCGGGAAGACTATTGATGAACCTTCGTGGTATGGACAAGATGATAAAATAATATGGCTAAGATATCAAGGAATTTTACGGCAGGTAAGATGAACAAAACTCTTGACGAACGTGTAGTTCCTCAAGGAGAGTATATTGATGCGCTTAACGTCCGTATGGGTTCTACAGAACAATCGGAGGTTGGTGTTATTGAGAACACAAAAGGAAATACTTCATTGACAGCTTTGCAGTTTAACGGAGTTCCTTTAAGTGTTAATGCAAGAACTATTGGCTCTATCGCTGATGGTGAACAAGAAATCATCTATTGGTTTGTTCACGACCCATCATTCCCTATATCTGCTTCTGCTCCGTTAGGAAAGATTGATATGATTGTTTCTTTTAGCGAAGCATCGAACATATTGACTTATCATATTGTTAGCGTTAACTATGACAATGTAAACACTACATTGAATTTCAATCCTCAGTATCTAATAACGGGAGTTGATATAATAGAGGACTTATTATTCTTTACTGATGATTACAATCAACCACGATTTATAAATACATTAAAAGCATACGCACTACCGATATCAGGTGTTGATGACCCATTATTATGGGAGTCAATTCTTGTTATTAAAAGACCACCTATTGAATCTCCTGATGTGGAATTACAAACTGTTGCAGGACAAGAAAATTTTCTTGAGGATAGGTTTATATGCTTTGCTTATAGATATGAGTATGAAGATAATCAGTATTCTGCTATCTCTCAATTCTCCGCTCCTGCCTTCTTCCCTCAAACATTTGATATTACTAATGAGGCATTTTTAAATGAGGGAATGATTAATGAGTTTAATGCCGCTCTTGTAACGGTGAAGACAGGAGGTCCACTTGTAAAGTCAATAGACTTGTTATTCAAGGATATGAATAGCAATGTTATTAAAGTTATCGAAAAAGTTAATAAGCAGGACTTGGCATTATCTGATAATGCTGATTTTCCTTATCTTTTTTCTAATAGCAAAATATTTACTATCCTTCCTGAGTCCGAGTTGTTAAGACTTTATGACAACGTACCATTAAAAGCAAAGGCTCAAACTATTATGGGCAATCGCTTGATGTACGGAAATTATGTTGAAGGATACAACTTGATTGATAGGAATGGAAATCAAACAATGCTTGAATACACTTTAAATAGTGCATCTGAACAAATAAAAAATCAAAATGTAGATTATTCGACAAGCTCAGGGATTTATAATATTTATACTAATGTATCAGTTCAAGATTCTGTTCTTGAAATTGACTTATCAAGCATTAATAATGATTTAGTAACAGGTGCAGTATTATCAATAGGATTTCAATTTATTCATTCTTTATTTCAAGGCAACTCAAATCCTAATGAAACAACTCAAGCAATAACTATTAACTTCTTTTTTCAACTACCACAAAATTATGTTGATGCAAATCAAATGGTAACAAGTATAGATTTCCAAAGCAAAATAGGAATAGCAGGGACAGGAGGAAACATATTGCCTGTATATGACCCTTTAAACCCAACATCTTGTAATGGCATTACACTTACTGACAGAGTTAATTGTGCAATTCCAAATAGTCTTGGAACTACATTGCCAAATATTTACTATAAATATGCAAGTGGAATAACTTCGGTTAATCAAGCAATTTCTGCAACTATAATAGGAACTACTCTTAAAATACAACTTATAGCAATGGAATTTGTTGATGATGTAACAACTCCTACAAAATACTTGTATGAGTATTATAAAATTCTAACTGCTGAAGTTATTTATACAAAAGAAGGGAACACAAAAAGTCTTCATAGTAATCGTGATTATGAGATTGGTATTGTGTATATGGATGAGTTTAATCGCTCGACAACAGCTTTGGTGAGTCAACAAAATACTGTTCACTTTCCTTGTGATACATTAGATACTAAAAATTCTATTCAAGTTATTATACCATATACGCAGGTAGCTCCTGCTTGGGCGACAAGATACAAGTTTGTTATCAAGCCTGATAAGGCAGGATATGAAACAATCTATAGTGATTTTTATTTTAAAGATACTTCTACAAATAATATTTGGTTTTTATTAGAAGGAGAGAACGCACGAAAGGTAGAGGTTGGAGATAGATATATTGTAAAAACTGATTCATTAGGTCCTAAGTCAGAGTGTGTTTACATTAGTGTTCTTGAAAAGGCATCGAAGACAGCAGGTTTTTTATCGGGTGCTCCTGCCGGTGTTTATATGAAAACATATTCAAACAATATTTCAATTAACCCAAGTCCTTCTTATTATGTAAGCAGTGGAATGAACGGTACAATATATACTTGTAATAATACCGGTTATAAACTTGCAGCAAAGTCTTTGCTAACATTAGGTAAAATAAACACTACACTCGGAACTTATGTAGATATACCTGTAACAGAAGGTTCTAAAATAACTTTAAATTTTAATTTAAGAAGACCCGGCACAGGATGCTCTTGCGAAGAGATAGAATGGAGATTTAATCAAACATTTACATCAGTAGCCAATTATGATAATCTTTGGGAATTTTTTAAAGCTGAAAATATATTTTCAATAATTGTTAATCAATCATATAGATATAGGGGGTGTAATGGAACAGCTCCAACTGTTACTTATAATGATACAATAGGTTCTTATACCACTTTAAGTGGTAATACAGGTTTATATTGCAGTTTAGTAGATATATCTGACTATTTTAGATTTTACAGAAACTCAACAGATAACTTATTGATATTAGTGGTTTTGGGGCAAAATACTTGCAGTAGTTGGGGTGCAGGACATACAGCCGGAGCTTTTTGTAGTATAAACATAAAATATGCTTCAAGTGAAATAATATTTGAAACCTTACCTGTTGATGCGTTACCTGATGTATTTTATGAAAATGAGCTTTCTCTTCCTATTGGACCAAATCTAAATTTCCCTGCGTTAGAGGATGGTGCTCACGGAGGAAATATTCAAGACCAAGTATTTACTACTAATACTCCTGCTATTATTGATACGGGATTCTTTAATTGTTATTCTTTTGGGAATGGTGCTGAGTCTTATAAAATCCGTGATTCAATAATTGGAAGAACACTTGAGCTTGGCAATAGAGTAACATCAGTAGCTGCTCAAAATTATCAGGAGGTTGATAGATTCTCAGATATTACTTATAGTGGTATATACAACAATGAGTCTAACGTAAATAAACTTAATGAGTTTAATTTAGGACTTATAAACTTCAAGCATTGTGAATCATCATTCGGTCCTATTTATATTTTAGATGGAAGACAGACAGATGTGCTTACGCTACAAGAAGATAAGATATCTTATGTGTTGGCAGGAAAGAATTTGCTATCTGATTCAGCAGCAGGGGGAGCTATCGCTTCAGTTCCTGAGGTATTAGGAACGCAGATAGCACGTTCAGAGAAGTATGGTATATCATTCAACCCTGAAAGTTATGTGCAGTGGGGATACGACAGATACTTCACCGATGCCAAGCGTGGTGCTGTCATTCAGATGAAGGGAGACTCTTACTCTAATGACCAACTAAAGGTTATATCAGAGAGTGGTATGCGGACTTGGTTTAGGGATTTATTTAAGAACTCATTCCAAACGCAGAAGCTCGGAGCATTTGACCCGTATATGAATGAGTATGTATTATCATCAAATGATATACCAACACCTCAACCTATTGAGTGTTTAGATTGTGGGATTAACAGAACTTTCTCATTTGCAGAACCCGAAACAGTTGACTTCTGTGTTAATTTAGGTCTTCCCATTGGGGATGTAAATATAGTTTACACTATTCAAGGAGTTGCTTTAAATCCTTTTGTCATTGGTGCTATATACAATGGTGGTGCATATAGTACAGGAAATGTTACATCTTCAGGTATTCTTATAGTTTCAAAAGATGTTAATAATGTTCAGACGGTTAGTGTCTCAATCACAGCTAATGGTCCTTTAATATTAGATATTATTGTTGAATGTGTTAGAACAAAAGAGTTAACAATTATCGAAGTGGTCATAACTAATGATTACGAGTCAGGAAAAACTCTTCATACTCAATATAGATATAGTTATGGTGCTTATAACTCTCCATTACAATCTGCATTTGTAACATTTGGAACTCAGCTATCAAATTTTGTTATATCAAGATATAATGCAAATTTAGGAGTTGTTGGAACGGGAGCTTTCCCTCAAGAGAATAGCACAATGCGTTTGATAAGCAATCAGTTTGCTTCTGATACGTTTGTATTTAAGCCAACGATGAATAGCTTTAAGTATCTTATGTCAATAGACTATTATGCAAATAATACAGTTGATATGATGACATTACTATCATTAGCAAGTACAGCAACGCCAAGCACTACATCTCCAAGTTATAACGACGCTACATTTACTGTACCTCCAATTTTAGATTACCTATACTTGATATGGGATTTAAGAGATTCAGTAGAAACAGACTTATGTTTTGGTGTAAGCGTTTTAGATGTATGTTGTAATTGCAATAATTGTGGCGATAGTGCTTGTAATTCTTATGTTATATCTAATGCTCAAGCTCCTTTTGTAGAAGTTCAGTATGTAGAGTGTGGAGAGATTACTCCTACAACAATAACAGTTCAACCAAACAGAACCGTTGTTATCTGTAATAATATAGATTACTTCCCAACTATTATATCGGGTTACGCAGAAATTACTTTATACAACGAGTGTAGTTGTTAAACAAAATTAAATTATGGCAACATTAGGAACATATTATTTAAACGCACCTTCATTAGTAACTGCAACATCGGTATATACTGATGCTGCTCTAACAACAGTAGCTCCCGATGGATTTTATTCAGACACTGCAAATGTTAGAGAATTGGTATCAGGAGTATTCACTAATGTGTTTTACTCGTGCTCAGGATGTCCTGCTCCTTGCAATTCAGTAGGAAACAATTTTACTGAAACAGGAGACAAGATATACTATATGACAAAAAAAGTCGGTGGTACTATTTTGGACACAGGAGCAATCATAATAGAAATAAATTATTATGCAAATGAAGTTCCTGTTGGATTTAATTTTATTTATAATAATGTAAATTACCAATCTTTTAGTTCTCAAAACTTTGGTCTTCTACAGCCATCATCTATAAATGATGATTTTATTTTTGTTGGAGATACTACTTATGATTGCGGTATAACAAGCAATACATATAATGCTTCAGTTTATACTTACGACCCGGTAAATAATGTTTTTGTTTCTGTTGGCGCTTCACGGGTTATTTATGTGCCTGTATCAGCAGTTCAAATAACACCCGGTAGTCCCGGCAAACTTGTAATGGTAATACCAAAGCCTACAGCATCTCCTGACTTTGTTGGGTGTCAAATCGTTTTACTATGCACATCGGCAAGAGATTTTGATGTTATAGTAAACTGTCCTGCTGCTTTACCTTCATTTACTTCTACTGAAGGTTACGATGTAGATATAGATGCGTGTGGTGCAGGAACTTTTCAAACATATTACTCTGCTGATGTAAATGGTAATACATCATCAGGAGGATTTTTGGGATTGTACGATTGGGTGTTTTATGACTCTTTTGGACAAACTGTATTACCTGATGGTTTTTATAGGTCTCCAAGTGTAAATATTCCTGATAGTTTGTTTGAAGTCCAAGATGGTATTATTATATCTTTTGGAGGTTGTAGCTCATATCCTACTTGGACGATTGATTACCAAGTAGAGAACGCAATATTAGGAGGTTGTAATCCAACCATTGTAAATTTATTCCTTGAAATATCTCAACCTCCATCCCCATCGTATGTAAATGTTAATTTTCCTTCAACAGGAAGTGTATTAGTTCCTGAAGGGATTACGCACATTCAGCTAAGGGCAGAATACGATAACGGATTTGTTTCTTGTGGTAGTCAGTTTAAAATGGTCATAGAAAGAAATGGTATTATCATCGCATCTAAGACATATACTCCAATAGATGGTGTTTATGAGTATTTAGATGTGGATATTAACTTAGATAACGACGCAGTTATTTACGGATATATTACCTTAGCATAATGGAATACACACTTACATATAGTGAAGAAGTGCAGGGATGGGTGTCCTTCTACTCTTACATCCCCGATTTTATGATTGGGATGAATAACTACTTCTATACCTTCAATGGAGGGAATCTCTATCGCCATAATACCAATGCGGTAAGGAATAACTTCTATGGCGTTCAATATAACTCGTCAATTAAAAGCGTCCTTAACGAGGCTGTCCTTGACAATAAACTATTTAAGACGGTAGCTATTCAAGGGGATGATGTATGGGCAGCAACGCTTATAACTGATATCCAAGACTCAGGGTTTGTTCAAGCATCTTGGTATGAGAACAAGGA
>Ga0315284_10008085_pt1 | contig 14998 bp, 15 predicted proteins | sample YL17G09_16_MG_FD_203696 | JGI IMG/M metagenome (GOLD analysis project Ga0315284, IMG submission 203696) | Sediment microbial communities from Yellowstone Lake, YNP, Wyoming, USA - YL17G09_16 | ecosystem: Environmental > Aquatic > Freshwater > Lake > Sediment | place: USA: Wyoming | collected... | reverse complement strand
TTGTGCCTCCTGAACAAGCGGATTCGATCCGCCAACTCTACGAACCCCTGATCGAGGCGCAGGCCAAAAAGAGTGACAGCCAGGAACTGGAGAAGCTGTGTGATAACATCAAGACCCTGCTGCTCCAGCCCAACTGGCGCACACTCGTAAGCCAGGCGCGCCAACAGTTACCTCAAAGCAGCCCCGGCGCGCCGCCTCTGCCGCTGGCTGAGATCATGACCCAGACCCAGAGCGGCCAGATTATCCGGGCGATTGATAAAGTACACAAATTGGCCCAGGCTGGATATTTGCGCTCGGCAATGGACGAGGTCTTCGATTCGCTTCAATATGCACCTACCTACTTGCCGTTGCATATCCTGCTTGGAGATTTATTGATCCAGGATGGGCGTACACAAGATGCGATCACCAAGTATACGGTTGTGGCGCAGGCTCATAATGTGCGCGGTGAAGTGGCCCAGGCCACCAACTTGCTGCGGCGAGTCATCGAAGTGGCGCCAATGGACACCACGGCGCGCACTCGCCTGATCGAACAACTCGTTGCCCAGGGGTTGGTGGACGAGGCGATCGGCGAATATGTCCGCCTGGCCGATATTTATTATCGCCTGGCCGAGTTGGACATGGCGCGCAAGACGTACACGTATGCCCTGCGCCTGGCCCAACAGGCTGGCGCCAACCAGGAATGGAGCATCCAAATCCTGCATCGCATGGCGGATATTGACATGCAGCACCTGGACTGGCGGCAGGCCCTGCGCCTCTTCGAGCAGATCCGCACCCTGCAACCAGAAGAGGTGCCTGTGCGCAAGAACCTGGTTGACCTGAACCTCCGTCTTGATCAGCCGAATCAGGCTCTGGCAGAGCTGGATAATTACCTGGCTTACCTGGACAGCAGCGGCCAGCGCGCTGAGGCGATCCCCTTCCTCGAAGGTCTGGCGCAGGAAAATCCCGGCCAGGCCATTTTACAGAGATCCCTGGCTGATGAGTACGCCCGGGCTGGACGGGTCAAGGAGGCGGTCGCGCAGCTCGACGCGTTGGGCGAGAAACTGCTGCAAGCCGGTGACCGAGCTGGCGCGATCCAGACAGTCGAGAAGATCATGGCGATGAATCCGCCTGATCTCGAAAATTATAGAAAATTGTACCAAAAGCTGCAATCCGAATCTGGCAGCCAGTAAAACGTAACGCCTTTTGCAAAGAATTCAGGGGCAGACAGGGTTGAACCCTGTCTGATTTTTTGAACCACGCAGCCCACTAAGGCCGCGAAGATCCATTTTTCCCTTGGCGTTCGCCTGCCCCCGTTCTTCGCGCCTGTCCTGCCTGCCTGTACTTACGCAGTTTGCAAGTGCACCTGACGCAGGCACAGGTGGCCGGACAGGCCAGGGAAGCACCCTGCGGGTTGGGGGTCGTTTTCGCGGTTCCGAATAACCGACATTGCCAGAAAATCTAATTGCGGCTATAATTTCGCCTGCAATCGGGGCGTGGCGCAGTCCGGCTAGCGCGCTTGCATGGGGTGCAAGAGGTCGTGGGTTCAATTCCCACCGCCCCGACAGAAAGACTCCAGGTTTTGGGGTCTTTTTTTATTGGAGCCCCGGGTTTCCCCGCAGGGGGGATTTCGCAAACCCCACCGCCCCAACTATAGACCGCTTACATATTGGTTTCCGGCGCCGGAAATTCCTCTGTGTCTCAATCCAGATTGTTTGAAATATCTCACTCTAGAATACCGGCCTCGTTGAAATTCTTTCTGTAATTGCACAATCCACAATCCTCGGCTGGATCTGGCGGGGTTGTCTTATCCAGCAAGGTGACGATTTCTCTCAATAATGCCAGGAAGGTTTCATCATCGCGGGGAACATCCATCCAGGTCGTCCTGGTTACAAAGGCTATTTCGCCATTCGGCATTCGTTCAAAGCGATTTGGCGTGATGATAAAAAGGCCAAGACGGGTTATGGGCGATATAGACAGTGCATTGGGAGCCGGGTTTTCCAAAGCGTAGGCGTAGGCGGATAATTGCCGGCTGTAGAAGGCGGCTTTTTCTTCCGACGCATCCGACGTCTTGTAATCGATAATGCCGTAAGAGCCATCCTCAAAGGCCATGATCGCATCGAACCGCCCCTTGAGGATGCATTGGGTTGAAGTATCAGGAAAGCTGATTGGAACAGATTTGACCCACTTTTCTCTGAATTTCACAATCCCTGCAGGCAGCTCAGGGGATATTTCACTCGAGGGCTTATCCAGGTAATAATTACTGGTCAGATCGCCCATTCTTCCAAACATACCCGGAAATGGCCCCCTGTAAACAATATTATGTTTTACCTTGAGGTAAAAGCATCGTTTGCAACCATCCCAGAGAAACGTGAGATCTGACGGGCTAAGATTATAGATGGTCATACTAGTAATCCCATTCCTCGTGCGCCAGGGGGGCGCGGTTCAACTCGTCACGGTAATTGATCCAGATACGGCGTTGGACGATGGGGGATGATTGAGTGTTCATGTTCCAAGTGTTCCAATGTTAGGTTACTATGCGGCCAATGGATAAGCGCGAATTTTGTATCAAGTTGTTTTTTCCAACCACTCCACCGTCACGACCGATTCCACGGATTCAAATTCGGGATCACCAGTCAGGATGACCGCGTTTTCCCGGATGGCAGCGGCCACTGCGAAAGCGTCGGCATAGGAAAGCGCATGGTTAGCCTTGATATGCGCGGCGGCAAAAACTGCCTGCTCATCAGCAGGCAGAATTTCGATAGGGAGTTGTCGAATAAGCGCTAAAGCGTCTTGCGCTTTTGATACCCCGCCTCTTCGTTCTGTGATGTAAAGTACCTCCCCGAGATTAATGATAGAAGCAAACAGGCGGCACTTTTCTTTTCCAGCTACCACCAGAACCTTCTCAATACGTGCTGCAGCTGGCTCATCTTTTAAATAAGCAAGCAAAGCAAACGTGTCCAACACGAAGGCAAATTTATCAGCCATTGAATCGTTTGATCCTGGCTTCTTCACGTGCAAGTTCTTCAGCGCGTTCTTTCAGCAAGTCCTCCGTCAAAGAAGGGATGTCTTTAAGCAAGCCGCGGCCTTGTTTGATAGGATCTCGCATGGCAGGGATAATAGACAGCACGCCACCGTAATCCACAACCACAACTTCCGTGCCTGGTGTGAGACGATATTTTTTTCTCAATTCAGCAGGGATAACAACCCAGCCTTTCTGGGAAATTGTCACATTCATTTTGGCCTCCTTTCGTTATACATAATATGCGTAAAGTATAACACGTTTTATCCTCAACACCAACCTCCCCTCAAACGCGGAGCGGAGCACCGTTTCCCATGCGGGGGGAGGGGAATCTTGCGACCCCACCCTTCTTTTAGCAGATAAGCTAGCTTCTTTCCCCAGCCGGCCAGCTTGGGACGGTATCGCCCGTCCTTTGTATCAGGCAGTAATAACCGGGCTTCCCCTAATAACGTACACTCGTGCAACCCACAATTAGCAGCCTTTCATGTGCGCGCAGGAGCTGAAACAAATCAAACTATAGTTGGAAGACACCTGGAATTTGTCCCACCTACGCACGGGGGCTTATTTACGTGACAAAAAAGCCGGCGCTTCAACTAGCCTGCGTCCTATGTCCTCCAATTAGCCAAGCCGTCAAGAAGCAAATCCGATATAAATCGGATGACGCCTGAATTTTGCCCCACTCACATGCGGGAGTTTGCCACAGATTATTGTTCTTCCAAGATATGCTCTTGTTCGTGTTTATGGGCAGTTAGAGACTTGAGAACGGCTTTCAGCCTCAATTTGAGGTTTATCGTTATAGATGGTGACAATACCTTTAACAACTAAGCACTGTCCATCATAGTCACTCCAATCATTCCCCCAAACCACTAACGTAAAACCATGACTTGGGTATGGTGCGTCATTACAAAAGGTTGGGCTTTGATTCACATCTGGCATATATGAGCAGTATGCTCGATTTATCATACAAGTCACATTACTTCCTGAGTAATTAATAGTGTCTCTACATTGCATCATCAGGCTTTGTACCGGAGGAGATGAATATTGGGCAAGTGTTCTTGTAGCTATTGAGTAATTAGCAATTACAGGAAGTTGATTTAAATTGCCAGTTATCGAAAGGTAATGTAGTAATACCCAACCAGTTTTTCCTTCTGAGTTAATCCACGCCCAATTTGTATCTTGGTCTCTTCCCTCTATTGAAACACAGACACCATAAGCTAAGGCTCCGGTCGTACTGTATTGAGTGCCAGGGCCACTTCGAATATTGAGATATGTAGCTTCTACACAGCCAGTAAGCGTTGGCTTTGGGGTAGTTGTGGGTGGAATCGACCGATGGGTTGATGACGGTATAACAGTTAGTCTATCTTTGGTTGATGTAGATACAATTACAGTTGGCATTGCGGACGGGCTGCAAGCGCCAAGAATTAGCAAGGGTGTAAGGGAAATTAAAATTATTTGTTTCATTTTGGTATATGTCCTAGACCTGGACTTTGCCCGGTAGTAGGTTGTCACGGTCTGTACCCTGCTATGCACTTCCAGTATCCCCCTGAAACGCCAGACCGTCAAGGTGCTACTTGTAATCGCAAAGATTCGAGGGTATAGTAATAATAAGCTGTCGAGAGGGAACAATGAAAAAGTGTCCTTTTTGTGCTGAAGAAATTCAAGATGAAGCCATAGTCTGCCGTTATTGCGGGCGCGACTTACCACAAGACTCCGTATCACCTACCAAACCTGCTGGCCAACAAAAATCTTCGCCAGTAAAGCCGTCTTTGTGGGTTCAAGGTGCAATAATCGCCGCCATCTTCACCCTCGTCGTCGCAGCCGCACTCGTCAATTCAAAAGGGTACTCAATAGCAGGGTACTCAACAGAAGGGTACTTACCAGAAAGATTTTTAATAGGAAGGTACTCAATAGAACTAATCGGTGGCTTGCCAATAAGCGCGGCCATAGCCTTTTTTTTCTTGTGGCCTGTTTGCAGCGGCCTCGTCGCACTGTGGAGGAAGGCAAAAAGGTTGTTGTAGCCTTGATTCTTGGAATAGTTCTTCTTACGTTGGCTATTAGCAAAACAATCACATTCCTATCACCCTGAAAAGCTAAGCCGTCAAGAGATTGCCCCACGCACGAGCTTCGATGAATCAAACATAGGTTGGATAGTGGTAACGTTTGCCCCACCCACGCGCGGGGGTAAACTTTCGTCACAAGACGAAAAAGCAGGCCGGCGCGTCAACAGGCCTGCGTGCTGTTTCCTCCAATCCGCCAAGCGGTCAAGGGCTTATCTTGCCGCCATTCCAGGGTAGGGCTTGAATTTTCCCCGCGATATTGCTATACTAATTTTAGCTTATCGTCTTACTTTCTGTTTTCAGTCTAAGATTAAAATTGTGCGGCATATTAATTCACTTGAATAATGATGTTTTGCTTATTAGGGAAGAGGAAGTATGGATATTGTATCGGGCATTGTAACTTGTACAAAATGTAAGATGCGTGTGATACCTCGGAAAGACGGCACTTGTCCAAGCTGCCAAGCGGTTATTTTATCAGAACAAGGTAGCACCAAACGAAAAACAAGCAGTGCCCAACCGATTAGAAAAGTAAAGCAAAAAAAAGGTCGGGGAGGAGAAGAAAAAAAAGACCTTTCTGAGCTTCTCAGTAATTTTCAAGAAAAGTACGAGGGATTGTATCACCGTGCGGATAATAAAGACCCATCTGAACTTATTAGTATTATTCTAATGCTAGTCATGCTTGTAGCAATATATGGAATTACCTATGGAATTAACTATTTTATCGGACGGATATGGACAGGTTCTTTCGCTGACAAGGACTCTTTACTTGGAACTTTTTACCTTGGGATGATATATGTGGTAACTCACTTGGCGGTTCGAGGTATAGACCCTGAAAAACGCGGTTGTTTGCGTTATTTCGGCCTTTTTATTCTCAGCACAATTCCATTTGCAGGTTGGATTGTTTTTTACTGGGCAGGTAAGGGACTCGCACGAATGCTAACCCCCAAATAAACTTCCATTAGATTGCGGAAGACATTTATGAAAAAGTGTCCTTTTTGTGCTGAAAAAATACAAGATGCAGCCATCGTCTGCCGTTATTGCGGGCGCGACTTGGCCCAAAACTCTGTATCACCTACCAAAAAGAGAAGCATGGCTTACCGTTCTCGCTACTGGCGGCAACTCCAAGACTCTGTATCACCTACCAAATCTGAACCATCCAGGCCATCCGTGTGGGTTCAAGGCGCTAAGGTCGCCGCCGTCTTTACTTTCTTGGGAGCCCTCGGATTAATTTATTCAGAGCGAGACTCAGTGGAGTTGATAGGCGACTTGACAATAGGGTCGGTGGGGGGCTTTCTAATATGGTGGCTTATTTGTACCGGACTTGTTGCATTGTGGAGGAAGAGCAAAACGGCTGTTGTGATATTGATTACTATGATAGTTCTCATAGGTATTATTATTTTTGTAGTTTTTATATTTATGCCATTCTATTCCACAGTACCTCAAGTCAATATTCCTCAGACCGAAAAAACACCTACTAAACCCAATCCTTCCAAAACACCATTCCGTACTCCAATACCATTCCGTACTCCAACACAACTTCCAATAGGGTATGTTTCATTACCATATTCTAATGACTTTACACATGGAATGGGCAACTTATTATTTGACCCGGTATTGGCTAGAGTCACTAATAGCAAATTGGTTATAAACGCTGGGACTAATAGGCAATATATTCAATTAACAGACTGGATGGGAAGCGTCTTTTACTGCGGCTCTACTTGCACAGCTATAGCTTTCAATCCAATGAGTAATTCTTATAATTTATCATTCTCAACAAAAACTGACACGGGAATTTGCGAGAACGTGCGAGAAGGTTGCAACCCGTTTAGTACATATTATCACGAACGATTTGCTGGGGCATGGTTTCTAAGATTTCGGGACGGTCCAAATGGTGGCTACATGTTTGTTGTTGACGAATGGAACGGCCGATTCGTTGTCCTTTTCTCAACCCAATCTGATACTACCTCCGTTGTTCCTTGGACACGACTACAAGTTTTGTTGTATGCAGGAATGAATTATTGGGAATTAATCGTTGAAGATAACACGGCCAGCATTCTATGTAACAGCAATAGCATAACCTCCTTTGACATTATTCAAACTGGTGATAATTGGATTTCATTTGGAGAAATAGCGAGATTGAACGCGCCAACAGATGTCGGAACTTTTATTGATGACTTTTCCATAAGCAATTAAATTCCAGAATTTAGATGGTGATTATTCCATCAATAAAAATGTGGTCTTTGTCTCATTTATCTTCTTTCTGGCAAACCATCAAGGAATTGCTCGACGTTAGGTGATACAATTTAATATATGAAAGCAGACCACGACGATAACGGTAGATTCGTAAAAGGCCATATGGTCGGCGTCAAGACGAGGATTACCCCCGCGAACGCCCGCATATACGAGGCGCGTCGCCGTGCCATTGCTACCCAGCGCGCCGAGGATGGCATTCGTGCTGCCGTCGCCGAGCGCGGGATAACGCTGCCGGGCGCGCCGCTGGACTGGGTTGAGCCAATTGCCCGCGCACGCGCCATAGCTGCGCTAGACCCCGGTCACCGCGACGGTGTAGCGAACGCCCGTTTTGTGTTTGCTGCTGCTGGCGTTCCACTTGCAGACCAGCAAGGCGGCGATGAGGACGGCGGTATGCGACTCGAGGTGTGGGGCGATGCGCTGGAACGAATACTGGAGGCGTTACATGAAGGAATGGATAAGTGACCATTGGGGGTGGGTACTGGCAGCGTCTGTGTTGTTGGGACTATTGGCTCTGGCAGGGGCTTGCTTTGACACCGATAACGATATTATATTGACGCCTGCGCCCACTGGCATTGAGGTGCACTTCATAACGAATGGCAGGTACGAAGCCTGCGATGTCTTTTGCGATGCTTGCGCTCATGATTGTGACGTCGCTTGCGCCGCCAGCGATGAGGACTGCAACGCTTGCGGTGAGAACGAGATCTATGTTGATATATGCCGAAGGTGTGATACTTGCACCATGGATTGCGCCGGGGCTTGTGATTATTGCGGCGCGAGTTTAGACATTGGCGCGGATAGCGGTGGCGTTTGCGCCGTTTGCGATGCCTGCAAGTAGGAGCAAGCCCACAACTGGTGGCCCTGTATCGTAGAGGATACGCCGTTCAAAGACGGTGATGTAGGCTAGCTGATTTGCTATGCCATCTTATTCCCAAAACTAGTTCTTCCTGCCCGACAATTTACTAATAAGTAAGTGAAATCTATTTTCCATATACCTTTTTTGGGTGGGGAGAAGGGTGGAAATGAGACAGGGTCCGCTGGAAGCGAGTGGTTGGGCTGTCGGCGGGTGGGAATACGATTGTGCATTAAATGGCTTTATGGATTCTCTACATCTCGTCCTTCAACTTGAATCTCGTAGTGGTCATAACGTCTCCAGCGGAGTGGATAAAACTCAAATGGTGAAGTGCCTCCAGCGGGTATGGTTTCCAGAGTGGTGGGTCTGGAAACCACAGCAATCACTTTCCCATTTGTGTCAAATAACGTGGCGTATACTCTGACTTTTTCTGCCGGAGTCGTTCCCGTATTCTGCACTACGCCTTGTATATGAAGCCCCTTGTCATCCGAATAACTCTCCTGGCTCAGTATTTTGAGATCTTGTCTCGGAAGATCAGCCGGAACTCCTTGCGCTTGTTCTTTGCAAGTGGTCGCCCCTGGCCAATTTTCCAAATCATTCTGTATTAGAAAAGGAGATTTTCCTCCAGGCGGGATCGCGTCCAATTCCTGGGGATTATATTCCGATGTTCCTACAACCTGGTGATTGGCATCGTAAATTGTTGCATTAATCCATACCCCCATTGGAATATTGGTGTTGTTGCGCACCTCGCCAGCAATTTGGAATATATATCCACCCTCTACCTGATACTCATAGCAAAAATCATTGAGGATTTCCAACGGGGGCAGACTTGGCGTTGGCGTTGCAGTGTGTAAAACCGGAGTGTTGGTTAGCGGGATAACAGTAGTAGTAGGCGTGCTGTTCGATTCAGGTTCTTGTAATTGAGCGGTTGACCCCAGAAGCGGAATAGCGGCTTGCACAGGAGCTTGTGTCGGAGGTGCCGTTCCGGCGCAAGCCGACAATACTACAATAAGCAGAACAAAAAGAACAAGCGAAAGCACAACTTTCATGGCAAGGTCACCTGAAGACCCAGGCCCGTTAATTCTGCCCTGGCAGCATCCATCATCTGATATCCCTGCAATAACGCATCCGTTACCGCGTTTGGGTCATCAAATTGCCCTGTATAGAGCATATGTTGCGCCGAGATGCGATTGTCAAGGCTGGAAACAACCAATTGCCGGGCATGTTCAGTGCACGCGTCGATCGTCACGTTGGCTATATTCTCTTTGATACCAGTCACCGTCTTCAGCCACTCGCTGACAATCACCCCTTGTTGCGTGCCTATTCCTGCCTGGAAAATAAATTCGGCCAGGTAATTGGAAATATCTGTCCAGCCGAGGTCCGTGCATGGATTGCTGGTGGCAGTTGGACTGCTGGCGGCGGTCGGTATGGCGGTGGCGGTGGGTGTGCCGGCGGGGATCGCCGCTTGTGTGTCTGCTGGTGACCCCTGGACGGCAACTTGCGACGGTGCACAGGCTGTCAGCAGCAGGACGATGGTGATTAGGATAATCCAGCGATTAGTTTTCATGTTCCTGTCTCCTGAAGATATCTGCGCGACGGCGTCGTGGCGAGGCTGAGAAGCGGGCTAACTATGTATTCAGCCGCCGTTTGGCGGCTCAATAGCTTATAGACCTTTGCTGAAAGTATAGCAGTATCAGACGTAAAATACTACAACCCCTGTATACCCATTTCCTTGAGTCAAGTACACTATTTGGGGCTGTCCCTTCTTCGGGAACAACCCCAATAGGCAAGGCGGAGCGTCCGACGGGATTGGCTCAGTGGTTGCAGCGGAGCCGCTATCGGCATGGAGACGGGATTGGGCCACACCCCGCCCCTGTTGGGGCGATGTTCGAGGACTGCGGTAATGAACCCCGAGAGGGCGAGGCGTAGCCGAGTCGGGTGCAAGCGGTTGTTAGCCCGCGCGCTGGTTTGGGGCCGGCCATTGAGCACATCTGAAACAATTTTCATAAAGAGTTCGTGACAAATACCCTACGATTTCCTGCTAATAGAGAAAGCGATTAGCGCGGTCACGCCGGTCAAAACCAGTCCTGCCGCCGCGACGACCAAGCTTTGCAGAGTGAATAAGACCCCCAAGAACGCGCTGGCCACGTCGGGCAGAGTCCAGATGGAGGAGTAGAGTTCCGATTTTTTGATGGGCATGAGGAGTTCCTGTTTCGATGATGTTTTACACCGTAAATTCTTCGTTTGTTGTCAAAAGAACAACCGTGACCCCGGAGAGTTGAGATTTGTACTTGGGTTTCTTCATAAGTTCGAACGTTTTAGTTTCGGTCACGAGAAACAGTTTTATATCAGCTATTGCATTTGCCAGTTTGGTGAAATCTTTTTCAAACATGGCCTTTTGCTGTGCGCCGAGATCATTTGGCATATACGGGCTGGTGGTTTTTATCTCTGCCACCAATCGCCGGCCATCGGGTAATCGTGCATCAATGTCAATCCCGGGAGCGCCTTGCGGTTTATCCGTCGCATCGAAACCTTGAAGTCCATAACGCCTGGCGAGATATTGCTTTGCAATGAGGGTAGCTATGAGACTTACATCATTGCTGGAGTTCCCCTGGATTGCCTTTAGATCGGCTAAGAACACATACCAGGCAGCCGTATCATCCAACGGGGGAAATTCCCTGGAAGACAGATAATCACGCATCTGCTTCAAACGGCGCTCAATTTCATTCATCTCAGTGTGTTCATTTGTGGAGAACAATGCAAATCCTTTTAGATGATTTTGTGAAAGGGTATTTATATTCTAATGCTAATATGATGATTGTTGGCTTGCCTATTTTATCTGATAGGAAGGCACTTATAGTTTAGCATAGATGGCTATAGCTCATTATATGATTTATTATTTCCAAGACTATATCAGTCGTAGTCTACATGACACAGAAATTGGTGAAAAAGGAAAAGAAAATTGAACCATAAAACCTGAACAAAATATTGACTTAAATCATATCCTATGATATATTAATCATAATAACATATCAATTGATGATAGAATAGAGAATGGAGTACTATTGAAAAATTAAAAAGGAGCCCTAAGTGATAGTCGACCAAATATCTGTAGCACAATTCCTCCGGGAAGTAAAAGAGCTGATAAGCACAGGCCGCAATTTCATCTTTGTTCCGCGTCCCGAAAACAATAATACTCTTCTCAAACTGGGTTTAACTTGGACAGTATTCATAATGGAGTTAATAGGATTATCGGTTGTGGACTACTGCTCTGGTCCGGATCCAGACCTCGATAGACCAGGAGATGTATGGATGTTTGGAAAAGAAATTAATGGCCATGAGGTATATATAAAATTAAAAATATTTTACTTAGGTCCTGAAAAATACGCAAAATGCATTTCTTTCCATGAGGCTGAACAACCTAATAAATATCCGTTCCGAAAATAAAATAACAATAAAAATCACCCTCAATAAAAAATATAGAGCAATTGAATGACGGAAGGAGAGATTAGAGTAATGAAAGGTATCTGTCCCAATTGCGAAAAAGAAACCGAACTAAAATTTGTCACCGCAATTGAAGAAATAATTGTTCGAGGTGAAGCCATCACTACAAATGTCGAATACTTGAAATGCGAGGAATGTGGGAGCGAGTTTAGAGATCCGAGTTCACAAAAGGATCCTCTCGAAACTGCTTATAGAGAGTATAGACAACGCCATGGTATGCTTCAACCCGAAAAAATTCGAGAACTTAGAGAACAATACGGTCTTACCCAACAAGAGATGTCAAATCTATTGGGCTGGGGCGGAGCTACGCTAAGTCGTTATGAGAATGGAGCGTTGCAAGACGAAGCTCACGAAACAATCTTGCGGCTCATTCAAGAACCACATAACTTGCTCGAACTCATCGAACAAAAGCCTGACGCTCTTGAGGAAAAGAAAAAAGAACGCGCTATCGCTAGCTTAAAAGAAATCTCGAATGGCTGGGATAAATCGTTCATTACCATTTATGAAAACCGTTTTGGATCCTACGAGGCCAATAAATTTAGTGGTTATAAAACATTGGACATCTCTAAACTCTTCAACTCCATGGTCTTTTTCTGTAAAGATACTGTTGTTCCGAAGACGAAACTAAACAAGTTGATGTTCTATGCCGATTTTAAACATTTCAAAGATTATGCAATTTCAATAACTGGCGCCCAATATGCGCATCTTCCCTATGGACCAGCGCCAGACAACTTCCAATTGTACGTTGCTGCTTTACATGACGAAGAGAAGTCCATTTCAATCGAAGAGCGCCAATTTAATGACTATGTTGGAGAATACTTGCGAGCTATAAAAGAACCTATGTTGTCGATGTTTTCAACAACCGAACTAAAAATATTAGCCATGGTTAAAGAATATTTTGCTGAGCTCACTGCCAAAAAAATAAGCGAACTTTCTCACCAAGAAAAAGGATACCAAGACACTAGAGATGGCGAGTTAATCTCTTATGATTATGCACAATATCTAAGCATATAAGCATTTTGATTGTCAAACCGAATATTATCTTACCAAAGCAACCACCCCCGTGATCGGGGGGGGTTGATATATGGTTTATCTTTTTTGGGTCTTATCTAATAAAGGAAAGTCTCAATCCTAGATGGAGGCGCTTCGGGGTGAACGAAAGCTCGTAGAGAACGGTCACGCCAGCGGGCAATTGCCTTCTGACCATCCAGCCACAACTGAATACCCTCATTCGTTTTCCAGGCGCCACATTCGTTTCAAGCATTTCTTGCCGGAGGATGGGTCGTCTTGCATTAATTATCCTATCCATTTCATATTCATATTCAGTGGCAACCTCTTGACTACCTAGAACATACGTTCTACAATAACCTCAGGCACGGGAGGTTCACGTTTCCCGTTTTTTTCTTGACCGCCTCTATACAGGAACACCCATGGCCCTTCCTCTTGCCCCGTCTCCCCTCGCTTCTCCTCCTGCCCCCATGCTCTCCCGCCGCCGGCGGGGGGGCCAACCCGGCAACCGCAATGCCTTCTGCCGCGGAATGGTTTCTGCTCGCCATCCCTCTTCTCTCGCCGTCGTATCTGCTTTATCCATGCTCCTGATCAAGTGTTCATACCATGAACATGGCATCCCCTGCGACGCCGGTTCGTTCCGCGGGAAATTGAACAAAAGTGACCTAAAATCGTCCCATCCCTCGGGATTTTTCTGCCCTTCCGGGAGGAACCCTTTTGCACGTACATCCCGGGTCGCCAGTGGGTGGTCATCGAACCCCTCATCCCCCCTGCGCGAGAAGATCATTCGCCGGAGGCCGCCCTCCCGCCGCGCCTCCGGGTCTGCCCGCCCGGGGCGCAGGACCCTCCAGCCCTATTCGTTCCTCCTTCGTTCCTCAGGAACAAATACCTCGCACCTTAACAAGGTTATACAGTTTCAGAAATGAATTTAAATGTGCCTGTGACCATATCCGCAGAGGAACTTCGCAATTCCCAACGCCCGATCCGTTTCTTTCTCTTGCCAATCCTCCCGCCTTGGGGTATCCTTATCGCCGGGAGTGGTTAGGTCCCGGAGGGCTTCCCGGTCTTCAAAACCGGCGGCGGGTCGCGTTGCGGGCCGCGGTGGGTTCGACCCCCATCCACTCCCGCCTTTTCTTTGTCGGTCATCACTCATCACTCGTCACTCGTCACTCGTCACTCGTCACTCGTCACTCGTCAATCGTAAATCGTAAATCGTAAATCCTATGCCCCTTCCCCAACCCGAAATCCTCACCGCCATAGTCTCCCGCCTCTTCCGCATCGAAGAGGTCACCTGGGGCGATCCCCAGAAAACCTTTATCGTGCGCTACCGCGGCGCCCTGCTGACAGACGACTCCGCCGCCGCCTACGACCAACTGGCCGAGGCCTTGCGCCCGCTCGATGTCACGCCCCTGTTCCGGGTCGAGGCTGGCCAACAGACGGTTATCCTGGCCGCAGGCGTGCTCCGTCCAACGCCGGGCAGGATTTCCATCAATATCGCCCTGTTCATCCTCACGCTGTTGAGCGTATTATTCGTCGGCGCGATGTCTTCCTACACGGGCGAAATGCCGGCTGATCTCTTCGGCCAGATCAAAACGCTGCTACTCAACCTATGGATCGGCTGGCCGTTCGCGGTCAGCCTGTTGGCCATCCTGCTGGCGCACGAGTTCGGGCACTATTTCGCCGGTCGCTATCACAAAACGGCGGTCAGTCTGCCCTATTTCATTCCCTTCCCGTTCGGCTTCCTGGGCACGATGGGCGCGTTCATCAACATGAAAGAACGCCCCAGGAACAAGCGCATCCTGCTGGATATTGGCATCGCCGGGCCGCTGGCTGGTCTGGTGGTTGCCATCCCGGTGTTGATCCTGGGTCTGACTCTTTCCAAAACCGATACACTCCAGAACACCTATTACACCAAACAAGCCGGCGTGGCAGACGCTTGCCCAAATGGCGCCCTGGTCGGACAAACCTACTCCTGCCCCGAGGACAACCTGCTGGAAGGCAACTCCATCCTGTACCTGGGACTCAAGTACCTGACCCACGGCCAGTTGCTGCCCGCTCCTGCCCATTACGCTACGCCGCCGCTGCTCTATTGGATGCGCTACTTTTTTACGGGCAGCCCTATTCCGCTCGGCGGCAAAGACGTGTTGCTGCATCCGGTCGCCTGGGCTGGCTGGGCTGGCATCCTGGTCACTTTTCTGAACCTGATCCCGGCCGGCCAGCTCGACGGCGGCCATACTCTTTACGCCCTGTTCGGCAAGCGCGTCAATCGAGTATTGCCAATCATTTTGATCGCCATCCTCGGCCTGGGTATTTTCTGGTCTGGATGGT
>Ga0315284_10008083_pt1 | contig 14999 bp, 17 predicted proteins | sample YL17G09_16_MG_FD_203696 | JGI IMG/M metagenome (GOLD analysis project Ga0315284, IMG submission 203696) | Sediment microbial communities from Yellowstone Lake, YNP, Wyoming, USA - YL17G09_16 | ecosystem: Environmental > Aquatic > Freshwater > Lake > Sediment | place: USA: Wyoming | collected... | reverse complement strand
TCGCCTTCGTGAACGCGTTCCCCCGGTGCGTCATTCGCATGCCCGCAGGTTCGAGCAAAACGTTCTGCATGGCGGGGCTGACGCTTTGGCTTCTCGGGCTCGATGTCACCGAACGCGGGGGTATGATCAGCGCCTCGCAAGAGCAGGCGTCCAAGCCGTTCTCGATGGTGCAGGACTACCTCGAGGACGAGCACAGGGCCTATCCCGAGCTGCATCTTGTCTTCCCTGAGTTACGCCCTTCCCCTCGACAAAAGGACAAATGGACAGAGACGCGCCTTGTCGTGGATCGACCCCCGGGCATTCGTGACGCGAGCCTTGCTGCCATCGGTATTGACGGCGCTCTTCAGGGTGCGCGCTTGTCCTGGATTCTCGTCGACGACGTCTTGAACGAGGAAAACACGAGCACCCCCGCGGCGCGGCAAAAGGTGAACCGTCTGTTCTTTAGCAAGGTGCTTTCCCGCAAAGACATCGAGCACAGCCGCATTGTCGTGACCAACACCCCTTGGCATCCCAGCGATCTCACCTATGCGTTAGAGAAGGCAGGTTGGCCGACGCTCACAATGAGCATCGAAGGGGACATCACGATCGCAAACGCGGACGATTGGGATACCGACGATTTACGAAGCGACCCTCGCAGCCGCGACCCGCGCAACGAGAACCTACGTCTCACCGCGCATGACAGCGAGGATTACGGCGCTCCCCTTTGCCGTCGATTGAAGGACGGCGAGATCGTCCGAGCAAACGAGCAAGAGGCGGATGCGTTCCAACGTGGCGAACGACGCGATCTCTTCCGCTTCGATATCGATGGGGAGATTCCTCTTTGGCCCGAGAAGTTTCCAATCGAGGCAATCGAAGAGCTACGCGATGTCACGTACGTCAACGAGCCCCAAACGTACAATCAGCTCTACCGCTGCCTATGTCGCGATGATGCGAGCGCGAAGTGCAAGATCGAATGGATCGAGCGCTGCAAGGATCAAGCGATTGCGCTTGGACATCATAGCTTCGTCAGCGAATACCGGGGATCAAACTTCACCGTCACGGGTGTCGACCTCGCGATTGGGGAGGACGAGAAGCACGATTACACGGCACTCTTCACGTTCGAGATTATCCCGTCCATCACGATCCCGACTGAGAAGGGACAGCGGCAAATCCGCAACGCGCGCAAGATCCTCGATGTCGAATATGGGCGGTTTGCAGGCCGCTCGGTTGTGGACAAGATCGTCGACAAGGTGCGCCGATATCAAAGTTTCGTGCGGGTTGAGACGAACGCGGCGCAAGACTTCTTGCGGCAATGGGTGCTCGATATCGACGCATCAATTCCCGTCCGTGCGCACACGACAGGGAAGAACAAGACGCAGCGGATCCTCGGCGTTGAAGGGCTCTTCATCGAGCTGGAAGGGGGCGCGTGGATCATCCCATGCGACCCAGCGACAAGACGCGTCCCTGATGCGGTAAGGCGTTGGATCGACGAGTGCCTCTATTACCAGCCGCCCCCGGCGCACACGGGCGATCTCTTGATGGCAAGCTGGTTGGGCCGGGCGCAAGCAAGGGCGCTTGGTGCCTTTGATGGAGAACGTGGGAACGGAAGCATCGCCGCCGGCATCGCCGCGCGATGATGGACGCATCCCCCTTTCGGATCGATCCGAAAGGCAGAAGTGAGAAAGAGGACAGCCGTGCCGAATGAATTCCGCTACTACCGTTGGCGCACTGTTTACGGGAAACGATTGTGGTCGCTCGATGCAGAGTTTTACGTGCTGCTCGGGTCGCTCTTCATGCTCGACGTTGCAGCCCAAGCCGAACGTGACCACGTGGCAAATCTGCACAAGCAAAGTCAGGAAGGGGCGGTCTATGCACGCAAATGAATGGGCGCAATCCCTCGCAACGAAGCAGGCCGTCGTGCTCCACACCCAGCTTGGAATCGTCGGGATCGTGTCGCGGTATTGGGAGCCAGGCACGTACCCAAGTAATCATCTCGACGAGAAGGGCGACGCAATTCCGCTCGCGTGCGCGGTGCTCTCCTTTGCCGATGGGAATTCCTTCATCGTCACCGACGACGCCCGGACGTACCTGCTTCCCCTCGAGCAAGAAGAGATCGCGGTCTACAGCGCTCTCGTCAACGAGATGAGCGCGCTTGTTTTGGGCTCAACCGTGACGCTGCGCAAGACATGCAGACCCGAGAGATTCCCTATCGCTCTCGCGCTCATCGGCACGGCGCTCACGGCGCAGCATCGTGCCTTGCGCGCGGGTTAGGCTTGAACCTGTCCCTACCCCCCTGCTACGCCGGAAGACATGGCACCTTCCGGCGTAGGCGGCAAAAACATCGTCCATAACACCCGAGAGAGAGTGCTCTCGGGCGACCACAACCGAGAGCAGGCGGTGCACGACCAATCGCTCGCGGAGATCCTTCGATGCATGACGGACGCGAGCTTCGAGCTTGATGTTCAGGCCGGCGGGGTCGAGGTCTTCAGCACGGGTAGCGAGAACCCTCTTCACGCGACCATTCTTGCCGGCATCCGCCCTCGCCCCGAAGTGGGCACGACAAACCTGTTCATCGAAGGCGGGACGATCTGCATCGTTGATCAAGCAACGCCCTTGGCTGACGATTCGCGCCTCGCCTTCGTTGTCGATCCGGGCGTGCAAACAGCGGGCGCTTTAACGCTCACGCCTGGAAGCGGAGGCGCGATCCGCATTGACGTGATCGAATGTCAACGCGTCGAGACGGTTCTCGAGACGGACAACCGTGACGTGTTCGATCCGCTCACTGGGCTTTTCTCCCCCACGCTCGTCGACAAGGTAAAGGCGGGTCGTCTCACCTACCGAATTCGCACGGGTACACCGGGCGCGGGATTCCCAGGTGTCAGCGCGGGATGGTTACCCCTTGCCGTCTGTGCCGTGCCTGCTGCTGCAACGACGTGGAATGACGTGACACTTTGGGACGTGCGTCCTCTCGCGCACGAACGGGTGCAGCAGCCGTTCAACGCGTACCCGAGCTTGAACTACGTACATCGGCAGAACGTGTTCAGTGATGTGGTTACCGTGCCGGGCGAGGTGCGGGTCAAGGGGATGGTCGACCTCTCGCTTGGTGCCTATCGCGTAGGAGGTCGCATCTTCGCACCCGGGACATCGGGCAACGAATGGATCAACGTGGCCGATACATCGCTATGGGCAGCCGGGTTGTCTTCTGCAAACGAGCCTTGGTATCTCTACCTTGTCTTTCCGTTTGGGCTGCCAAGGTGGGCGCAGTATTGCCCTGCGAGCGCGGGGATTCGCGAGCCGCGAGGGCTGCGAGGGATTCCCGTTGTTGCTCGATGGTTGCCCCGTTATGACGGTCGACCCATGACAGCCGTTGCGCAAACGCCTGCGTGGACGGGCTTACTCGACACACCCACGCAAGATGCGGTCGTTGCTCTCGCCGGGCTTCAAGGGCCGGTCGGTGGACCGTACGGGGTGCACGCGGACGGGCGGGTTTGCCACTTCGTCGATGATCCCGGCTCGTCGAACAACGCGACCTCGATTAACGGGACGATTTGGTCGCAATGGACATTGCTCGATAACGTGACGAATGCAGGCAATGCGCGCGCGGTCTACATGGAGTTCACGTTTGACTTCAACGTGACGAACTCAGGAATCATCACGTATTCAAGCGGCGTCTACGTGGGCGGCCCCGATGGCATCTATGCAAACGCAGCAAAGCTCGCATCGGCGGGCGGCCCCAATCGATCCTTCGCGACAGATGTGACAGGGACCCTTTCAATTGAATTCGCAATGCGCGTCCCGCTCGTGATCGACCAGACCTACGCGGGAGCACGTAGTTTCAAGGTCCAATGGAATCACGGGTTTGGTGGTTCCGCGACGTACACGATCACGTCACGGAAAGCGCGCGTTATCGGTTGGGAGCTTGGTCCCTGATGGGATACCTTGCCTCGCATCTGCCTTTCGGATCGATCCGAAAGGCGAGCGAGGGTCGTCGGGATGGAAAATCAAGAACGGGTTATCGTTTGGGATGGGACAGGGCTGGAGAGGGTTGGCGCGCTCGTTCGTGCCAACCAAGCCCTTCACGCGGAAGAAGCGCACAAGCGGATCATCACGCTCCCGTGTGACGCGAAGATGTACAACGCCAGCGCGCTAGGCGGGTACTTTATGCGCGCTTGGGGGTTCGGTGTGCACTTCACCGAGATGCGCCCGCAAAGGGGCTGCCTGATGGCGCTGCATGCGTCGTCGGATGTGCCCTACCTGCATTGGGTTGCTCGCCTTGAAAGAGTCGATAAAGAGCGGGGGCTGCGCGGTAGCTTCTCGATTGTCACAGCCGGCGATCCAGTGATCCCCATGGTCGGCGCTCTCTCGGCGATTGGCAGGCCTGTGGACCTAACGCAGATTGGCGAGCCCGATGAAAAGGGGGGTTGGTTTCTGCGCGGCAAGCTCATGCTTCGGACAGGGCAAGATGGGCTCTGTCCGCTTGCAATCCAAGCCGTGAGCGACAACCTCCGCATCCGTTGGGTCGCGCTCTCTCAAAGCCGAGCCGAAGAATGATGCGGTTCGTTACTGGGTTGGTCTGGGACTTGGTGATGTTCTTCGTGTTGCGTCGCGAGGGAGAGCGCAAACCACACGAAGAAGAGCCAACCATTGACCAAGCGCACGTCGCGCAAACCCCCGTGGTGCGCGTAACGCAAACCGCGACAGAGATGCTCGCACGACCAAGCCCATCCCCGTCTCTCTCTTCGGTGAAGGACGAACCGTTAGAGGGGAGCATCGAAGCTCGCCGCAATCAGGGCGAGATGCGGTAAACGAAGAGGCATGGGTCTCTTTCGGAACGACGGACAAAACATCCCCGGCTATCCGCTGCCCGTGCAGCCCACGCTTCGCGGTGCAAATGGCACCATCTACGCCGTCTCATCGTTTGGCGTGGATGCGACTACGTTCGGCTCGTCGTTCCGACCGCAATCGCTCGTCGACAGCGACCGGCATCGTCAGCTCGACTTCCGCTCGCGCTTCTATCGGTGCACCCAACACGACCATAAGCTCTTCGACATGCAGGGGCGCACTGTTCGCGCGGGGCAATTCTCACAGCAGCCGCCCCTGCTTTCTTCCTCGCCGCCCCCCTTCTACGTCCCGCTCGATCAACGCAGGCCGAACAACCCCTATCGTTTGGCGCGGCTCATCACGCAGACGTTTACCAACTTCATTTTCGGCGAAGGTCGGTTCCCCAAGATTCGATGCTCGGGGGATCCTGATGCGGAAGACTTTGCGGCTGCGCTTATTGACGCGAGCGAGCTACCGAGCGCGATGATTCGTGCGCGTAACCGTGGCGGCTCGTGCGGGAGCGCTGCTCTGTCGTGGCGGTTTTACCAGGGCAAGCCGAGCGTGCGCGTCCATGCCGCTGAGAACATCTACGTGCACGAATGGGTTGACCGGGACGAAGGGATCATCGCGCACGTCAGCGAACTGCGTCTTGTCTACCGTGAGATTTGGAGCGCGAAGACGAAGAAGATTGAGCGCGTCCCGCATTGGTATCGGCGCGACTGGACACCCACCGCAGACGTCGTGTTCGTCGAGGTGCCGATGGGCGATGACGGGTCAGTCCTGGAATGGGTGATTGATGACGCGCAAACGATTGTTCACGACGACGGGTTTGCGCATTTCGAATGGATCGAGAATCTCCCCAATGACAACGACGACGGGGGTTATGACGGGGAGTCCGATTATGAGGGCCTCTACGAGCAGATGAACACGGTCGATTTGATCAACAGCGTCCTGTCGACCGGCACGCTGCGAAACCTCGACCCGACGCTCGTGCTTCGCCTCTCGCAAGAAGCGCAGGCAATGATGGCGAAAGGCGTGTCGAAGGGAAGCGACAACGCCCTCAACGTCGGTGAACAAGGCGATGCGAAGTATTTGGAGCTTGGCGGCTCGTCCGTTCAAGCGGGGCTGGCCCTGCTCGACAAGGAACGGCAATACGCTCTTGAGGTCGCGCAATGCGTGATTCCCGACCCGAATCAGATTGCAGCAGCCGCGACAAGCGGGCGTGCGATTGAGATGATGTACGCGCCGATGGGGGCGAAGACGAGCGTCCTTTGCACGCAATACGGCAAGGCCATCACCCGCATCGTGGGGCAGATGGTCGAGAGCGTACGCAAGCGGATGCCGATTCAGCAGGAAGACGGGACGCTCGAATACCCGGTCGAGGTAGACGGCGAGACGGGCATCACGACGCCGATTGAATATTTCCTCGACCTTCCCCCTCGTGAGATCAGCGAAGACGTGATCGGAATGGATGGCCGTCCAACGGGAGAGCGCACCACGAAGTACGAGCAGCGCAAGCCCGGAACGAGCCGTGTATTTCAGTGCGATTGGCCGAAGCGATTCAGCGCGACGGATGCAGATGATCAAGCGGCTGCGACAACGCTCTCGACAGCAACGGGCGGCAAGGCATCCGTCTCGCAACGAACAGCCGTAGAAACAATGGCGCGTCGCATGGGCCGCGATCCCGCGGATGAATGGAAGCGCGTCAGCGATGAGCAACGCGTGGCGGAAGAGCGAGAGCTTGGGATGTTCCCCGGCACGGGCGGGGCTGTAGAACAGCCGTCCGTGCAAGAGGAAGAGCAAACCCAACCCCTTGAAGAGCAGGCCCAAGAAGGGGCGCCGGAACCTGAAGCATGAAGCCCGCAAGCCCTCTTGAGATCCTACGACGCAGCCGACAACAAGCGCTCGACTTCGCGGGCAAGGCGGGCGCCGATCGGATGCGTCACATTTTGATGAAAGCGCAGCGCGAGCTAGAGCAACGCCTTCGTCAAGCGGAGGGTTTGACCGGGCCGGGCACGGGGAGCTTTACCGCAACGCAGCTCCGCGCAACGCTCGCGCAAGTTCGTGATGTGCTTCGTGCAACGGCTTTGCCTGCGATGCACGCGGACATCGTTGACGTGGGGAAGATGGCGGCCGAGAGGGCAGCGCAAAGCACGATCGAATATGTGCGCGCTTCAGACCTGGCCTTCAAAGGGATGACTCGTCCGCTCGCGATTGATCAAGCCGCACTCTTCGAACGGTCGATTGCAGGGACCGAAGCGAGCATCCTTCGCAGGATCGGGTCGGACCCAAAGGACCCACGACAACCGGGTGTTTTGCAACGGTACGGGATGAACACGGTCGGCGCATTCGAGGACGTGCTTCAAACTCGCCTGCTCGCGCAAACCCCGTGGGCGGATGTCCGCAATCAGCTCATTGCCGAGAGCCCCTTCCTTCAGGACAAGCCCCTTTATTGGGCAGAGCGGATCGCGCGGACAGAGGTGATGGGCGCATCGAATCGAGCGAGCAGCGAATCGATCACGCTCCTCGGTGATCAGGTTGACGATATGGTGAAGGTCAACAGCGCGACCTTTGACAGCCGAACGAGCGCGGATAGCTACGCGGTGCACGGGCAGATTCGCCGCCCTAACGAAGCATTCGATTCGTGGTTTGGGAGCTTTATGCATCCGCCCGATCGCCCGAATGATCGCAGCGTGGTCGTACCTCACCGTTTGGCATGGCCGTTTCCTGCGAGCTTGAAGCCGAAGGGGGATGGGGAGATCGCGTCGCGCTGGCATGCGGAGGGGCGGAAGGGTTCGCCGCCGGCACGACCAAGGTTATCGACCGTGCCACTCGACAAGCTCAAGACGGGCTAGCTACCAGGCGGCAATCTTCAACAGGATCTCATCTATTCGTGCATTCGAAGTTTTTCGGCTTGGATGTTCGATGAACACGATCGGTGCTTTGCTTTCGATTGATGTATCGATCGAAAGCACCTCGTTTCGACAATCGGGCGAGATGCGAAACCCATCCGGTAAGTTCACTTCGGCCGGGCGCGGATAATCGCCATATCTGTCTTTTAATACGAGCCGGCAATGCGGGCACACGATGAGGTTTGCAATTTCGTAGAGGCGACGGATATCGCGCAGGTTGGCAGTAACGCCCGCCTTCAACCTACATCCCGTCCCCCCTTTGCCCTCATAACCAAAGTGATCGATCCATGTCGACATGGCGTTCCTCCTGCATCGAGCATGCAGCCCTCGACGCGCGCCTCTCGCTCGCTGTACCGTTATTCGCATGTTCGTAATCCGACCCGCGCCCGGGGACCCGGGAATCAGGCGGGGCGGTGATGGTCGGTTTGTTCCGGCTGCGCCTCCCCAAGTCGTTAGGCAATCCTCGAACGAAGGTGTCGACGTGATCGACTTCGTCCATGAGAAGCAGCAATCACCCGAGCATCCGACGCCGGGCGCGAAACGAGGGATCGGGGAAGAAAAGCCCTGGCCCCCCGCGACGCCGCCTGCTCGTATGCCTATGCGGATTCGTTAGAAATCATCCATCTCCCTTTCGGATCGATCCGAAAGCAAAACACCGAGGAATTTGAGCCATGGCACAAGACGGTAAGACCCCCGGCAACGGGACAAGCAATCCTTTCGGTAACGGGCAGGGCAGCGTGAGCGGTCCGCGCGCTGCTCCCTTCGACATGCAGGCGCAGCAAAACCCGCAGCGCCCGATGAGCGAGATGAGCTTCCCCACGAACCAGGTTCCGCCGGGCGGGAAGAACAACTTTGCGGACCCGGTTGCGGGCTCGCAGAGGGCAGCGCAGATCGGCACGACCGCGACGACCAACACGCCTCCCTTTCGGGTGCGGGGCTAGCGTGGGGCTCGTCGACATCTCCGGGGGGCTCTCTGCGGGGCCTCCTGCGGGGTGCGGGTGTGGAGACCCCGTGCTCGTCTTCCCCTTCGAATTCCCGGGGGGTTGTTCAGGCAAGCCCTACTCGACGATCACGCAAGGGGGACGAACGATCATCTCCCCCGTTGACTGGATCGCGCTTCCTGGGATCGGTCCCGATGGTGACGTGAAGCAATGCGACCTCTTTGCGCTTCGGTGCGAAGGGACCATCGAGATTGAATTCACGTTCGACAATGGAGCGGGGGGTTCGACGACCGCTGTTGTTCCCGTACAAGGTCTGTACTTCAGCACCTTCTTCGCGCCGAAGTACCTCATTGGGGTGCGCGTGCGCGGTAACAGCACCATCAGGTATTTTTCAACTGGGGTCACCTAAGCCCCTTCATCGAGACGAGGACAAACCAAGCCATGGCTACCAAAGAGAAAGACGCGCTTGCGGGCGCGACAAACAACACGCTCCCCGAGCATTTGAAGAACATCGGGTTCGCCGATGTCATGCGCGGGCAGATCAACCAGGTGGTTCGCAAGAAGGATCCCGCTGTCAGCTCCTACGCTCCCGTCGCAACCGTTGAGACGGTTGTGCTCGCGGACCAAGCGAAGGCGACGATGATCCAGCGCGCCTATTCACGGGCGGGAACGGTGACGGGTGAACTTGCGGTCGTTGCACCGGGCACTACACCCGCGACGGGCGAGATCAGCATTCAGCCGAACGGGGACTTGATGATTCTCGCCGCCGATGCGATCACGAGCCTCGACGTTGCTTACGCTCCCGAGCGTGGCGACATCGAGGTGCTCGACAACTGGCCCGTCGTCTCCAATGCGATTGCTCTTCCCTCGCGCATCACGAACAAGGGCGCCGTGCTCTTGCTCGAGGCGGAGTCGTTGGAAGGAACGCTCACGGGCAAACTTCGGATCCTCGCGCCTAGCGCATCGGCAGCCGCAACAACGCAGGCTCGTTTAAATCTCGCGAAGGCAACCGTGAAGTTTGCCCCCGCCGATGCGGTGACGAAGGCGCGGGTGAAGGTGCTCGTGTGCGCCGCTGTGGATCTCAACGACGCTCTCGAAGCGGATGCGACGATCCTGTAAGAAGCGGTAGAAGGTCCGGAGGAGGTCGACGAGAATGAGTGAGCAGCAGCAGCAACCAGGGAAGGGAGAAGGCGCGAATGCAGGAGGAGGCACCGCGCCCGACAAACCGCAACCTCAAGTGTTTGGAACAGCAACAAGGGAATCGCTCTTTCAACAACCGACGCAGCAGCAGGGCACAGAACAGCAACAACCCACGCCCCCTGCACCTGATGCTCCTAAGGGGCGAGGCGGTCCGATCTCATCGGCGGGCATCCCCGATCAAGCGCTGAAGGCTCGGCTTGATCGTGCCCGCTCGCAGGGGCAGGAAGCCCTCTTCCGCGAGCTCGGTGTGAAGACCGAAGCGGAGGCGAAGGCGAAGCTCACAGAGCTGAAGCAAGCAGGACAGGAAGCGGAGAAGCGGCGCCTCTCTGAGATGTCTGAGATTGAGCGATTGAAAGCCGAGCTTGAAGCCGAGCGGGCGAATCGCGTTGCGCTTGAATCTCGACTCGCAGAGTTCGAGCAATCGCGCGAATACGAGCAACACGAGCAGGTTGTCACGCGTGTCGCGTCTGAGTTGGTGGATGCGGATGCGCTTCCGTTGTTCAAGCTGCACCTCGCGCAACACGTCAAAAAGCTCGCCGCGACGAACCCCGAGCTTGCCGAGAAGTTCAACGAGCGTGGTGTGCGTCGATTCGCGGAGAAGTGGGCAGCGGGCCATCCCAAGTTTGCAAAGGTTGCGGCTCCCGCTGCACCGGTCGAACCCGCACCCAAGCAGGCAGCTCCCGCGCCCATTCGCCGGCCTGTCACGACGGGCACGCCTCCCAAGAAACCGGCTCCCCCTGCGCTGCCGAATGATCCGCGGATGCCCCCCGGGCTCGTAGGAAAAGACCCTCGTCCGGGCCGACCAAACAGCATGACGACGGCCGAAGTAAAAGAGTACGCAAAGAGCACGCTTGGCGTGAACTACTCGCCCTAATCACACCCCGCCCCTTCCGGATCGATCCGAAAGGGGAATCCCCCGCATTTCCACGTATTGACGTTCACGCAAAGAGGCGCGTAGGGTTGCCTGCATACGCCCCGCTTTATGCGTCTGGCCTTTTACGCGGCACACCGGCGGTCAATCAGGTGGTCTCCAAGGCACGCGGTAAACCCCCATGCGGGGCGCAAGGAGGCCACACGCCATGTCTCTCGTTTTGGGTATCCCCCCGCTCATCCTGAATATCGTTCAAAGCGGCTTGCTCGAGCGCGCATTTCACGACGGGTTGTTCCCCAACCTGCTCTATCGCGGCGAAGCGCAATACGAGGATTGGCCCGCAAACACAGGCACCGAGTTGTTTATGACTCGCCCCGGCCTGCTCGCGCCAATCACGAATGCGCTCGTTCCTGGTGTGGATCCTGTTCCGCAAACTGTGAGCTACGAGCAATGGGTCGCGACGCTTAACCGTTACGCCGGGACGATCGACACGCACGTTCCGACGAGCGTGGTTGCACAGGCCGATCAATTCCTGCGCAACATTCAACAGCTCGGTTTGCAAGCGGGCCAAAGCCTCAACCGTTTGCCCCGTAACGCGCTCTTCAAGAGCTACGTCTCGGGACAAACCGTGCTCATTGCCGTTACGGCTGCGCCCGATACGGTGATTCGTGTCGCGAGCTTGAACGGGTTCTTCGACGTCGTAAGTCGTGGCGTGAACGTGCGCCCGTTGCCTGTATCGCCAGCATCGCCGCTCCCGATCACGATCAACGGAACGATCAACCGCAACGTGATCGGCGCGTTCCCCGACGACGCAAACGATCCGTATGGCCCCGGTACGCTGCTGCTCGATGCAGCGGTCGGCGCGATCGTGCCTGTCCGTTCGTCGGTGCTCTCGCGATTCCGCGCACGCATCCTTCGCAGCGGTGGCGGCTCATCCGTCGATGCGATTGGTGCGGCTGACGTGTTCACGTTGCAAGACGCGATCAACGCGACGAACAACCTTCGCAAGAACAACGTTCTTCCGCATGAGGACGGCTATTACCACGGCCATATCAACCTTGATGCGAACAGCCAAGTCTTCCAAGACCCGGCATTCCAGCGGTTGAATACGTCACTGCCCGATCACACGTATTACCAAAAGGCCTTCATTGGGACGATTGCGGGAATCGCGTTCTACGCGAACACCGAGAGCCCCGACCTTTTGAACAGCGGCAATCGCACGCTGACGGGTACGAACGCGGCTTACTCTGCCGACATCGGCGCAGAGACCACGAACGAGAGCGGCGTCAACATCGGTCGCGTCATCGTCACGGGTCGAGGCGCAATCTACGAGAAGGGTCTCGACGAGAATGCGTACGTCACGGAAGCAGGCGTGACGGGCAAGATTGCGGACTTCCAGGTTGTGAACGGCGGCGTCGAGATCAAAACGGAGCGCATCCGTTTGATCCTTCGTGCTCCGCAGAATCGTTTGCAGGATCAAGTCGCGGCGACGTGGTCCATCACAACGAGCTTCCCCATTCCCAGCGATGCGACGAGCGGCGGGCTCGAACGGTACAAGCGCGCCGTTGTCATTGAACACGCGCTCGATTCCTGAGAGTGATTTCGCAGCGGTGAGCAGAGCGGGTTTGACGCGCGCTCTGCTCACCGTGCACGATGGGCCTCAACTGGAGGTCACGTCGATGGCTCGCGGAATTACTCAACCCAATCCCGAAGAAAAGATCCAAGTGCTGAGTACGGCTCCCATCAAGGAGATCGATTTCAGCCAAGGCCCGGCGGGTGTTGCTGCCACGCCTGAAGAGCGTGCATCCATGCCGCTCGATACGGTCGCGCCGATTGTGCGGGATGCAACGGCGATTCAGCCGCCACGCATCCCCGGACAAGCGCAACCCGCACGGCAAGTAGCATTGGGGGACGAGAAGCCCGCCCCTGCTCCCAAGGTGCGTCGGTATCGTGTCGAAGTAACGAAACAATTCGTCGACCGAACGAGTGGGTCACGGACCACTTTGCGCGAGGGCAAAGAGATTACCGACGCGCACTACAATATCCGTGACTTGCAGCAGCAGGGCGTGCGGTTGAAGGACATCACCGACGTCCCTCTCGACCAAGCGCTTTGATCCGAGGAAGCAATGGGCGTCGATTACCTAACCGATGAGGAGAAGGTGAGAATCAGGCATCACCTTGGATACCTCAACGTTGATCAGGCGAGCACCTTCGTGATCGGTATGCCCGCGGGTGTCGAAACGCAGTTCATGATCGAAGGCGCCTTCTCGCGCTTGCTTGCCGCTGCAATCCCCCAGGTGCGCAAGCTGCTCAAGTATTGCGAGTGCACCGAAGAGCAGCGGTTCAACGACCAACCCAACGCAGCCGTCAAAAAGGTGGACGGGATCGAAATGGGGTTCGCCGAAGAGCAAGAGATGCTTATCAAGAACTACGATGGATGGAGAGCGTCGCTTGCCAATATGTTTGGCGTACCTCCCAACCCATTCGACTTCAGGTACGCAGGACAGAGCTTGAACATCCCCGTTCGCGGATAGGCCCTTCTCACCGCCCCGCTGCCCGTTTACGGGGCGTTCGTCCCATCCCCCTCCCAACCATCCACGCGCAGAGATGTCCCCATTAAAGGACCGTTCTGCGCGTTTCGCCTTTCGGATCGATCCGAAAGGGAGATGCGCGATAACTTACGGGTCATGAGACCTCGTGCTCTTCCACCCGGGTCGGCTGCATCAACCGTGCTTGCGCGAATTGCCCCTGCGATTGATCGGGCTAGGCAAGTCGCGACTGAGATTGGCGCGCGACCCTATCAAGTCTTTCTGGTGTGGGGCACGTGGGGCGGGCGTGAAAGAGGCGAGGGGGAGTTTCGAGAGCGGGTGCGCTTGCAGCTCCTACCGAACCCGCTCGTCGAGACGGCATCGTTCACCCGCAACCCCTACAGCGCGGGCGTGCTCCCCGTTGGCAGCGTGCGCATTTCGCAGATCAGCACGAGCTACACGCAGCCCGTTCTCACCGGCAATGCGCTTCCCCCGGGTACGCAAGACTTCGACCTTCAGGACAAACGAAACGAGTTTTTCTACGAGCTGGTTCAAGACGACCGAAGCCCCACGGAAAACCCAGAGCGGGCTCGATGCCGTCTGCTCTCGGGGCCGGTGCTCATGCCGACGCGTGTGTCTTGGGAGATGCAGCTTGAACGATCATCCGAGGATCGAACCAATCGAGAAGCGGCGCACGACCGAGCGCGAGGAAGGGTCTGCTAATGCCCGAGATCACGTTGAAGCAAGCGGCGCAAAAAACCGACGAGCTAAACGAGCGATGGAACAAGGCAGCCGTGCGCGGACTTCAAAGCGCAGCCGCGCGAGGCGTGCAGGACATCATCACGCGCATCATCCCCTCGCGTACCCCGCAACCTGTTGATCGGGGTCTCTATCGCGCGGGATGGCGGTTCTATCCTGCTCCCAACGGTGCGGTGATTGAGTGCTTCGAGCCGCACGCTGTCTTGATTGAAGAGGGGGTACGAGCCGCGAACGTGAAGCCGGGCAAGGCGATGATCCGTGCGCTTACCGAATGGGTGCAGCGCAAGGGGATTGCCAGTGCAGACGAGGCGGAGAGCGTGGCTTGGCGCATCGCAAAGACGATGCAGAAGCGGGGGATCTTTGGAAAGCAGGGGATGGGCGTTTTGCGCGAGTTGGTAGAGAAGTACCTACCAAACTACATCGAAGAAGAGGTCGCGCGCGAGCTGGAGAAGGAAGGGTTTTAGGTGACGGACAGACTTCCATTGAGATGACGGTCGATTGCATCGGTGACAAGCTTTGCGACTCGTTCGGGTTCCTGATTGCCGATGTCTGCTCGGATCTCCAAATTCAAGGGTCGTGGTTTCGTCAGCACAGCAGGGATCGCCTTCGTTTCAGCAAACGACCACGGTGGGCGGATTGCTTCGATGTGGTGCTCGCAGGCCTCGAGCGCGGTCTGCACGATCTGCCTGATACGTTCGTCGGACAGCGTAGTCGTGCCATCGCCATAACGGGGTGCATCGTCGAACAGCGCATACATCGCGCCAAGAGCAACCTCGGTTGGATGCCCAACCGCGAAGTAGTTCCCGGCGTGCTTCATGACCACGCCTTTCGTGCTCGCTGTGTAGATGTCTTGACCAACCGCGATGATCGCGTGGAATTGCACGTCTTCGGGTTGATCCTTCAACAGCTTGCGGAAGTACACCGACAGCTTGCGCTCGTAGGTATTCGCGTTTGCCGGATCGAATTGAGGAAACGCGTCATCCACATC
>Ga0315284_10008082_pt1 | contig 15000 bp, 10 predicted proteins | sample YL17G09_16_MG_FD_203696 | JGI IMG/M metagenome (GOLD analysis project Ga0315284, IMG submission 203696) | Sediment microbial communities from Yellowstone Lake, YNP, Wyoming, USA - YL17G09_16 | ecosystem: Environmental > Aquatic > Freshwater > Lake > Sediment | place: USA: Wyoming | collected... | reverse complement strand
ACCATTGTGGCCCCATTCGATCCCTGACCCGCTGGTACAAGGTCAGTGGAGACAAACAAGCCCTTGAAAGCGCTACACGGTTGGTGAGATTCGTCACCAAGAAACGATTCTGGGGCGCTAAGGGCGTACCGGACGATATTAGCAGCGCGGACCGCGCCTATTACACAGGCCACATGCATGGGCATACGGCTATGCTCTACGCCCTGGTTGAGTATGCCGCGGCCACGGCTGACTCTGAACTGTTGAATTTCGTTCGTGATGGTTATGAATTTGCCCGACATCATGGAATCCCCCGGCTGGGAGCTTGGCTCAATGATTCGCCGGATGTGGAGGTCTGCACGATCTCCGACATGATCGCGACCGCGATCAAACTCACCGAAGCGGGCCTGGGCGATTATTATGAGGATGTCGACCAAGCCGTCCGCAACCAATTGGTTGAGTCACAATTCCTGCGGGCTGACTTCCTGCAGCAAATTGCCGAAGCTGCCCCCAAACACATTGCGAAACCGCCAGAAGAAACCACTGAGAGAGTCATCGAGCGATGTATAGGCTCTATGGCTCCGATGCTTGTGGGGGGATACGACAAGCCTTTTTGTCTTCACTGCTGCACGGGCAACGGCACCCAGGCCCTCTATTATGCCTGGAGTAAGATTATCGAGCCTCGGGGAGAGGGGGTCCAAGTCAACCTGCTGCTCAACCGAGTTTCTCCCTGGATGGACATTGACAGTTACCTGCCTTACGAGGGCAAAGTCGTTCTTCATAATAAGACAGCCAAAACGGCTTGCGTTCGTCTCCCGCATTTTGTGGACCCGAGAAACGTGCGAGTCTCGGCGACCAACCGTTCGCTCGCGCCGCATTGGGTGAACAAGTATGTTGTGCTCCCTGAAATCAAACCCGGGGAGGAGATTCACATCACCTTTCCCATCAAGGAGGATACCGCGACCTATACTCTCTATAATGTCTGGGAGCGTCCGTATTCCTCCGAAATGGGGTATTCCCTCAGGACCGAGAGACAGTATGCCTGCCGTTTTCGTGGTAACACGCTTGTCGACATCGGGCCGAGAGTATCTATGCCTGGCTACCCGATCTACTTACGGGACCACTACCGGCAGGATAAGGCTCCTTTAGAAACGAAACCTCGCTACGTCTCATCTCGGATGATTACGTGGTAGGAAACCGTCAAGCAGGGCTGACGCCCCGGCGGGCACGGTGGATGCAGAGGGCGCACGCGACAGACTCTCTTAAGGAGGTAAAGGATGATGAAGAATCAACTGACACGGCGAATGCGCAATTTTGTTGGCGACGCTCATAGGACTGCAATTGTCCTTGTGCTTTTGGCATTCCTTGCAGTCATACACACCTCGTCCCAGACTTCTGTGGCGGCGGGGGATGAATCTGTTGTTTGGTCTATCGGACACGCCGATGGTTCCTCGATAGAATTCGCACCTGGTCAGAGAGACAAGACAACATTCACGATAGGCCGGAGTACTCCTGAGAAAGATTTCCCGGCGCGCCAAAGCGGCTCCATCAGCTTGGACGCGAGCGTTCCCTCGGGGGGGAAACCTTACACCGTTGTTTTCGACTTTGAAAAAGAGGCAAAGCAAAACTACGAACTGGTCGTGGATTTCATATTCCAGGTCGCGGCGCCCGGTGAGATCAAAGTCGAGGTGAACGACCGGAAGGGGATATTTCCCCTCCTCCCGCAGCCGAAGGAGAATATTGATTCGGATGAAGGAAACACAATGCTCCTAGCCAAGCAGCGGCTAGTGGTCCCGATCGAGGCTTCCTGGCTCAAAATAAAGGATAACAGAATAACGTTGGTGCCTTTGGGGGTAGGCGAAGTTAGTTATGATGCCTTGAGCCTCAGAAAAGGGGGGGTTGATAGGGTATCCAGCACGGTGGGTCTCCGGCTCGAACCGACGATTTTCTTCCGCAAAGCCAAGGAAGGCTTGAATGAAGTATGCCGCCTCTTCGTCCCTTTTAGCAGACGGTTCGCCAGGGGCTCTGCCACGGTCACCGTGGGTCAGCAGAGAGTGACCACGAGAATCTCCGACCCGGGGTACGATTTCGGCGTGTTGACAAACACCGTGGAAGTTCCCGTGGCTGCCCAGCCTGGCAAGGCCACCGTAAAAGTTACTCTTGATGGAAGGACACAGGCCGCGACACAGGATTGCACTCCTGCCCGACAATGGAAACTCTACGTCTGTCCCAAGGTTCACAACGACCTCGGATACACGGACCTCCAACCGCAGATCGATGAATTGGATACGCGCAACACGGACATAGTGCTGGACCTCTTCGCCAAATACCCCTTCTACAAGTTTAATTTCGAAACGGCTTGGCTTGCGGAGAACTATCTGGATAGCCGCCCCGCGGAATTTCGGGACAGGTTTCTGGATCAACTGCGGCAGGGCAGGTCGGCGCTCAACGCCTTCTACTTCCACCTGCTCACAGGACTCTGCAGCGGCGAGGAACTATACAGATCACTGTATTTCGCCTATCGTCTTCACAAGGAACACGGCAGCAACTTCGATTCTGCCTGCCTCAGCGACGTTCCTTCTTCCACCTGGTTCCTGCCCTCCCTTCTGACGGATGTCGGTATTCGGGCATTCTCAAATGCCAGCAATCAAACGCGCGCTCCGGTTCTCCATTCCACCAGACTGAATGAAGACTCTCCTTTCTACTGGGAAGGGCTGAATGGCGAGCGTCTACTGATGTGGTATTCGCGTAGCTACTTACAACTGAAGCTACTAGTCAGTCCGGGCAGTCGGGCTCCTGTATCCAGCTATGAGTACATGCGAGCTGCCGTGCCCCAGTTCCTGCTCAGGTACATGCGGACGGATTATCCCTCGGACGCAGTGATGATCTACGGCGCGTATACTGATAATGCCGTCATTCCCGCGAAGGGTGAGGGCGATTTGATCGAGCGGTGGAATCAGGAATACGAGTTTCCGAAGTTGATCGTGGCAACCGACGCCGAATATTTCGCGCACGTTGAAAAGCACTTCGCCGATCACCTTCCGGTCCATCGCGGAGACGCCGGAGCGTACTGGGAAGATGGCGCGGGTTCGACTTCCCATGCTACCAAGCTCAATCAGCAAGCCAAGCAGATTCTGCCTGAGGCGGAGACCATCGCCAGCTTCGCCGCGCTATTCGATCCACGCAATCTGTACCCTGCAGAGAAGTTCCGGGCAGGTTGGAAGAACGTGTTGTTCTATGACGAGCACACGTGGGGCGCTCATACGAGCATCGATCAGCCTGACCGCCAATTCGTCACCCGCCAATGGGAAATCAAGGAAAGCTATGCCATCCGGGCAAATCTCGACGCCCGCAACCTGCTATCTCGCTCTCTGTATAGGCTGTTCCAAGAAATGGCGGTCGATTCCGACACTATTTTTGCTGTGAATCTGCAACCTTGGGCGCGAACGGGGCCTCTTGAAGTGGAAATTGATGAGGGACGCCAGCTGGTGGATCTCTCCGACAATAAGCCGGTGAAAATGGATACCGTCTTTGAAGGAGACGGTTGGCGGAAGGTGCGGTTCATGGCGGATAACGTTCCCGCCATGGGATACAAGGGCTACGCGTTGCGCCGCCTGGATTCCCCTCGAGATCCCGCCCAAGCGGAGCAGGTGGGTCCTCGCGCCACAATTGAAAACCAGTACTACCGCCTGGAAGTCGATATGCGCACGGGAGGCCTCAAGAGCCTCTTTGACAAAACCGCCGGCAAGGAGCTGGTTGACCGAGGTGCTTCCTACACGCTAAACCAATTCCTCTACGTTTCCGGAGGGGCTGACACCCTGATTATCGATAACATTTATGGACGGCCGTCTGCGGATCTTAAAATCGATTCGCCCACTTCTGCCCGTATCGTCGAGAGCGTAAGAACTCCCCTCGGACAGAGGCTGGTCGTGGAGACACACGCCAAGAATACACCAAAGATCCGAAGCGAATACAGGCTGTACGAGGGCCTCAGGCGCGTGGAGATCCTTAACACGCTTCACAAACAAGAAGTCCGGGACCAGGAAGCGGCTTATTTTGCTTTTCCCTTTGCCACCCAGAAGCCCGGCCTTGAATACCAGATTCAGAATGGATGGGTAAGGCCTAATGATGATCAACTGCCCGGGGCATGCCGAGAATGGTTCACTACCCAAAACTTGGTTCACGTCAAAGATGACCTGTTCTCAATCGCCTGGGCAACGCCAGATGCCCCGTTAATGACTCTCACTGACATCAACCGAGGGAAATGGCTTAAGCATCTCGAAATCAAGAACGGGCATGTCTTTTCCTACGTCATGAACAACTACTGGATGACCAATTACAAGGCGGCGCAGGGTGGCGATTTCTCTTTTCGCTACTACATCACCAGTGGAAAAGGGCTGACGCGTGAAGGCCTCTCTCGATTTGACGCAGAGACACGTACACCTGTCTTTGCCTACCCGCTGCTGTCAACCCCCACCGTACAAGTTACGGGTCAAGGCAAACCCCTTAATCCCACCCAGGGTTCATTAATGATGGTGCAAGCCCCCAACTTAGAATTTGTCACTTTCAAGCTGGCAGAGGATGGCGATGGCTATATCTTGCGACTCAAAGAGGTGGCGGGGCGTTCTGGTGAGACGGAGGTTAGTTTCCCTCTACTTCGGATAGCTGAAGCGTATCTGTGCAACGGAGTTGAGGCCGTGCAACACAAGCTGCCAGCAACACAAACTTCTGTCAAAGTTCCTTACAACGCGAATCGTTACATTACAGTCCGTTTGAAAGCGGCAGGGGCAGTTCGAAGGTAGGAGTGCGGCGTCCAAAACTCTCCTCTTGCTCTCCCCATCCGCAGAAGAAGCTGATGAATTCAGCGCACGCATGGGGCGCCGCGAGGATATTCGCCCTAAGGCTCAGTTGGCATGGTACCGGTTGCATCGAAAAACATTCCGGAGAATCCGGCATCTGGTGATGCCGTGTAGCGCTTCGTCCACACGTTGGTGATGCGAAACTGCACATGCCCGCTGATACGGTATTTCAGGTAACGGCCGCTGCCGAAGCTGGTCACGTTCCGAGAATCAAGCAGCCTGCGGGTGCCCGGATCGATGACGTCAACCGCCGCCCACCGCCCCGCCCAGTCCCAGTCGACCATGTAGAGGGCCACGTCGTGTGGCTTTCCATCGGTGATGTTGAGGTCGATGATCTCGTGCAGGCCTGCCGCCCGCTGGGCCGCGACCCGCCCGTCGCCCGTGGGGTCTTGGAGCGCCTGCACGTCCATCGTTTTAGGAGCCCAAATGTGTTCTGCGCCGTTTACGTAATTCATTTTGACATAAGAGGGAAGGCTTTGACTCGCCCCGACCACAACGTAGCCATCGGAGCCATAGTGATCTTTCCAGGCTCCCTTGGTGGTGTGGTCGAAACCGGCGAAGGCGACCCTCCCGGACGCGGTCGGCGCGGGGTCCACGTTGGGATCCACACCCGTTGGCACAATGCTTACGCCTTCGTCCGCCGCAAGCGTCAGCGTCACCGTCCGCTGCGGAGAGACCTCCAGGCTTCTTTGCTTCGGCATCAGCCCTTCTAACGTGATCCGGTAGACGTCAACCTTCTGGATCCCTGCCCAGTCCTGGGGCAATCTCCAGGCGCGGGCCGAATACCCGTCGGCGCTGTAAGCGATTAGCTCTTTGTTGGGCCGCCACAGCGCGGGAATAAAAACTTCATCGCCATCCTGGAGGAAATCCTCCCCCATCTTTATGACGCGCTTGCCAGGATATGACGTGGTGACGCCGCCCGTGAAGGTGGCCGTGTTGCCGTCAAAGCTCATCCGCAGCCTCCCGTTCAGGAAGTACCAGGGGAGCGTGTGCGTGGCGAATGCCCTGATCCCGCCGGGTATAGTTGCAGGATTCGTGGCGATCTCGTCTTCCAGCGGGCAGCTGTCGCCGAAAAATTTGGACTGAACCGTCTCTGCCTGGTTACTCCAGGTCAAGGCATTTCCGCCGGTTGAAAAATATGACGGGATCTTCATCGGGTCTGGGGGCGTCCTCTCGTCCCAACCGAGTTGCCAGATCATCGGGTGGAAGAGAACGAAATCGATTCCGGGGGGCCTGCGTCTGTCGAATTCTGTGGTCAGGTCGACGCCGTGCGTTCGCCGGACGTAAACCGTCATCTCGCGCATCGCCTCGCAGTCTTGGGCATCCGTGATCCTGTAGTAAGGGTCATCCGTGTTGTACCACGCGTCCACGTGAAGAGACCCACTCATCGCCAGTTCTGGGATCATCTTGAACAAGGGATCGATCTGTTGGTCCTTGAAGGTGTCCTGGTACCAGTTCCTGAAGTTGCTGGCCCGGTAAGCCATGTGGTCGCACCAGTTGTAGCCCTGATGATGCGTCCCGTCGGTGTTCCTGACGATAATGTCGCGCTCCTTGTAATAGGGGCCGAGCGGATTGTCGTCCAGGTAGCAATCAGAGAGATTAACGTGCAGGGACACGAGCGTGTGGTATTTGGGGGCTTCCCTTATCAGCCATCGCAGGCTGTCGAGCGCGGAGGCATCTTGCGGGCGTTTCAGGTGATCGTTGACTTTGGCGAAGGACGGGTAACCCGTATCATGCCCCCGGTATTGCCACCCCACCAGATAGACGATCTTAGAGATCCCGCGGGTCATCTGGTCTACGCGGCGGATCACGTCGAGCGCCTGTCCAGCGTTCAATGGGGGCACCTTGCTTGTCGGGCAGTAGTCCACGCTGCATTTGTACGCAAGAATCTGGTCGTACTCGTGAACGTATGGGTAAAGCGTATCGCCGTATCCCCCGGCGGCGACAGCCTGCGGTACCTGACAGAGAGCAGGTAGCGCCCGCCCTACCAGCAAGGCGTAGAAGATAATCATCAACAGTGTTCGAAGATTACACATCCGGATTTCCCCTTCAGTCTTCGGTCGATCGCGCTCAGGGTCAGGTCCAGTTGAGGATGACCTTGGACCTCCTCCAGCCAAAGTCCGGGTTCTCCCTTGCTCTTTACGAGGGCTTTCATCTTGGGTTGCCCCTCCTCCTACGTCGATTTAACCACCATCCCGGTATTGTGAGTTCAGTCGGCAAGACCTGAAATCTGTGGACTGAATTTTGCGAAAGCGACGCCGACTCCGACTTCCGTGACCCAGGTCCCAGATATGACCCGAAGATAAACTGAGACTGACGTCTGGCTCACGTCGAGTCGCTTCAAAAGAAACATCCACAGAACCATCGCAATTCTCCAGCTGAATACACCCAAAACCATAACCGAAGCCCAAGTGGTGGCGGTGTACCTCCTAATCTGGACAATCGTCAATGGTTCCACCCAAATGCGCAAAGGAAGGCTGATCACTACGGCAGTGACATCGCCCAAAACCAGGACTTCGAGTGGGCTGAAACGCCGAAGAAGTCCCTTCGAGTAGATGTTGAAGAACGAGCGGCTGACGCAGGCAAGCAAGACCAGAACGTTCAGCAGCAAGTATCTACAGGGTATCAAGTTCAAGGGTCGCCAATCGATGTCGGACAAAATCAGAACTCCGGAAAGTGAAACGAAAAGACTTAGCCACCGAGCGCGCGTCATCTTCTCACCGAGAATCACGCTGGCGAGTCCAGCTGTAATAATCGGAATGGTCAGGTAGATAATGGTAGCGTTGGAAGCGGTGGATCGCATCGTGCCCCACGCCAGGAACGCGGAGGCAGGAATCAGACCAAAAACTCCGCCGACGACAAAGCCTGTGATGTCCTGCTTCGACCACGTGCCCAGCCGTGAGGTTGGAAATGATGGTTTGGATTGGTTGGCGGGAGAGTTAAGAGATGAGGATCGTCCCTTCTCGCGGAGCAAAAGGGGAACCAACACGACTGACGTCAACAGGAACGTACAAGCACTTACAGTTATTGGACCCATCGCCTTGGTTGCCGTCTTATAGACGGCGTATTGGCCTGCCCAGATACCATTAACGAGTATAACTAGTCCGACATCGACGAACTTCCGTTGCCAAGTCGCCATCTGCACCGACGTCCCCTGGAGAGAAAGAGTGGGTGATTCTTCCAGCTTGGTCTACACGCCTTTCGCAACCGATTCATTGAATTGTGGAATCAGTCCGTATGGCGCGCATGGTTCCTGTGCACTGATCGGCAACAATGGGGGCGAACCACCAACCATGGATAGGGTGAACTGGGCACGAACCTGTAGTCTGCCCAGAGCGCTCGGTTGTGCTGAAGACGCACACATCTCATCTCGCAGCGAACCTGCCCGGCAGCCATGTGATAATACCGCGGGCGAGGAGGCGTGTGACATGGTCTAACCACCGTATCAATTCCTCCCCACAAAACCAGGCTGTCAGCAGTGCCTTGCCTCACGGGTTCGTGCCGGACCCTCCCCTGGACAGCATCAACCTATGAATTCGAGCGGTGAAACCAGCAGAGTGCCCCCGTGGTATGGCCCGCCCCGACGCACCTCCCGCGACGCAGCAGGTGTTCTTTGTTGGTGGTGTAGGACCAGAGCGACCAAATATCAAGTGGCGGTTGTGACTTTGCGATGGTTGCCTCTAACGCATCTGTCGATGCGGGTTCGTTACAGGCGCTCCCTGCGTGTCTTAGAGAACACTGTGGATTGTTTCCGATGACGCCTTTAGCCTCTCCGTGGCTCCAATGACTGAGGTTGCATCCCACTCGGGATTCTGGCTCGGGCCTCTTCCTCCGATGGCATGCGGTGCGCACTGACTCCGCCGGTTTTCTCGATAACGCAGAGGGCAACTGCCGAGGCGAATACACCCGCCTTCCAGGGATCACGAGTCCGCAGAAACTCGGCAAGGAAGCCTGCGATGTAAGAATCTCCTCCGCCCGTGACGTCAATCACCCGGCCTGGGATGGGGGGTACACAGTATCTCTCTTCTTTGGTGAATACCAGACTGCCGCGTGCTCCCCGGGTGACAATTCCGATTCTGGCCCCCCAGTCTACGAATCGTTGTGCAGTTTCCTCCTCCGCTAGCTTGTCCTCGGCGAAAATCAATCGTGCGTCCTCGTCACTGGCCTTTGCGATGTCGAAGCAGCCAATCAAAGTCCTTAGATCAGTTGAGGAGAACTTCTTCTGGGCGGCTGTGGCTCTGCAAACGTGTGCCCCGCCGTAGCCTCCCATGTCAACGCTCATGATTCTGCCCAACTGGCGGACCCATAGAACCGTTTCCAACGGGACCTCGTAATCAAGCGGGCAGATGTGAAAAGCGGCGGCGCGGCGGAGTTCGTCAGGAATGTCATCGGGAGTGATTGGCCCCGCCTGTTTCAGGTACTTGAGTTCTTTCGAGCCGTCGGGGGCATACAACAGTTGGTTTGTCGTGGTAACCGGGCTCTTAAGATCGATTCCGCGGAGATCGACGTCCGCGTCTCTGAGGGGCTGCAGCAGTGCGGGAGGGGCATCCGGGCCCACCTTAGTAACAATGCCCGTTCGGACGCCCAGGCGAGCTGCTACCGTGCCTGAATAGGCTGCCGGACCGCCTAGAACCGGACCGTCTCGGCGGCCGTCTGCAAAAACGATGCTCTCACACAAAACATGTCCCACCGTCACTAGGTCCAAGCCCATAGATATCCCTCTGGTTACCGCCTGTCTCCCACCCCCACTCCGTACACTTGATCTGCGGGTGCCGCAGGTTCCTCCTTGAGTCCGCCGGCGTCAACCCAATCTTTAATGCTCTGGATACTCTGCTCCATGGTGTAGAGGGGCTCGAATCCCAAGAGTTTCTTGGCCTTGGACATGTCAAACGCGAGCTCACCTCCTTGTGCCATGCTCCAAGGGAAACCTGTTTCTGCCTGAATGCCTGGGAAGATTCTCTGGACGATCTGAATGAACTCAATACCGCGGATGGGCGAGGGACCGGCACAGTTAAAGACCTCTCCAACGGCACGAGGGTGCGCTGATGCAGCAAGGAACATTCTTGCCACGTCTCGGACATCAACGTAGTGGCACAGTTCCTCGGCTGTCAGATGTGGGATCCGGACACGCTTGCCTCCGGCGAGTTCTTCCGCGAAAGTTCGCCATCCGCGGCCACCACCTTTCCCGTGGGGGCCGACAACCGCCGTCAGCCGGATGACGGTCATCGGCAGGGCATATTGATGGTAATAAGTCCGTGCAAGATGTTCTTGGAAGTGTTTAGTGGTTGAGTACATGTCTTTGGGACGACACGGGTGATTCTCGTCAACCGGCATGTAATCTGGAGAATTGAACTTGGAGGCCGGATACCACTCGTACGCGGAAATGCTGCTGGCCAGCACGAAGCGGCTAACCTTCCCCATCTTCCGGGCCACCTCGAGGAGGTTCAGGCACCCATTTACATTGACGCGAACCATCTGCAGCGGATCACCCGTATCACCCGCCAAGGAGACGAAGTGAAAAATGCGGTTGTAGGACTTGCCGGCCAATGCAGCCTCCAGCCCGGCATAGTCCGTGATATCGGCCCGTATAAGAGAAACACTCGCCGGAGGCGCAATCAGATCAAGAGCAGTGACGTGTTTCCCCTGGGACAAAAGGTATTCCACTACCTGCGAACCGACAAACCCCGATGCTCCCGCAACGAGTATGTCATCCATGAGTTCAGTCCTCCTTCGCTAGAGGCTCGTAAAAAGGAGGAATCACTTCTTCCTTCAGAGGCAGATCCACCCAGCCTCCGGTTTCCATGCTCTTAATAGCCGCACACATGACTTCAATCGCCCGCGCACCATCCTCGCCACTCACCAAGGGTGGTTTATCATTGATGATGCAGTCCAGATAATGAGCCGTCATCCGGTCGTAGTTGTTAGGGCTGCGCGGCGGGCAAATGGGAATCCAGCGGTTCCGCACCGTTTGGTTGATGATGTCCTCGACCCAGAACAGTTCCGGCCAGCGGTAATCTTTCAAGATTTTTGGCAGCGTCTCCATCGAGTAAGGCTTGCTGGTATAAACGGCCATCGGCCAGCTTTGGAAGGGATTCGTGGCATCGGTGGCCGTGAAAATCGTGCCCTCTGTTCCGCACAATTCGGTCACCTGATTGACCGCGGGAGAAAAGCGATTGCAGCTGATGGTGCCAAACGCTCCATTTTCGAATTCGACCATAACAAGGGCGGTGTCATCACACAAGGTGTAGGTGGCGGGCATCGCCAGCCTCTTGGCAATTCCAACGGCTCTCCTCACCTTGCTGCCGTTGAGCCACGTCAGGAGGTCAATGGCGTGGGCCCCGGTATCATTGATTGCTGCACCACCTGCGACATTGCAGTGAAGCCGGAAGTCCGTCTTCGCGACGTGGTTCTGGTAGTTGTACCAGTGCTCATGCAAGCAGGCACGGCTCATCAGCAGCTTGCCGATGACGCCACTCTCGATGAGGTCCTTTGCCCACTGATTGTGAATCCAAAAGCGGCGGTCGCAGCCCACCATGAGCTTTACGCCGGCCGCATTACAGGCCTTGACAATCTCCCATGCCTCGACGTTCGTGACGGCCAGGGGCTTCTCAACCACGACGTGGATACCGGCCTTGGCTGCGGCGACCGCTTGATTCCGATGCACGTTGTTTGGCGACGCAATCACCACCGCGTCGAGCTTTATCTTCTCGTACATCTTGCGATAATCGGTGAACCACTGCTCAGCCCCCCACTTGGAGGCGGCAGCCTCGGCGGTGGCGGGGTCGACATCGCAGACGGCCACCAACTTGGCTTCCTTGCAGCGAGCGATTGAAGGGAAGTGGGCTATTTCCGCAATGCTGCCACAACCCAGCATACCTATCCTGATTTCTTTCATGGCGTTCCTCCTGTCAGGTTTTTCTAGCTAGCTACATCCTTAGTGTGTAAACCAGAAGCTCCGTCTTGCTTGGGCCACCCTCTTGACCCGAATGTGGAGCGCATAGGCGGTTGGGCCGTGGAGTTCCTCCCAGCCGTCCCCCAAGAGGGGATACCCCCTCTGCCTGGACTTTCGGATGGCCTCACCCTCTCTCTCTTTGCACAGAGTCGGCACCTGCACGATATGGTGCGGGCCTCCCCCTCTACCTTTCACGTTTTCCCGCAACGAACTCCACCAGATGTTCCCAAGCCTCCATGTCCGGCATTTGGGTGGGAGGGTGCTTCGTCAGGAAGGCGCATGCAGAATCCAGCACTCCGGACACTCCGCGATCCCGCGCCAGCCGCAGGTAGCGGATCATGTCCACCATGACACCAGCAAAGTTGGCACTGTCCTCCACTTCGAGCTTGGCTTCCAAATGCAGGGGCGCATTGCCGAAGTTGGCGCCGTTTATCCAGAAAATGGATGTCTTCCGGTCCCTCATCAGCGCGATATGGGTGAAGCCAGTCGACATCGTTACGGGGTAAGGCATCAGACTGGTAACGGCCTCCTGTTTCGTCACGTGCTTGCTTTGGCCGCGGGCCATGAGATTGGCGAAGTCAGTATTTCCCGCATAGTTAATCTGATATGTTTCAGAAAGGTGAATACCCCGTGTGCGGAACAGAGTGGCCAGCGCCCGATGGATTGCGGTTCCACCAAGCTGGCTTTTCACATCATCTCCAATCAGCTGAACCCCATTCCTGATTGCAACTCTCTGGTATTCCGGATCACAGACTATGAGTGTGGGCATGCCATTGATAAACCCGATGCGGGCGCCTTGGACGGCCGCATCCGCATACACTCGTGCTGCCTGATGGGACTCTGTGGGGATGAAATTCAGCAGCATCTCAGCCCGGCTCGTCTTAAGCGCCCCGACAATGTCGCAGGGTTCCTCTTCTGCCGTGGGAACGAACTGCTGAAGATGAGGCGGATTGCCATCGAGGACCTGTCCCATCTGTACGGTCACGCCGTAGGGGGCGACCTTCACGCCAGGGTACCTGTACGCCATATTCGGTGCCACGTAAATAGCCTCACTGAGGTCCTTGCCCACTTTGCCGGCGTGGATGTCAAAGGCAGCGACAGGGACTATGTCGGTAACTCTATATCCCGCTATGTCGCCATTCATTAAGCCGGTCGTATCCTGGGGATTCTGACGATAGTATTCAATCCCTTCGAGCAAGGCTTGGCAACAATTGCCGACACCGGCTATTGCCACACGTATTTCCTTGGAGTTGGTCATCCTAAGCTCCCCTGTTCTGTGACGTTATGTGAAACAATGGTGGAGAAATCTTGCAATTTAAAAATAGGTTGGATAGTCGCCATGCTAGAATGCGCGTACCGCGAACCTGTATGTTTCTAGCCATATATGGTTGCGCGTCCCGGTTGGGATTGGAACCAAGTGCAAGTGGAATTATATTCAGGTTCCTGTAATATGCAAGCAAAATCGTGCCAATATACATTACGGTGTTGCGCTATACGACACCATTTTTGGACGCCAAATCCTCAGCCCCCATCGGTCGAGTTTCGTACCCTCTCAGCACCGCCACGCGTAGAGTTCTGCCCTGTGGAGCCCGATCGAGGAGCCTGGGGGTACCTGCAGCAGCTTCCTTGGCGCGTCGGGACTCGCCCGAGGGCCACAGGAGACCGTTCTTTTGGTGAGGTCCACAGAGTTTCCATGTGCGGATTCGATCTTCGCCGGCTTGGCAGGGGTTCTACACAGGGGGCACGGCATGAGGTCAAGGAACGAGTTCTGCGTTCGCGGTTAGTATTTCGACTCTCAGTCATTTGTTGGGGGCCTGCCGAATGGACTCTAAGTCGGTGGCTGTAGTGGTGCCGCGTTCTAGCAGGTTGCTGAAAAACCCGAATCTGATGGCCTGTCGTAGAGGCGGGCTTCAGGATTGCACTTTAGATTCAACAACTTCCCCGCCTGAAGGCGGCCACTCCGGAGACCGGCGAAGGGTATTTCAACAACCTACTAGAAGGATCTTAATGCTTATCGCTTGCGGCGGCCTTTTTGTGTACGGGGTGCTTGTCGCATTCCTGGGGGCCGTCATACCTGAGTTGCGCGTTCGACTCTCCCTCTCCACGGACCTCAGCGGGTCGCTATTCAGCTTCCTCTATCTGCCTCAGATTCTCGCAGTTTTTGTCGCTGGCCCACTCATTGACCGCTCTGGCACAAGGGTGGCGATCCTTCTAGGGGCTACCCTATGTGGAGCTGGGTTTGCGGGTGCAGGTTTAGCCGGAGGCTACTGGCCGCTGGCAGCAGCAATGCTTGTTCTGGGCCTGGGCGGAAGCTTACTCAGCAGCGCGTCGAACACTCTGGTCGCTGACCTGTATCCGGAGAATCCTGCATCGGCCTTGAATCTCGGGCACGCCTTTTTCGGCTTAGGAGCCGTTTTCTTTCCTGCCGCCGTAACGTTGACTGAAAGCCGGATGGGGTTGGCACCTCCCATCGGCATTACGGTACTCCTCACGGGAGGTGTTGCGGTCCTTGCTTTGTCACGTGATTTTCCGAATCGTCACGCGGGAAAGGAATTCAATTGGTCGGGAGCATGCGGAGCCGTTTCTCACCCTGCTGTCCTGATCTTGTCTGCGGTCGTCTTTCTTACCACAGCGCTCGCGGTGTCAATCGGGGGGTGGCTTCGACTCTACTTGGAGCAGCAATTCTCTATCTCTGGCGGCGTCTCTGGGATGATACTCACGCTCTTCTGGGGCCTCACGATGGCAGGAAGGCTTACATCGACCCGGGTTCTCCAGGTGGTGCGGGGGCCTCAGTTGGCTTTCTGGTGTTCAGTGAGTATCTTGCTCGGGTTGTTGCTCTTGACGATGGCGCCTGATCACATTGTGGCTGTCGGAGCAGTCATCGTGTGCGGTCTCAGCTACGGGCCAATCTATCCGACTACCGTAGGATCCGCTGGCATGTACTTCCGCAAGTTTTTTGCTACGGTCTTCGCAACTATGCAGGCAGCGGGCATGATCGGTGGCATGGTGTTCCCGGCGGCGATCGGCTGGATCGCGAAGAGGGCGTCCATCGGGGCCGGGTTATGGCTACTCGTCGTTGCCGCAATCCTGCTCGTAGCTCTCCAAGCCACGTTCATTGGGTACGAGCGCCGGATGAGACGGTCGGAAGGCGCGTAGTCATGCTCCTGAGTCCTACTGACCTCATGCGAAATGTCAATCGTACTCACGTCA
>Ga0315284_10008079_pt1 | contig 15001 bp, 16 predicted proteins | sample YL17G09_16_MG_FD_203696 | JGI IMG/M metagenome (GOLD analysis project Ga0315284, IMG submission 203696) | Sediment microbial communities from Yellowstone Lake, YNP, Wyoming, USA - YL17G09_16 | ecosystem: Environmental > Aquatic > Freshwater > Lake > Sediment | place: USA: Wyoming | collected... | reverse complement strand
GAGCAAGGACTGGGATCTGATTTCCGCGGCTACGGATTGTTCCACGCCTTCGGCAAGTTTCAAAAGAGTAAACTCTTCACGAGTGATATGAAGCGTCGAGCACAGTTGCTGACAAAGCCGTGCGACTTCATTTTCCAGTATGCGCAGCTTGACGTTGAACGTTTCGTCAAGTTTGTTGCTCTCCAGGATCGCTTCCAGAGGGCCGCGAACCAGAAGCGCTGTCTTTTTCCGCGCATGCTCGATGAGATCGCGGTAGAGCGCGATCTCTTCCCGCACGATATTCATCAAAGCGGCCACTTGCTCGTCCATCGCTCAAATCCTCAGGTCGATGTGATTCTTAGCGGCGGGTTTTCCTGATCCGTCATCCGCGGAATCATCCAGATCCTCGCCGGAACCTCCCTGGTGCTGCCCATGCTGCTTTTTGGGATGGCGCCCCTGGTACGGCTCCTCCCGCATGCCGCGATCAAGAAAACGCGGCGAAACCGGATTCACCCGTCCCAGGTTGTCGGCCATGACGGCCTCCAGAAGCGGTTACCTAAAAGATCTGGTCAAAGAAATTACCGCCCAAGATTTTGTCGGCTACCTGTTCAGCCCTGACATTGTACGTACCGTTCTCAATCGAGAGCCGAACGCGTTCCACCACACCTTCCCGCACATCCGGGGTAGATCGGATCAATTCATCGATATGCTGAATCTCGCGACTACGGACCGAGAGTTCAACCCGATCTGGATCGGCAGTGATCGACCCGCGCCCAGCCTTTTGAAAGCGCTGTGCCTGCTGTTCGTGAGTCTCGAGCTGGCTTGTTCTTGTGCTCAGGTCGATCAGGGGGGAGTTGCCATTTATATGCATAGTGTCCTCAAGAGTGTACTCTTCTCTTGCCCCATATCGTCCTCTTGAATAAAACACTTTAGGGCTTCCTGACTGAACCCTCGGCCAACCAACCGGGCCGCATCAACTGCGGCTCTCACTCGGGCAACAGCGCTTCGGGATCGATCTGATTCCCATTGCGGCTCACCTCAAAATGCAGGTGCGGGCCCGTCGATCGGCCCGTGCTCCCCACAGTTCCCAAGACCCCATCCGCGGGGATTTGATCCCCTACACTCACGCTCAAGTTGTGGAGGTGGGCATAGCGGGTTTCGAATCCGCCCGGATGTTGCACGACCACGGTATTGCCATAACCCTTCTCGTACCCTGAGAAAACAACGTGGCCCGCACACGCGGCGTGGACCTCCATACCTTCTGGTGCGGCAATATCCACGCCCCGGTGCAGTGCCATTTCATGGGTGAGGGGATCTTTTCTTATACCAAAGGCCGAAGAGATGCGCGCTTGCACCGGCATGCGGAAATCAGGGACTTCCTCCGCTGCGCCGGCAGGATGTCCCGCTTCGGACGGCGGCCCAGCCTCTCGGACATTTTCTTGCCCAGCCCCGGCCTCAGCGCCGGAGACCTGATCCGACAAGTGCCGGATCAACAGGTCCGAGATGCCCAGGGCTCCCCTCGTTGCCAGGCTGCGGGACACTTCCTGATCGAAAAGTTCGGTATAGATGCTCGCCCCGGGTCCTTTCTCGGTCAGGCCCGATTCATCAACGGTCTCACGCATCACGTTCAACATATAGCTCAAAAACAGAGCCTCAAATTCTTTGGCGACGGCACGCAGACGCTCGGCGCTGTCTCCGGTGGTGCTGCCACCTTTTTGCAGCGACTGCACGGTCTGCCGGTTCAGCGCCTCCAATCCGTTATGATTCAACAAACGGGAAGCGAGCGCGTCCTGCATCAGATGATCTCCAGCTCGGCTTGCAGCGCTCCCGCGGCCTTGATTGCCTGCAGGATCGCAATAATGTCACGAGGTGACGCACCGATGGAATTCAGCGCGCGCACAACTTCTTCCACGCTGGCGCCATCCCTCAAGGTCACCGCTTTCGCCTTCTCTTCCTGGGCCGTGACCGTGGTTTGCGGCACAACCGTGGTTTTTCCCTGGGAAAGGGGAGCGGGCTGAGACACATCGAGGATGGTTCCCACCTGCAACGCCAGGTTTCCATGAATGATCGAGACGGAGGAGATCTTCACTTCTTTGCCAAGCACGATCGTACCGGTCCTCTCGTTGATCACCACACGGGCGGGAGCATCGAGATCCATCTTGGCGTTTTCAACCACAGCCATGAACTCCACCACGCGGCCGCTGTATTCCTCGGGGATCTTGATCGAGATCGTGCGGCCGTCCAGGGCCACTGCGACAGGCCTGCCGACGGAATCGTTGATGACATGGGCTGCGCGGCTCGCGCTGGTCAAATCGCTGTTGTGCAGCACGAGCATCAGCTGGGTCTTGACCGAAAGATCCACCGGCACTTCCTTCTCCACCGAACCACCGTTCGGGATCCTGCCGACCGTGGGATGGCCAGTCTGCACGCGGCTTCCTCCGCCACTCGCGCTGAAGCCACCCATGGCGATCTGTCCCTGGGCGGTTACGTAGATATCGCTGTTGGCCGCCTTGAGTGGAGTCATAATGAGCACGCCACCCTGGATGTTTTCAGCGTCACCGATCGAACTGACCGTCACGTCGATGCGGCTTCCCTTTCTTACGAATGGAGGCAAAAGCGCCGTTACCATGACTGCGGCAATATTCTTTACGCGCATCTGGTCTGGAGAGACCGTAATGCCGCTCCTTTCGAGCATGTTCGTCAGCATCTGCGTGGAAAAAACAGTCTGGCGCCGGTCTCCGGTGCCATTCAGGCCGACAACGAGGCCAAGGCCTGACAGCTGGTTGTCGCGCACGCCCTCGAAGGATGCAATGTCTTTGATACGGCTGGCCGCCAGCGCCGAGGGGCGCAGCGCAGGCGCCAGGAGGCAGATCAAAAGAAGGCCGGTGATACAGGTACGCTTCATGGCAGCCTCATCCTAGAATGGAAAAACACCGTTCAATATTCGAAATAACAGGCCGGGCCGCTGTGGCTGGCTGACCACTCCCCGGCCCTGCACACGCACTTCGAGCTGGGCGATAGAGCCAGACGGAATCAGATTTTTGGCGCTGATATCTTCGGGCCGGATGATCCCCGTCAAATAGACAGTCTGATTCTCGCTATTGAGACGAAGCTCCCGCACGCCTTCAATCAGGAGATACCCGTTGGGCAAGACACCCTTCACACGTGCGGTAACCGTGGTGCTCAGGGTAGTGGCTCGAGTCGTCGATCCGGCGCCCTTGAAAGTGGTGCTTGATTTGGCATCGACCGCGTTGGAGAGTTCTTTGACCTTCTTCTCCACGCCAAACAAGTTGGCCGCCCCAATCTTGGCTGAACTATCCTTGCTGCTGCTGGTGTCCGCGGCGGAGCTGGCCTGTGTGGATTCGGAAACAACGATCGTCACCATATCGTTGATCTGACGTGCCTTGAAGTCGCGGAACATATTGGAGTTCGCTCCCTGCCCTACCCATAAGGAGCCCTCGCCCGCCTGCTGAGCCACAGCCTGCGCGTTCGCTTCCGCGACATAGCTGCTAAGACCGGCGGCGGCAGTAACGGGCATCTTTTTGGGTCCACAACCAGACATCGGGATCCCGGCCAAGGAAACCAGCAACAGTCCGTAACAGAATCCTCTGCTGATGTAGCGCATCATTTCCCCCTAGTTTGCGACTCGCACTTCTCCCCGGCCTGTGATCACAGCCGTAATCACGCGGTCGGAATCGATGTTTCTGACTTTGATCGGATCTCCCAGCTTGCCGTTCTGAAGCGCGCGGGCAAGAACCGTCATGCGCAAGCCCCCGCTTTCCACCAGAAGCCGTACAGTCTCTCCGCTGCGCACAAGACCGGGTTGCTCCACGCTGTTCTGGCCGAGAAGTTCGCCCGGCCCAAGCGCACGCCTGGCAACCTTGCCCACGGCTTCCGCCGTGGTGCGGAAATATGTGGCGCGCGGATCCTCGATGTCGCACAACTGCTCTCTGAGATCGTCGGCTTTCAATACACTCCGGAAGGCCACCGGCTTGGCAACCTGGACTACCTGCGCTTTCACGCGCACATCCGCTTTGACCCAAAAAGTGCGTAGTGGTTTTCCGTCTTGAACCGCCTCCACCGAAAACAACGTGCTTTTGAAGCTGGCAGGCACTCCGCGGCTGACGACGCGCAACTGCAGTTCGCCTTCCGGAAGCAGAATCGCCTTGAGGTTATCGATGGAGCGGATTTCGATTTCCTCTTCGCGCCACTGGGTTACCGAAGCCAGATGCGACTTCAAAACCGTGGCGATCTCGGCAGCTTCCGGCGTGCGGGTTCCCGCAAAGACTTTCGTGAACTCCGCTCCGGTCACAATCACTTCTTCAGGATTTGCCGCCGCATTCTTGATCAGCGCAACAATTTCCGAGCGGCTCAGCAACCGGGCATCGGCAATCGTGCCCAGCGGCGTCCGGGCCAACTGCGCCAAGAGCTTTTCATCATCTCCACTGAGATCGGCGATGTCCCCGAGAATCGGCGCCGAGCTTTTTACCGACGCCTGCGGACGCAATTTCACGATATAAGAGCCGTGGGCTCCGCTTGCCAAGGCGGTCCCGAGGCAGGCCCATAGTGCCAACATTGAGGTCGCAGCAACCAGCAAGCTTCGAACTCTCCCCTCGACCACTCGACGGCAGGAAATCGTTTCAGGCAGCAAGGGACGGGCCGGAAATTGTCGTGTCGTGTTCGACATCGTTTCCGGGCCCGATGGGAAAAGAGTTCTGAGGCGACCCTCGATCCAGACAGGGCTCACGCCGGATGCAGTCCGGACCGGAGGTCGGTTTGCAAAACAGGCAGGGCATGGTCTGAGGAGAGAGTTCGGAGCTTGCATGGTTCTTGACTTTTATCGGACGACGTTATTGGCTTGAGAGAACATTTCATCCGCAGTGCGTATGACCTTGGAGTTCGCTTCGTAGGCGCGCTGGCTTATGATCATATTGACCATTTCTTCCACGACGCTGACATTGGATTGCTCGAGATAACCGGACAACAGCGTGCCCAGGCCATTCTCACCTGGCGTCCCCGTAATGGGATCGCCGGATGCCTGGGTCGGCGTAAACAGGTTTTTACCGACGGCTTGCAGGCCGGCAGGATTTTGGAATAGAGCAATCTCGATTTTGCCTACTTGCTGGGGCTGCGTCTGGCCCGCCTGGACGACGGAAACCGTGCCATCTTTCCCGATCGTAATTCCGACCTGGTCCGGGGGGATCGTGATCTGGGGATCAAGCAGGTCTCCATCCGAAGTGACCAGCGCGCCTTCACGGTTCATGTGGAAATTACCGTTGCGCGTATACGCCAGCTCGCCATTTGCCATGCGCACCTGGAAAAATCCCGTCCCTTCAATCGCCATATCCCATGCTTTACTTGTCGCAGCAAGATCTCCCTGGGTAAATATCATCTCCGTGGCTACCGGCTTGGTGCCCAGCCCGATCTGGAGACCCACGGGGATTTCCGTGCTGGCGGTATTCGATGTGCCGGCGTTGCGCACATTCTGATATAAAAGATCCTGGAACTGGGTCCTGCGCTGCTTGAAACCGCCGGTATTGACGTTGGCAAGGTTATGCGCGATGGTGTCAATATTGAGCTGTTGCGCTTCCATGCCGCTTGCAGCCGTATACAAGGCACGTAACATAAGTTCTCCTAGCGTCCAAGTCTTTCGATCGCCTTGGCATCCAAATCGTTAAAGATCAGGCTGATACTTTTCTGTATTGATTCAAAATGGCGCAGGATTTCAACCATGCGCACCGTGGACAGCACCGGATTTACATTGGACTGCTCCTGAAATCCCTGTCTGACGGTTACCCCCGATGCGGGTTTGGCGGCCTGTCCACTCTGAGCGGGAGCAAAGAGCGAGCTGCCTTCGCAGATCAGCGCGCCAGGGCCGTCGAAAGAGGCGAGTTTGAGACGGTCGACCCGGACTCCGTCCACTAAAATTTCCCCGTCCTGGTTAATGTCCACCTTGCCCGGACTCAGTACGATCTTCCCGCCTTCCCCCAGAACCGGGAATCCATCCGCGGTGCAGAGTACTGATTTGGCATCCCTGGTGAGACTGCCATTGCGGGCATAGCGCACTCCCCCGGGAGTCTCAACCGTCAGGAAACCGTTGCCCGATATCGCCAGATCCAGTTCCCGACGCGTTTCGACCAGTGCCCCTTCGGTGAGATTCAATGCGCTCCCGGTCGACACCTCGTTGTTGATCGCGGCTTCGAGATCGGTCGCTCCGGACGCCGTCAGCGCACGATTCAAAGTCGTGAAAAAGGACTTCTGCTCTTTGAAACCGGCCGCATTGACGTTGGCCAGGTTATTCGCAAGCATGTCCAGGGCGTCCATCTGGGCTTTGAGTCCCGTGAAGGCGGTTTGTATGCTGCTATGCACGTCTCATCTCCTGCACTCCCCGTAAGGAGTCATGTCTTATCGGTGTCACCACCCAAGTGTTAGCAAGTTTCGTGCCATGCGTTTTGATCTCAAAATCTCCAGTTTTTGCATCATTTAGGGCCGCGCGCGCCGGGAAAGCGTCAAAGTTCCGTCGGCAGCTGGCAATATTTTCCCATCGCGCTGGGCAACCGTTGCACACCGGCGGTCCTTACTCCGCCGTGGCGCCGGCGGCAGAGTACTTCTTCGCGGTGCTCCGCCGCGGCTCATCAGGCTTGGCTTCCATGTATTTGCGCAAGCTCAGAATCAGTTCGGCCTCGCCTCTGGGCATATTGAGTCGGCGGGCCATTTCATCTATCGATACGCCTTTGCGTGCGAGCGTGAGCACCTGGTGCCTGCGTTCCAGCGGCAGCGGTGCCTCCGAGGAGGGCACCCACAGTTCGAGGACCTTTTCTTCCACGTCATTGAGGCCGCGGCAGACGCGGCGATAGATGTCCGACTGGAGCTCTACCACTTGGAGCAGGTCATCCGAGAACCGCTTCATCTCCTCCTGGAGGGCAAGAAAACGGCGCCTCCAGATCATAAGTACGGCGAGGCCTCCTCCAGCAGCGATCAGGGCTGCCGCACCCAGGCACAGAAAAATACCGATCGGAGTGCTCATATTCACCTCCCCGCCGTCCGCCGCGCGCCTTGTCCACGCGCGCTACTGGAAAGCGACGGAATCATGGTCTGCAGTTCTGCAACCGTTTTTTGCAGCGCCGGGGCCGCCAGGTTCAGGTACTTCGCCGACGCTTCGTCTTCGAGCTTCAATGATTTGTCTTTGCGGAAGCCTACCTCGAGAACCACCATCATGGAATCGGCCAGCGAGGTAATAGCAGCCAGCCGCTGGTAGGTGGGGGCGCCGGCATAGTCGTGATGGTAGAGGATGCCTTCGACCAGCTGGGTCGGGAAGTGCCACTTGAGAGCCAGCAAAGAACCGAGGTGAGCATGGGTATATCCGAAGGCTTGGAGCTCGGCTTCAATGAATGTGGCCTCGCCACAATAGACCTCGTTCAGAATTTCCTGATAGAGCTGGCTCTGGTTCTTGAGCATTACCATTTTGCCCATGTCGTGAAGCAGTCCGCAACTGAATGCCTCTTCGGGCACTGGATAGTTGCAGCGCGCTGCAATCGCTTTGGCCGCGACCGCAGCCCCGAAGGAGTGTTCCCAGAAGAGCTTGCTCGAGAGGTCTGTGGCCGGAGGTGAGCCTTTCTGGAAAATCTGTTGCACGGCGGCCGCGACAATGATGGAGCGGACCGTATCCAATCCCAGGATTGCGATCGCGTGGGAAAGGGTGGCAACTTCCTTTTCAAAGCAGTACATCGCTGAGTTGACGATCTTGAGGATACGGGCCGTAAGCGCTTGATCCTTGGCAACAACGTACTGCAATCCCTTGGCGCTGACTTCGGGATTGTCCATCTGCTGCATGGCGGCCATTGCGGTCGAGGGGAAAGCCGGAAGATCGCCTGCCCGCCGGGCTATCTGGTGGAGATCCATAACCCGAGCGTGATTCGCGGATTCATTGTTATTTGCCAGCATTCTTTGCTCCTGATCCAAAACCATTACCTGCCAAGTGAGCGGATGCGATCCGCTGTGCTTTCCACTTCCAGAACCTTCACTCCGTAATTGCCGTTGACCACCACCACTTCCCCGCGGACGATAGGCTTGTTGTTGACAAGAATAGTCACCGGATCATTGACGCCCTTTTCCAGCTCGATCACCGATCCAACGCCAAGTTTCAGGACATCGCGCAAGGGCAGCTGGGTTTCGCCGAACGAAACGGCGACTTCGAGCTCCACGTCAAGGATCAGATCGATGTTCCAGCCGGACTGCTGGGATTTCGCGCCGGCATCGCCGCCATTCGAAGGACTGGTCGGCTGAGCTGCCGATGGGCTCGGGGCAGGCGCCGCATAATGAGGGAGCTGCGCATTCAGCGATGCCAGCAGGTCGCCATGCACTAAGAGGAGGAAATCGTCATCCGGGAGATTTTCCAGTTTTACCTGGAAGGTCAAGCAGGGCGCCGCCGCGTAGGCGTCCGCCAAACGCTGCAACGCCGCGTCGTTCCCATCCGGATTGATCACCTGGGGCGCGGAGGCATGGATGGAAAGGCCGCAGGATCGGGCGAGGTTCTTGCCGCACGCATCCACCCCTTCGGCGAAAAACTGGAGGTTCGCCTCCATAAAATCAGGATCGATCGCCGTGGCTTCGTCGCACTCCAGACCGGCAAGGAGTCCTGCGATCCGGGCGAGATCTGACTTGGCAATGATGAGCAGGGCGTCTCCGGTAATGCCGGCGTCAAAATGAACCTCCATGCCCATTGTGCTGGAGGCAGGCGTCAGCAGATCGCGCAGGGAAGCTCTTGCCACCTTTACGCAACTCACCGAAGCGGTGCTCTGCAATCCCTTGCGGGCTGCCTGGGAGAATCCCGCGGCGAATGCCTGCGCCAGTGGCTCCAAAACCTTTTCCTGGTTGGTTGGATGGTACGGGGTATCGTTTTTCAAAGTAGCACCTCACGACGTATATTTATGGGAAATTTCGACAGCGCGTTTGCCACGCCGCTCGATGATACGTCCCCAGAATTTGGGCACGCCGCTGACATTGAGCAGGACGGGATCACCGACACCATGATTGAGCTGAATGGTATCGCCTGGGACGACGCTGAGCAGATCCTGCACCAACACGGCATTGTCGCGGATCTCGCTGCTGAGGCTGATCCGTGCGCCGCGCAGAATCTCGCTGATTTTCTCGACTTCACTGCCCTCCGAATCGGGATGATGGCGCCGTCGTTGCGGATCAAAGAGCGATCGGCTCATCTTCAGCATGATGTAGGGAATGCAAAGATTCAGCATGCCCGAGTTTTCGCCGACCTTGACTTTGAAACCAATGGCGACCACAGCTTCCGCGGAGGCCACGAGCTGCAGCATTTGCGGCTTGGTCTCCGTTCTTTCCAGCTTGGGATTGACGTCAACCAGCGGGCGCCAGGCTTCCTTCAGGCTGCGTAGTGCCAGCTTGATGAATCCCTCGACAATCTGCATTTCGATTTCGGTGAGGGCCCGATTCTCCGAAGGAGGTTTTCCTGGTCCGCCCAGCAGGAGGTCAATCACGGGAAACGCCAGCGGCGGACTGATCTCCATGGCAAGGTTGCCATGCATAGGCAGCATCGACAGGGCGCAGCAGAGTGTGGGATCGGACAGTTGCTTCAGAAACTCGAGGTAGGACACCTGATCGATAGAGATCACAGAAACTTCCACCAGCGCGCGAAGGTAGGCCGAGAGGGATGAAGTGAGATGGTGTGCAAATTGTGTATGAAGCTGGTGGATGGTCCGGATCTGATCCTTGGTCAGCCGGTCGGAACGGCAGAAGTCATACTTGGAGGCGCTGACCTCCGGTTGGCTGGCCTTGTCAGGGGACTCCTCCACCACGGCCCCTTCGGTCGCCATCGTCGAGAATAGCGCATTGATTTCGTCTTGAGAAAGGATCTTCTCCATGGTCGGCTCCCTAAGCGTTGTCGTCCTGCTTGATCTTGCGCAGTTTGTTGCGCAATCGGAGCATGGCTTTGGTGTGCAGCTGCGACACGCGCGATTCGTTCACGCCGAGCACCTTGCCGATCTCTTTCATTGTGAGTTCGTCGTAATAGTAGAGAGACACCACAAGCCGTTCCTTCTTGGGCAGGGCATCGATTGCACCCGTCAGCAGGTCGCGGATTTCCGACTTGTGAAATACAAAGAACGGATCCAGCTGGGGGGCATCAGGGACATATTTGATCAGCGGCTCGCTGTTGCGGTCGTCTTCCTGCGAGGCCATCTCGTGAAAGCTTCCCAGGTTGAGGCCTTTGATCTGGTCCACCAGTTCAAAGAATTCCTCGAGCGAGATGCCCAACTCATCGCACACCTCTTTGTCGATAGCAGGCCGTCCAAAGCGCTGTTCAAGCTCCTTGTAAACTTTCTCCAGGTCCTTGCTCCGTTTGCGCAGTGAGCGCGGCGCCCAGTCGAGGTTTCTCAGGCTGTCAAGAATGGCTCCCTTGACTCGCAATTCGGCGTAGGTCTTGAACTTTACGCCGCGGCCGGGATCGAATTTTTCGACGGCATCGAGCAAGCCGAGAACCCCTGCGCTTACCAGGTCGTTCAGCTCGACATGGGATGGGAGTTTGGCTGAAATCCGGTGCGCGATGTACTTGATCTGCGGCAGATGCTCCAGGATCAGCGCATCGCGGCTCGCACCCGGCTGGATTTGCGCCTCATAGGCTTTCACCTGTCGTGCGACTTCTTGCATGGCATTTCCTCGGATGGGCAAAGTGTCTTGGCTAACGACAACCTGCAGGCTATTCATAAGCTATCGACTCATTTCTGGATTCGAGAAGACTTCAGTTAACCCAATGGTTGATCAACTTCTCCCAGACGAACGTATGCTCCGCTGAGGCTGCCTCGCCCTGCAGGGCTATGGCATGCGCCAGCTTCCTGAAGCACTGGCTGGCCGGAGCGCTCGGATAGGATTGAGTGACTAAAACCTGACTGCGGACCGCCTTCAACACATGCGGATCCCGCTCGATGTGTCCCATATAGATCACCTCGCGATCCAGAAATCGCTTGACCACGGAGTTGATCTGGCGAAATACATCCCTCGACTCTTCTTCGTCGGAGACAGAATTGATGAGAACCCGGATGGTCTTGCTCGGTTCCTCGGCGAGGATGATCTTGATGACAGCATAGGCATCCACGATGGCGGTCGGCTCCGGGGCGCTCACCACCACAATCTCAGGCGCCGAAAACAGGAAGTGCAAAACGTTGCTCGAAATGCCGGCTGCGGTATCAATGAGCAGATAATCCGCATATCCATCCAGTTCCGCGAAGCTCTGCACCAGGCCGTTTCTCTGCTCGAGTGTCAACTCGGCCAGGCACTGCAGTCCGGAACTGGCCGGGATAATCCGGATCCCGCCCGGACCTTCGATCATGATCTCGGTCAGTTTCTTCTTTCCATAAAGAACATGGCCCAGATGGAAGTGAGGATTCAGTCCAAGCAAAACATCAATATTGGCGAGCCCGAAATCGGCATCCAAAATGACGACTCTCTTCCCCATCTCCGCCAAGCTTGCAGCGAGGTTCGCCACAACATTGGTCTTCCCTACCCCGCCCTTGCCGCTGGTTACGGCGAGGATCCTGAGGCGCTGGGTCTGGCAGCGGCCGCGGCTCGGCGGCTTGCCCCTCGACAGGTCATACGCGGTGGCAGCTTGATCGGTCTGACTGCTCGAGGTAGTGTCTGGACAACTCAGCTTGCGCATACTTTTCACGTGATGCTCCGAATCAATGGGCGTTTAGAACGATATCCACAATCTGATCACCCCGCATGGCGTGGAGATCTTCCGGGACCCTCTGGCCATCCGCGATGTAGGACAGGGGTTTCTGTGTCCAGACCAGTTCGTTGAAGATCGGTCCGAACGTCGACGTTTCATCGAGTTTGGTAAAAAGCAAATGATCGGGGTTGCATACTCCAAACCGGTCCACGATCTCGCGCATGTCCAACGGCTTGGTGGTCGCGCTCATCACCAGATGGCACTCGATCTCGGTTGACTCCTGCAGAGCTTGCATCAGGTCTTGAACGGCTCCAAGATCCCGCTGGCTGCGCCCCGCGGTGTCGATGAGGATATAATCGCGCTGGCGGTTCTCATGGATGACCTGTCCCAATTCGCCGGCTTGCGCGACGACGCGGAATGGCAATCCCATGATCCCCGCATACGTCTTGAGCTGCTCGACAGCGCCGATGCGATAGGTGTCCGTGGTCAGCAATACGACCTTTTTCTTCATTTGCAGCGCCAGGCGGGCAGCCAGCTTTGCCGCGGCCGTGGTTTTGCCGACGCCGGTCGGACCAACGAACGCCACTACTTTCTTGGCGGGCAACCCGCGATCGGCGCCTTCACTGCGGATCAGTCCGCGCGCGACACCGGTCACAGCCTTGGCCAGGGTGTCCCGGTTCCCGCGTTCCTCGGGCGCCATGTTCATTTGGGCTTCGTCAAGGAGCTTGTAGGCCAGGCACTCATCGACCTCATTCGTCACTAGATCCTGATAGAGCTCATAAGCGGCCGCATCTGAAAATAGGGAGGAAGAAGAGGAAGGGACGGCAGGCCGCGCCAGCGAGTACAGAGCGCGGCGCATCTCAGTGTATTCCTTGTCGATCTTGGGCAACTGCACCTGGAATCCGGTCTGCTGCCTTGCCGCACCCGCCGGCGCCGTGTTCTGGCCGGAGGAAATGAACAGGTCTTTGTCCGATTCCCTCTCAGTATCGATGGCGGCCACGACTTCAACCGCCGGCTTGCTGCGGAACCAGGAAGACCGCAGGGGGACTTCCTTAGTCGACAGGATCAGCCCATCGCTCCCAAACTCCTCCTTAACGCTCCGAAGGGCCTCTGCCATCGTGCTGGCATAGAAAGTCTTTATCTTCATCCTAGCTCACCATTCCTGCCGAAGTGACACGGATATTGGGTGGAATTTCGTTGTGCGACAGGATCGTGGCGTTCGGCAGGTAGCGTTCAATCAGCTGCCGGACATACATCCGGACATTCGCCGAGCACAACAGGACCGGACTCTTGCCGCCCGCAGCCGACTCGACCGTACGCCTGATACGCTGCATGACGTCCTTGGCCAGGCGCGGCTCGAGGGCCAAATAGGATCCTTGTTCTGTGTGGACGATCGCATCGCCGACGTTCTTCTCAATTTCCGGACTGATGGTAAAGACAACCAATTCGTTCTGCTCATTCTGGTACTGCCTGCAAATCGAGCGTCCCAAGGCCTGCCGGCAGTACTCGGTCAGGATGTTGACATTCTTGGTCATCGAGGCGTAGTCGGCGAGCGTCTCGAAAATGCTCACGGCATCACGCACGCACACGCGCTCTTTGAGCAGGTTCTGCAGTACCTTTTGCACTTCGCCAATGGAAAGGACCTTGGGCACCAGCTCCTCAACGACCTTCGGATGGGTCTCGGCAACAGCGTCCAGGAGAGTCTTGGTTTCTTGCCTGCCCAGGAGCTCATGGGCGTGGGACTTGATGATCTCGGAAAGATGCGTCGCGAGAACGGTGGTCGGGTCGACGACAGTATAGCCGGCGAGCTGGGCGCGTTCACGCTCTGCAGGCCTGATCCAGCGCGCCTCGAGGCCAAACGCCGGTTCGAGTGTCGCCGTGCCGCCGATGTCTTCTTGCGCCGTGCCCGGATTGATCGCCAGGCAGTGTTCCGGAAGCAGTTCCCCGCGGGCGACTTCGACACCCTTAAGCAGGATTGAATATCCGCGCGGGTCCAGCTGCAAATTGTCCGTTATATGGATGGGAGGAACTACCACTCCCAGATCCAGGGCAATCTGCCTGCGGATGGATTTAATGCGGTTGAGGAGGTCGCCACCCTGGCTGGCGTCAACGTAGCGGATCAGGTTGTAGCCGACCTCAAAGCCCAGGGGGTCGACCCTCAATAGACGTTCCAGGCGCTCCTTCGGCTTGTCCGCCTCCGCCTTTTCCGCCTGCTCCCTGGCAATCACTGCCTGTTCGCTGTCGCGCTGTTTCTTGGTCCGGTACGCGATAACCGCTGCCAGGCCCGACAAGAGGAAGAATGGAATACTGGGCAATCCCGGGATAAGCCCGAAGAAGAACAGGAACGCGGAAGCGATAGCCACAGGCATCGGATTCTTGAATAACTGACTGACGACATCCTCGCCCAGGTTCGACTCGGCGGCAGCACGAGTGGTAATAATGCCGCCAGCAACCGAGATCAGCAGCGAGGGAATGGCCGTGACCAGACCGTCACCGACCGTAAGAATCGTGAAGCGCTTGGCTGCCTCCGCCAAGGGCATGTCGAACTGAAACACTCCGATGAGAAGGCCCCCCACGATATTGATGGTGAGAATGAGAGCGCTGGCGACGGCATCGCGGGAGGTAAAACGAATGGCGCCATCCATGGCTCCATAAAACTCAGCTTCATCGGAGATCTGCTTGCGGCGCGCACGCGCTTCCGCTTCTTCAATAAGTCCCGCGTTCAAGTCGGCATCGATGCTCATCTGCTTGCCCGGCATGGCATCGAGGGTGAACCGGGCGGTGACTTCGGAAATGCGGACGGCGCCGTGATTGATCACGATGTATTGAATGCCAATCAGAACGAGGAAGACCACGATGCCGACTACATAGTTGCCGCCGACCACAAACTGGCCGAATGCTTGAATCACTTTGCCGGCAGCATCTTCGCCCTCGGAGCCATGGAGCAGGATCAGGCGCGTCGATGCCACATTCAGCGCCAGCCGGAACAGGGTGATAATGAGAAGCAGGGAGGGAAATACAGAAAAGTTCACCGGCTGAAGAATGTACATTGAGACCATCATGATGATGATCGAGAGCGTGATGTTAAGGCTGATCAGAAAATCCAGGAGCATCCGCGGCACCGGCATGATCATCATGAGCAGGATGCCCATCACCGATGCAGGGATGATCAGATGGATCTTACCCAGAAGGTTTGGAATGCCTTGTTTCTGAGCAATGCTGGTCAATTCACTGTCCTCCTTGGCGGCAACTCCTTGTGGTCCGACTCAGGATTAGGCAACTTCCATGCCATGGTCGCGGCATCCTGGGGAGATATTGGTAAGAGAG